>ERZ826764.705-NODE-705-length-45411-cov-4.070134_pt1 | contig 45411 bp, 49 predicted proteins | sample MGYA00519870_ERZ826764 | MGnify/ENA primary metagenome ERZ826764 (study PRJEB31778, sample SAMEA3449239) | human gut metagenome | biome: human gut; feature: human-associated habitat; material: faeces | place: United Kingdom | collected 2010/2012 ...
ATAAAAAAATATAAAGAACTTACTTTTTTAAATGTATAATACTTAATAATTCTAAACAGTATTTATTGCTTAATTTTTCTATTGTTATACCAATCTTGAGTAAAACCTATAGAATTCAATATAGTGGATACAGGGATCGTTTTTAAATGATGATTAAGATTTTTTATTCTTTTATGGATGGTATTATGTAATTGTGCAAATTGATTTTTGGACAATAAACATTGCATAATGATAAATACATTAAAAACATCTTGACGTTGTGAATTCGAATTAGAAATATACATGCTATGTAATTCTTTTAGATAAATTGTATTATTTCGACATTTGAAACCAAGAATTCTATTATTATGAGCAACAATATTTCTTAATTCTACAACATTTTCTAAGTAAGATAAAAGTTGAGAAGGTGTTAATTTAATTTTAGTTGTATTTAAATTTTTATTAAGAAATTTTGAGAAATCTTTAGCAATTTTGTTTTGCAAAGGAGTTTTCAAGTGTTTATAAAATTTAATAATTTGCCCAAAGTTCATATAATTCGATAAGATCCAAAAGGGAACAACATTATGATTATGGACATAGTGTTTGATAGGATTGTTATTTTTATCTTTTAATTGCCATTTTATAATATTAGATAAATTTGAAATGAGTTAAGTTACTTCTAATAAATTTTTTGAACTATAGTTTGTTGAAACCAAATAAGAATAATCAATATCTTTATACATTTCAGAAAATCTATATGCTATGATTGATTTTAAATGTTTTTCTGCTTCAATGATATATTTAAATAAAACACTTTTTAGTTCTTTATCAAAAAATGAATATGGGTGATTTCGTCAAAGTTTGTTCATGGTAGGAATTTATCTTGTTCATTCATAAAAAACTTAGCATAACAATTAATTATATTATAGTAATTATTATTTAGAAGATATTGTTTTGCTTTTTCTTCATTTGTAAATGCTAGTCCTCTAGAAAGTAATAAATCATATTGTTCATCAATAGTCTTAAATGGTTTCATAAATAATATCTCCTTTCATAAAACAAATGCCCCTTTGTTAAAACAAAGAGGCATTTGCGCAGATAGGCTCACATAGAGTGCTACTATCGCTATAGACTATTATATGATCAAAATAATAAATTATACTTTTTATTAAACATATTCAGCTACAAATAATTACATAGAAAGAGATCTGAATGTTATTTTTGTAGGTGCTTCAGGTTGTGGAAAAACATGGTTGTCTAATGCATTGGGTGTCTATGTTTACCCCACTATTTTCTAAAAAGTATCTTATATCATACCAAGCTTTCTTATAATTGTTTGAAGGGTAATTTTTTCTTAATAATGAATCATTTAAATCAAAATTAAGTGCTTTTTTACTCATACCATTGCTTCTACTTCATAATAGCTTTTTAAAGCATCTTCTCTATATTCTGGACTATCTGGCGTATCACCAAAATAGCTTATATACCATTGATCAACAATCTTTAAAAACCAATTTGTATCTGGCAATTGCATTTGTGCAGTAACAAAAGTACCAAAATCATTTTTAATTCCTTGATAAACACCTGGGGCTTTTATCTTTACCCCACGATCAAGAAAATAACGGTTTATTTTTTGATAACAAGCATTTATATCTATATTATTCTTCTTTGCTTTTTCTTCACTTAAATAGATTTCCATCAACATCTCTATCATCTCCTTTTCTTATTATAAAGTTATTATCAATAGTATAACACCCTTCATAAGTATATACGCCAAAATTTTTTATTTTTGTTCTTAATTTTAATTTTTTTTATTCATTTTCATAGAATGTCATGGGATAATTCAGCCAATGATTTGTTTATTTGAATAAGTTATAATTTTCATATAAGTTAATAAATTTCTTAATTAACCATATGACACATCTTTTTGAATAAGGTCGGATTTATAAAATCTAAATTTTAATTTTCTAAGTAAAATCATGCCTTTTATATTTACGAAATTCAACAGATAGTCATTACCTGTATCAAATGGTCAATTAAGATAAATTTTAGATAAAATAAAAGAAAGGAATGTATATGTGTAAAGTTTTAATGTCTATTAAACTTAAATATGCAACACAAATATTAAACGGAACAAAAACAGTTGAATATAGAAAAAAAGATTTAGAAGACAAAATGTTGAGGCTATAGTTATTTATGCGACATCTCCAATCATGAAAGTAATAGGTGAAGTAAAACTTGTAGGCATGTTAGAAGATCGACCTGAAATAATTTGGAAAAAGATGTGTCATAGCGGTGGTATTAATAAAATGGCATATGCTGATTATTTTAAAGGAAAAGATAAGGTTATTGCCTATATGCTTGGTAAAGTAGAAAAATATGAAAATGAGTTAAAACTTTCAAATTTTTATATTTATGTTCCACCTCAATCATATGTATATATAGATTAAGAAGAATTGGAAGATAAAAAATTTCAAATAATATTACAAAGTGGAGGGATAAGTATCAATAAACAAATTCTTTGTCCAGAGTGTCGAGAACACTCTGATTATATAATTAAGAAAGAACGAAAAAAATATATCATTAGAAATAAAGAATATCATTTTAATATTACTGTAGGTTATTGTAAAAACTGTGATAAAGAATTAGATATACCAGGATTAATGGATTTACAAATGAAGGAAGTAGATGAACAATATAAAAAAGAAGAAAACATTGTTTCAATTAATGAAATCAAAAATCTATAACTTTGTATGATAAAAAAGAATCATTATCTATTGCTTTAGGATTTGAGAAAAATATAATTACATTTTATTTAAAAGGACAGGTTCCTTCAAAAAAATACTCAAATATTATAAGAAATACTCTTGAATACTATTCTTTTTGATTATAAACCAAAATTTAAATAATTTATTTAAAGTCATCATGGTTGATGACTTTTTATTTATTTTTCTATATAATGAGACAAGAGGTGAAAGATAAAAATGAAACAATATTTAGATATGTGTCAATATATATTAGAAAACGGTCAAGACCGTGATGATCGTACAGGAACAGGAACAAGAAGTGTTTTTGGATATCAAACACGTTATGATCTTACCGATGGTTTTCCTTTACTTACGACAAAGAAAATGTTTTTAAGACCCATTGCTGAAGAACTTTTATGGTTTATTAAAGGAGATACAAACATTAAATACCTTGTAGATCGTAATGTGAAAATTTGGAATGAATGGCCTTATGAAGCATTTAAAAAGAGTGAAGATTTTCATGGTGAAACTTTAGAAGAATTTGTCGCAAAAATTAAAGAATTACCTGCTGATGATCCTTTTGTTGTTAAATATGGAGAATTAGGACCAGTTTATGGTAGACAATGGCGTAATTTTAATAATGAAGGAGTCGATCAAGTTGCTAAACTTGTAGATTCATTAAAAAATAATCCATTTTCAAGAAGACATATTATTTGTGCATGGAATCCTGCAGAAGTTGACGAAATGGCACTTCCACCATGTCATGCCTTCTTACAATTCTATGTAAGTAGTGATAAAAAATACTTAAGTTGTCAACTTTATCAAAGAAGTGCGGATACATTTTTAGGTGTTCCATTTAATATTGCATCTTATGCTTTATTTACTTCAATGCTTGCACAAGTGTGTGGATACAAACCTAAAGAATTTGTACATACGATTGGAGATGCCCATATTTATAAAGATCATTTTGATGTTGTTAAGGAACAAATCTCAAGAACACCTTATCCTAAATGTCAACTTGTTTTAAATCCTGAAGTAAAATCAATCTTTGATTTTACGATTGATGATATTAAGATTGAAAACTATCAATCTCATGGAAAACTTGTGGGAAAGGTGAGTGTCTAATGATTTCAATAATTGTAGCGACAGATGATGATTTATTAATAGGAAAAAAAGATTCAAAGAACGGAATGCCTTGGCATAATAAAGAAGATCTCCAACATTTCAAAAAAACAACACTTAATCGAACAATTCTTATGGGAAAAACAACTTATCTTGCTATTGGAAGACCACTTCCAAATAGAAAAACAATTGTTGTTACTAAAAGTGGTTTAGATGATGAACGCGTTGAAGTTAGAAATGATTTAATTGAAGTGATTCAAGAATATAAGGATAAAAATGAAGATCTTTATATCTCTGGAGGAGCTTCTATTTATAAACAAGCTTTGCCTTATGTTGATGAACTCATTATTTCAAGAATACCAGGAAAACATACAGGAGAAACGTATTTTCCGAGTTTTGAAGAATATGATTTTCATTTAGAAAAAGAAACACAATTAGAAACCTTTGTTTTACAAATTTATAAAAAAGGATGATCATATGAAAAGAATTATTTTAGTTGTCTTAAGATGTATCTTTAAACTACCTTATTGGTGGTTCTATAAATTAAAACAATATCAAAATAAAGAAAAATATCCAACAATTGATGAAGGATACCAATTTATACATAACGTTGCTGATGAAATCGTTAAAAAAGCACGTGTTGATTTAAAATGTTATGGTTTAGAAAACCTACCAAAAGAAAATGGTTATCTTATTGCTCCTAACCATCAAGGTTTATTTGATATTGTTGCACTTTTTAAAACAGATAAAAATACTATAAAATTTGTTTTAAAAAAAGAATTAGCTTCAACGATCTTAATTAAAGATGTTGTTAAAACTTTAGATTACTATTCATTGGATCGTACAAGTATTCGTGATGGAGCAAAAATGGTGAAAGAAGTTTCTAAAGAAATCAGTGAAGGAACAAACTATGTCATCTTCTCTGAAGGAACACGTTCTAAAAAAGGAAATACAATGGGAGAATTTAAAGGTGGAACCTTTAAAATTGCCTTAAAAACACATTGTCCAATTGTTCCAGTCGCCATGATCGATTGTTATCAAGTCTTTGATAACAATACAATCAAACCAGTAACAGCACAAATTCATTATTTAAAACCGATTGAATATGAAGAATACAAAGATTTAAAAACCAATGAAATTGCTGCACTTGTTCAAAGTCGTATTCAAGCTTGTATGGATGGAGTTTTAAAATAATGTTTATCAATGTAAATAACATTCGTTTATATTATGAAAAACATGGAGAGGGGAACCCTCTCATTCTTTTACACGGAAATGAAGAAAATCACTTTATTTTTGATGAAGCGGTTGAAAAATTAAAAAAATACTATACCGTTTATACCCTTGATTCAAGAGGCCATGGACAAAGTGAAAAAGTCAAGGAATATCATTATCAAGATATGGCAAATGATATTAAAGACTTTATTAAACAACTTGACTTAAAAAATGTTACTTTAATGGGCAGTAGTGATGGTGCAATCATTGGTTTACTTATATCAAGTGATGAACCTGAGCTGATTGAAAATCTTATTCTTGCAGGAGTCAATGTCAAACCTAATGGTGTGATTGATGAAGTTTATCAAGATATGAAAAATCAGTATCAAAAAACAAAGAATCCATTAATTAAATTAATGTTAGAAGAACCACATATTTCTAATAGACAACTCCATCAAGTAAAAGCAAAAACACTTCTTTTAGCGGGAAGTGATGATTTAATTAAATTAGATCATATTGAACGTATTTCTCATCATATTAAAAACAGTAAATTTGTCATTTTAGATGGTGAAGATCATAGTAGTTATATTATACATAATGATAAGATTGCAGATCTTATTATTCAATATTTTATTTAGGAAAGCACTTTTTATAATAAAGTGCTTTTTACTTACAATGTGCGGAAGAATATCAAAATAAATTGATAAACTTCCGCATATTATTTGTTCGTTTACAGAAAAAAGTCCATGGGTTCTAATGAACCTATGAACTTTTAGAAGATTATAATGTAAGTTTATATTGATCATTAAGATAAGGAATGTCTTCAGGATGATATCCATTCCAATAAATACGTTGATCATATAATTCTATATCTTTGATGACATCGATTGCCACTGTTCGTTACCAATAGGATCGTTTTTTTTGATGATTTTCCTTGATTCATTCATAAACAAGGCCACGTTCAAGATTTTTATAACGAATAACCAAAATCTTTCCTTTTTCAATTGTAGAGATGGCTTTAAAAGGTATATAATCTTCATTTCCTGAAACAACTTTATGATAAAATTCTTTTATTCTTTGGACATGTTCATCGTCTCTACTTGGGCACTTACGACATTTGAAACACTTTCATTAGCTTTATCTTGGTAGTAATCACCAAGATGATAATATTTTGTTCCCATCACTTGAACGGCTTTTAAAATATGTCTTGTCATTAAATGATCTTTAGAATTTTTTGAATCTTCAATATAACCTAAAGTATAAGGAATCGCAATAGAGGCAAGAATTACCAAAATAATAATGATTTCTACAAATGGAAACCTTTTTATTCATCAAGTTTTCTCCATTTTTCTAAATAATATTTTCTGTCATGATCTAATATTATTTCTGGTTCATGAAGATAAGAATCTACCACATCACACATTTTTAAAAGTTCGCTATACATATCATGTCTTTTATTTTTAGTTGAATGATTTTTGATGGCTTCAACAATTATTCCTATTTCCTTTTCATCAAATAATATTGTTTCTTTTAATAATTTTTCAGCAAGTTCACTTGATAAAACAGCATGATTAAAAGAAGTATTATTTTTATAAACAGAATAATCATGTAATAATCCCATGATAGCACAAAGTCCTTGATCAAGTTGAAAATGGGTACTGTATAAAAGACAAAGTTGACTTACCCCAAAGAGATGACGATAACCATTTCTTTTCTTATTTCCAAAACAGTTTTTTTCAATTTCTTGATAGACCAGTTTTTCAATTTCTATATAACGTTTCATCGTCTTAATCCTTTAGGATAGAGATTTTTTACTTGATTGTTGCTTTCTTTATAGAAAGAGAGCGGATAACCATCGACAAAGATGACACCATAGCCTTTTTCACCATCACCTTTTAAAGTAAGACCTGAGAGATAATCTTTGATTTCTTGGCTATTACAAGGATAATCATAAGATCTTTTAACATCTTCTTTATTTAAAGTGAGAGCTAAGGAAAGGCTTGGTTCAAATCTTCCTTTTTTACATTCACCTAAATAAAGGCCATTTCTTAAAACTTTTAAAGATAAATCAGGAAAATGATTTTGAATAGCGTATACATGATTATTGGATTGGTAAAGATATAAAGGAACTGGGATGTTTAGATTTTCATCATAAAACTTCTTTACAAGCATCATTTGTTCTTTGTTTAAGTTTGGTTTTAAGATTTTTTCTTTAGAATTTTCTGTTTCAGTTGTTTTTTGAAGCAAAGCAATAAATTGTCCTTCACCTTTATTTTTAAAAGGATACATACGAATTGTACCATCAACAAAACCATCAGACATTCCATCTTGTTTTTCAATTGGAATAAGTTTCATCCCTAATTCATTAATCATGTATTCCACTTGTTTTTCATTTTCTTCTAAAGAATACGTACATGTTGAATAAATGAGGATTCCCTCTTTTTTCAACATCTTATAAGCTTTATTGATTAAATTTCTTTGAATATAGGCACATTCATTGACCTTTTGCATCGACCATGTATTAATTGCTTCTTGATCTTTTCGAAACATTCCTTCCCCTGAACAAGGAGCATCTAAAATGATCTTGTCAAAAAAACTTTTAAATTTCATTTTTAAAGGATCCACATTTGTGACAATGGTATTTTGTAAACCAAAACGTTCAATATTGCTTGATAGAATTGTTGCTCTTAATTTAGATATATCATTGGCAATCATTAACCCTTCATTTGATAAACGGCTTGCCACATAACATGTCTTCCCACCAGGAGCCCCACACATATCTAAAACATAATCATCTTTTTGAATATCTATACAAGAAGCAACAGCCATGGCACTTGGTTCTTGAATATAGTAAAGTCCACACATAAAATAAGGGCTTTTACCTAGTGGGTAGTTTTTATAATCAAAATAATAACCATCTTTAATATAAGGATGTTTTTGGATATATTTCGTATCTAAATGTTTTAAAACATCTTGTTTTAAAGGATTTAAATAAAAACCTTTGACCTCTTCTTGTTTTAAAGAAGCAATAAAAGCCTCATAATCATCCTTTAATAAATTCTGCATTCTTGTTAAAAATTCATTATTCATCTTTTTTCCCCTCAATAAAATAAGTTGCTTCCATATCTGCCGTAGATAAAGCAAAAGCTAAAGGAAACATTTCAAAAGCTTTTCCAACATTTCTTGCATCTTCTACTGAAGCAAAGCCCATATGATAACGAATCGCAAAAGCTTCTTCACGTGTAAGACGCATATAACCACTAATCATATAGACACTTTTTTCACCATGTCCATAAGGCATTTGATCATCAAATTCATAGTTCGGTACTTGAATCCATTGACCATCTTTTTTGACATTGCGTGTTCCTTTTTTATAACAATTGATTTTACATAAATCATGTAATAAAGAAACAATTGCAATTGTTTCTTCACTATAATTCATACCATAAGTACTTTTTACACGCTCTCTTTGTAAGTAATCTTTTAAACAATCATAAACATTTAAACTATGATCCAATAACCCACCATCATAATTTCCATGAAATCTTGCACTGGCAGGCGCTTCAAAAAAATCAGAATGGGGCGATAATAAATACTCTAAAAGTTTTTCACTTCCAGGTCTTTTAATATATGTTTTATAAATTTCAATAAATCTTTCTTTATTTGTCATTATTCATCCCTCTTTTGTTACTATTTTACCTAAAACCTCTTCTAAATAAAAGTATAATCCCTTATAAATCGTACATACTAATAACGAAAAGAGGTTAATTAAATGAAAAAAATAATCATATATCTATTTCTGATGATCTTTGCCTTTACGCTAACAGGATGTCGACAAGTTGACAAAACAGCAAATAACTTTAAAGGAGATATTGAAATTGCTTGGGATGATGTCAAAGATGATTTTAATGATATTGATCAAAATATCAAAAAAGATACAACCTATGTAAGTAATATAAAAGGTGATGATATTCAAGAACTCACAAAAACAATTCAAGAAGGTTACGATAAAATTAAAGGTGGAGTTACTCAAGATAATCAAGAAGAAGCCAAAAAAATCTATGAAGCAGCATCACGTCTACAATACATTGAAGAAAATACCGATAAAAAATTGACAGAGGAACAAAAACAAGTTTTAGAACTAGGAAAAAGCATGAAAACTCTTATGATGCACTATTATGGAAATGGTGATGGTGATTATGATGGAGCAGTGGATGATGTTGAACAAGGTTTAGAAAATATTAAAGGCTACACAGAAGATAAATGGAATGATTTTAAAAAACAATTTGATTAAAGAGCACTAGCTCTTTTTTTCATATGCAGTTCATATAAAGTGGTATAATAAAGACATGAAGGAGTGATTTTATGAATGAATTAAGTAAAATGTATCAAGTATATGTTAACAAGGAACTACAAGTAGGTAAAAATGAAATTCTAAATGTAGAAAGACTCAAACAAAAAACGCTCTCTTTCTTACATGATTTAGGAGAAGTATCACTTGATTCCCGTTGTTATCTTTTTTGGGAAAAGGAAGAAGCTATCAATCATGAAGAACTGCTAGGTCATTATATGGAAGGCTTAAAAATGTTGATGTCGATTGGCTATGAACTTAGAATCGATACGATCAAAAATCATACAGAAATACCCAATTCATCCTCTATAGAAGACTTGATTTTAAAAATCTATCAAGCAATTGTTTCTGTATCTTCGTCTTATTCAAGTACCGATTATCAAAACGCTATTGATGATTATTTTTCATTAGGATTTAATCTAGGCATTGACCTCGATGAAATTATTGATCATATATAAAAAAACAGCATAAGCTGTTTTTTATTTTTGACAAATACCACAAGGACTATAACCTTGTTCATTTAATTGTTTAGCTGTAGAAGTAACAACTTCTTTATTAGAATCACTCATTCTAGAAACACTTGAACAATGAGGATCATGATATTTTTTATTTTTTATATTTAAAACATATTCTTTTTCATTAGTATCACTTTGATGATAATCAAATGGATCTTTTTCTTCGCTTATCCCATAAGTACATTCACCTTCAGTAGCTTTTCTTGAATCACCTGTTTGATAATCAATCGTAATTCCTGGTTGAACATTATAAATATAAACTCTAAAACGAATTTCTTCATCTTCTATTGAAGCGGCTTGTAAAACAAGCCCACGTGCAACAAGTTCATCATCCTGATAAATAGGAATGGCTTCATAGAGAACATGGTGGTTGGTGTTTTTAATATAATCACTCACTTTTTCTTCAAAAGGAAGCATCCCTGTTACATTGAAATAACGTGTTCCCGTCATTAAATTTTTTTCCTCTGCATTTAATCCTGATAACATGAAGGCAATTTGATGACAACGATTATAAAGATATTTGGTAGAAATTAAATCATCATATCTTTGTGTTTTCCAACCAGAAGGTTTGATCATCCCAATGGATTCTCTTTTACTACTTGGCATTGTTTCTTGTCCAAGACAAGCAATCGATCTACCTGTACGCCCAAGATGGTCTAAATCACTAAGCTTAATATAGGTATCTGTTTGATAATCTTCTTTAGAAAAAGTAGGTTGGCTATCATCAAGTTCTACATAGGGTTGACCGTTATATTCAGGAATATTTTCTAAAGAAGCCGTTGATTTAGAGAAAGTAATGGCATCACTGATATCAATTTGATAAGCGTAATAATTTGTATTGGTTACCTGAAATGACTTCGTTGCTTCTTTATCTTCTTGCTTTGCTTTAAGCTGATGGGTTCCTTGTGCTAATTCTAATTGATAAGTTCCTTGACTATTATTTTCAATCGTATCGATTTTTTTAGAATCCACATAAACATCCACATCATTTGTTTCATTTTGATCTTCTACATTAAGAGAAAGTGTAATATTTTGTATTGTCTTTTCCGTTTGCTTTTGACTACAACCAGAAAAAGAAAAAAGCATTACTAAAGACATAAGGAGTGTAAATATTTTCTTCATAAAATTCATCCTTTCTAGAGTAGTATATAATATTTTTATAACAAGAAGTTTTATAAAAAATTGTTAAACACCATTTATTTCAATTTAAAAACAAAAATTATTATAACAACAATAACATAAAAAAGATAGTTTCTTAACGAAACTATCCAATGATTTCTTTTAAATGATTTATTCTGTAATCTAAACCATTTACTAATTTTTCAATTCTTGTTTCAGACATATTCATCGTTTCTCGATATTTATATAAAAGATTTTTATATTCTTCAACAATATTTCCTAATAAACTTAAATCAAATCTAGAAAGATTACTTATATAATTTAAATAATCAGAAAACTTTTTATTAGTATTATAAAAGAATTTTCCATAACCATCATAGAAATTCATTTTAGAAGTAATTTTACTACATTGCATAGATTGATCTGTATCAAAAATAGGTGTTAATTTTTCATATTTCAATGTTTCAACATTAAAAATAGCACCAAAATTACGTAAATGGCGATCTTCATTCATAATTAAATAATCAAGAATAAACATATTTTCTAATTCATTTCTTACATTTTTTATATCTAGTTTTTCTAAAATGTGAATATAATGTTCAAAATCATAGGGATTGTTATCTTTTTTTACGGATTCAAAAAGATCACATGCAGGAATGATTTCTTCATTATCTTTTATAAAACTCTCACATTTAGAAACAAGTGTCTTATTATAAAAGGATAATTCATAATGACAATGATCAAATCCTAAACGGTTACATATGGTGGAAGCAAGCCATTCATTTAGAGGTTCTTGTCTACTAGGAGTATATGTGCCTTTTATTAAATATCTTTTCCTATTTTCAATAATCCAAGTTTTCTGCAACATTCCATCTGTGGTGTTGTTAGGAGAAATAAGGGATTGTTGATTATAACTGCTTTCTTGAGTTGAACTTGAAAAAGAGGCTGTTATAAATCCCATGTATTCAAAATCATGATCAAAAAAATGAATGTCTTTCCATTCGATTGAATCACTTTCTTCCTTAAACCAATATTGATCAGAAAGAGATAAACCATAAGCCTTATCTAATAATTTATCAGTAGATTCGCTATGAAGATTATCTAAGAGTCTTTTTAAAACTTTTCGTCAAGATGGAATACCTCTTCCTTTAAACCAACGATTTAATTCTTTGGTAGTGTTTTTTGATTTATCGTTGAGAGCGTTTTTTATTCTTAAAGGCAAAACTTCAATGTTATATATTTCATAAAACGCCTCCTTTATTAGATATTATAGCATAGGATAAATAAAATAAAAAAAGGTCATTACGACCTTTTATAAACACTTGGAGCGGGTGATGGGAATCGAACCCACGTAGTCAGCTTGGAAGGCTGAAGTTCTACCATTGAACTACACCCGCAAGTTTGGTGCCCGAAACCGGACTCGAACCGGTACAGCTGTTACACCGGCAGATTTTGAGTCTGCTGCGTCTACCAATTTCGCCATTCGGGCTTAGCGCTTTTTTATTATAACAAGTCCTATTCAATAAAACAAGAAAAAGATTGAGGTTTGACATTAAAAAAGGTACTCGCTATAATGTTTAAGATAAAAAAGGGGGACAATTATGCAAAAAATATGGATTTGTGGAGCTAAAGGACAAATTGGTCGCGCAATTAATGAAGTTATCGATAAGCTAGAATATAAAATTCTTGATACTGATATAGATGATTTAGATATTACTGACACAGATGAGGTCTTACGTTTTGGAGAAATGAATCGACCTGATGTTATTATTAACTGTGCGGGGCTTACGGATTTACAAGAATGTGAAAAGGATTTAGCAAAAGCTTTTAAAACGAATGCTTTAGGAGCAAGAAATTTATCAATTGTGGCACGAAAAGTAGAAGCAAAACTTGTACATATTTCAACAGATGATGTTTTTGATGGGAAAAGCCAAAAACCTTATACCGAATTTGATGAAACGCATCCTAAAACAGCTTATGGAAAAAGTAAGCTGGCAGGAGAACGTTATGTTAAAGAATTTACGTATAAACATTTTATTATACGTAGTACATGGGTTTATGGTTTAGGAAATAACTTTATTAATCAATTATTAGAAAAAGTAGATCAAGGAGAAAATCTAAGTATTGCAGGTGATCAATTTGGTTCACCAACCAGTGCTAAAGAACTTGCTCGTTTTATTCTTCATTTGATTCAAACAAATGAATATGGAACTTATCATGCAACGAATAAAGGAGTTTGTAGCCGCTTTGAATTTGCAAGTGAAATACTAAGACTTACAGGAAAACAAGTAGAAATGAAACCTGTTGTGACACATATGTCTGATTTTTCAAGAGAAAGACCTGCGTTTTCTGTCTTGGATAATTTTATTATGACAATGACACCTGTTTATGATTTTCCTGACTGGAAGGAGTCTTTAAAAGAATATATGGAAGAAAGGGGACTCCTCAATGAAAAATAAAAAGAAGTTAGGTTTAACAACGATGATTTTTATTGCCTTGATTTTAGGGGCAATCACAGGAATCATCATTAATTATTGTATTCCAAGCAATAAAGTTGTGGATGAATTTATTGTCGGTGGGGCTTTTTATGTTATTGGTCAAGGTTTCATTCGTTTAATGCGTATGCTTGTTGTGCCACTTGTTTTCTGTTCTATTGTTTGTGGAAGTATGGCAGTAGGAGATACTAAAAAACTAGGAGCTGTAGGTTTAAAAACCATGTTGTTTTATTTATGTACCACAGCTTTAGCTGTTGTAGTAGCCTTGTGTGTGGCTAATTTGATTAATCCAGGAATAGGTTTAGATATGTCAGCTATCAAAGTAACCTCTCAGGTGACTGAATCAACCCAAGCAACAAGTGTGACAGAAACACTTTTAAATATTATTCCAACGAATATTTTTGAATCACTCGCCAATGGAACAATGCTTCAAATTATTTTATTTGCACTTATTTTAGGAGTTATTCTTGCAAATATGTCAGATCGTGCAGATATCGTTAAAAACTTCTTTAGTCAATTTAATGATATTATGATGGAAATGACAATGGTAGTTATGAAACTTGCACCAATTGGGGTGTTCTGTTTGATTTCTAAAACTTTCGCAGAAATTGGTTTTGATGTTTTTATTCCATTATTAAAATATATGGCATGTGTTCTACTTGCATTAGGAGTTCAATGTTTTGGGGTTTATATGTCGATGTTAAAGATTTTCTCAGGTTTAAATCCGATTATCTTTATTAAAAACTTTTTCCCAGTTATGGCATTTGCTTTTTCAACATCAACATCCAATGCGACAATTCCAATGAATATTGACACACTTGCTGAAAAAATGGGGGTTTCTAAAAAGATATCTTCTTTTACGATTCCATTAGGAGCTACCATCAATATGGATGGAACATCCATCATGCAAGGTGTGGCTGTTGTCTTTACAGCACAAGCTTTTGGTATTCATTTATCAATGATGGATTATGCAACGGTCATTGGGACAGCTACTCTTGCTTCCATTGGAACTGCAGGAGTGCCAAGTGTTGGTTTAATTACGCTTACCATGGTCTTTAATTCGGTTGGTTTACCAGTTGAAGGAATTGCTTTAATTATGGGAATTGACCGTATCTTGGATATGACAAGAACAGCTGTTAATATTACCGGTGATGCCGTATGTACAACTGTTGTAGCGTCTATGAATAAAGCAGTTGATCGAGATATTTATTATGGTCGAAAATAGAATGATTGAAAGATCGTTCTATTTTTTTTTAGAAATGTGTTATGATTACTTTCAACAAGAGTTGATGAAAGATGGTGATGGTGTGTCAAAAGTCAATGACTTAAAAAAGGAAAACAGAAAGAAAATCAGAGAATGTCTTTTAATGAAATATCAACTAATAAGAGGCTAAATTTTAGCCTCTTAAGTATTTTTTTAAGTTTTTTAATTGGTTATTACAATCACTTACGCCTAAATCATACATTTGTTGGATGACTTCTTTATCTTTTTCAAGACGTCCAATAGGAATAAGTTGACTTGGTCTTAAGACAAAGATTTTCTTTTCTTTTTCTAATTTTGTAATTAAATCAAGAGAATGATTATAATTTAAATAACGATTATTTAAAGTCTCGACAAAATGAGGATAATGACGATAGAAAAGCTTATTAAGATGCTTATTAGAGGGCTTTTTACGATAATGAAGGGGACGTGTTAAAACCACGATAATTTTATCAACATCCATTTCTAACATCTTTTCAATAGGAATACTATCACTACATCCACCATCTAAATAATCATTACCATTGATTTGAATCGTGTGAGAAACAAAAGGCATTGAACCGGATGCTCTTAAATATTCGATTTCATCATAATTATCTAAAGTATCTAATAATTTATATTCAGCTTTTCCTGTTTGTAAGTTTGTTACAACGGCATAGAAATCAACTTTTGACTCTTGATAAGTTTTATAATCGATTGGATCAAGATCATCAATAAGTCTTTCAAAACAAAATTCTTCATTCATCACATTTCCTGTCTTTAAAAAAGAATAAACACCCATATAATTTTTATTACCTACATAAGCTTTGTTATATCTTAAGACACGACCTTGTTGTTTAGATTTATAATTCATCCCAAACAAAGCACCTGCAGAAACACCAATAATTTTATCAACCTCAATCTTTTCTTTTAAAAATGTATCAATGACACCTGCCGTATATAAACCACGCATAGCGCCACCTTCTAATACTAAACCTACTTTCATTTTCATCACCGAGGCTATTATAACATAAAAATTTGAACCTCAAAGCAAAAAGAGAAGATGTTTGAATAAAAGAATAATTTTGCGTATAATACGATTAGGTGATTAAAAATGGAACAAGGCAAAGTGCGAATGCTCGCAAATTTAATAGAGTTAAATAAAATAGAAGTTAAACTTTCTAAAAAATATTATGGGGGCATTTCACCCAAATTTTATTTAAGAGATTTAACAAAAGAAACACTTATTGAACTAAGTGTTTGTGAAACATGTGAAGATGATATTTGTGTAAAATATTATTTTAAAGATGTTCATATTGATTTAAATCATCATTATGAAATGGTCGATAATTATGGTTTAAGTGCCATCTTACAATATGTTCGCTTATCTGAACTCGATGATTTTGACGAACTTTTCTATTATGATGGGGTACTTGGTCCTCTTTATCAAAAAAACCAAACAATCTTTAAAGTCTGGGCACCCACAGCTTTAGAAGTGATGGTCAAAGTGGGTGATCTTGCTTATACCATGGAAAGAAAAGAAAGAGGAGTCTTTGAAACAACAATCAAAGGAGATTTAGAAAATCAAGAATATAATTATTTGATTCGTCATCATAAAAGCTTCCATGAAACATTAGACCCTTATGCTTATGCTTCAAATGCGAATAGTAAAAGTAATATCGTTATTGATGTTGATCAAATCAATGAATCCCTTTACTTAGAAAAACTTCCTCATATGAAAAGAAAAACGGATGCGATTATTTATGAATTAAGTGTCCGAGATTTTACAATGTCTTCTTCAATCAAAGCATCTCATCCAGGGACTTTTATGTCTTTGGTTGAAGAAAATTTAAAAACACCAAAAGGGAATAAAGCAGGTTTTGATTATTTAGTCGATTTAGGAATTACTCATGTTCAAATCATGCCAATGTATGATTTTGCGACCGTTGATGAACTTCATCCAACCGTGATGTATAACTGGGGTTATGATCCGATTCAATACAATGTACCTGAAGGAAGCTATGCTTTAAATCCACAAGATGGTTATTCCCGTGTGAAAGAATGTCGTCATATGGTGTCATCCTTGCATCAAAAAGGTTTAAGGGTTGTCATGGATGTGGTTTATAATCATATGTATGATTACTTTACAAGTGCGTTTGAAAGAACCGTTCCAGGGTACTATTTTAGAAAAAATCAATATGGGGAAATGTCTAGTGGCTCTTGGTGTGGAAATGATTTAGAATCAAGGCATCAAATGACAAGACGTTATATTAAAGATATGTGTCTTCGTTGGCAAAAACTTTATGGTGTCGATGGTTTCCGTTTTGATTTAATGGGAATCATTGATATAGAAACGTTAAATCAGGTGTATAATCAAGCTTCTAAAATTGATGATAGTTTTATTGTCTATGGAGAAGGATGGAATATGCCTACAGCCATGTCTGATCAAGAAAAAGGAATGCAAGATAATCATCAAAAAATGTTGAATATCGGTTTCTTTAATGACTATTATCGTGAAACTTTAAAAGGGGGAAGCAGTGATTCCACTTTAAAAGATAAAGGTTACTTTGCGGGAAATATGTATAACTGTGAAATTGGTGGCGAATGTATGAAAAACACCAATCGCTATAGCTATGTTGATCAAAGTATTAATTATGTTGAATGTCATGATAATGCGACTACTTTTGATAAGTTTGCGATCAGTAATGGAGATGAACCCCTTGAAACACGTAAAAAAAGACAATTGATGCTTAATGTAGCACTTGTTTTATCACAAGGAATTCCTTTTATTCATTGTGGACAAGAATTTTATCGTAGTAAAGGCGGTTTAGGAAATACGTACAATACGCTTGATTCTATTAATGCGGTGAATTGGTCTTTAGTGGATGAAAATCAAGATGATATTGAAATTCTTAAACAAACCATTCAACTTAGAAAAGAAAATAGTGGATTTAGATATGAAACAATACAAGAAGTTAAGGAAAATGTTACTACAAATCATTTTGATTATCGTATTTTACGTTATAGTGTGAAACAAAATAAAGGAAAATATAAAGAGATTGTTGCATATTTTAATCCATCGTATTATGATTTTGAAATAAATGATATGGATGAATATGAAGTGATTTATAATGATCATGAATCATGCACATATTTAGCACCTATTTCAATGAAAATTTTTGGATTAAAGAGGTAAAAAATGAAATTAATTATAGGACTTGGAAATCCTGGCAAAGAATATGAAAGAACAAGACATAATACAGGATTTATGGTATTAGATCGTTTAAGTGAAAAATTAAATATTGAAATCAGTCAAAATAAATTTAAAGGACTTTATGGAAAGGGTAAATATAAAGGAGAAGATGTACTTTTATTAAAACCACAAACCTATATGAACCTTTCGGGAGAATCAGTTAGACAAGTGATGGATTTCTTTAAAATCAGCCAAGAAGATATTTTAGTTGTTTATGATGATTTAGATATGCCTGTAGGAAAGCTTCGCTTAAGACAAAGTGGAAGTGCCGGAGGACATAATGGTATTAAAAACATTATCTTGCATACTGGAAGTCAAAATTTTAATCGTATTCGTGTGGGAATTGATCGCAGTAAATATATCAAAGTGGTCGATTATGTTTTATCACGTTTTACAAGTGAAGAACAAGAAGCTATTGAACAAGGTGTAGAAAACGCCAGTGATGCGATCATTGATTATTTAGAACATGGTTTCAATCACGCTATGAATCGTTTTAATTAGAGGCACTTATGAAAAAAATACTTAATTTATTAAAAGATAACAAAGCTTTTCAAGCTTTACTCAATAAACAAAATATCGTCGTTAACTCACAAAACGCCGAAGCGCTGCTTATTGCTAGCGCATTTTTGACTTTAAAGAAAAATATGTTGATTATTAAATCTAATCAATATGAAGCAAACTTACTTTATAAACAAGTATCGCAAATGATTGAAGATGTCCTTTATTTTCCAGTTGATGAATCTTATCGTATTGAAAGTCTTGCTGCTTCAGGTGAACTTTTAGGGCAAAGACTTTCAACGATGTATGAACTTTCAAAAGAAAAACCCCATTTATTAATTAGCCATGGTCATAGTGTTATGCGTTATGTTCCAAGCAAAGATGTTTTTAAAAAGAACTGTATGACTTTAAAAGTTGGAGATCATATCGATGTTTATGAATTGCAAAGATTTTTAATTCAAGCAGGTTATATGCATACAACGCGTGTTGATCAACCGTTTTATTTTTCTAAACGTGGGGGTGTTATTGATGTTTTTTCAATGCAATATGATCATCCAATACGTATTGACTTCTTTGATGATGAAATTGATTATTTAAAATTTTTTGATGAAAAAACACAAAGAACAATTGAAAAAGTTAATGAAATTGAAATCATTCCAGCAACTGATCTTTTATATTTGGATCAAGAAGTCGGTCTAGTTATTACCAAAATCAAAGATTCTTTTGAAGAACAATATCAAAAAATGGATGATTTATTTAAAGATGATTTTGAAGAAAAAATCATGATTGATATTGAAAACTTAAAAGCACACGCCACGGACAGTAGTCAATATGCTTATTATCATCTTTTTAAAAGTGTTACAAGTATTAAAGACTATTTAAAAGATTCGGTGACAATTCTTTGTCAAAAAGAAGATATTGATTTTCAAATCAAAAACTATCTTTCTGAAAACTTCTATTATTATCAAGAACTCAGTCAAAGTGGACGTTTCCTTAAAGATAACCAACTCTATCAAAACTTTGATCATATTGTTCAAGATGATTATCAATGCATCAATACCTTTAGTACTAGTAAAGATGATCAAGTCTTTGTCAGTCATGATGTCATGTTTAATCGTGATGATGAAAAACGTGTTATCCAACAAATCAATGACTATTTAAAAAACAGTCAAATTCTTATTTCCTTAGAGAATAAACATCAATTACAACTCATGATTGAACTCTTTGATCGTCATGAAATGAAATATACGCTTGTGGGAATTGATGAAGTGATTTATCCAGGAATCAATCTTTATGTAGGAAATCTTTCTACAGGGATTGAACTAATGGAAGAAAAAACGGTTATTTTAACGGCACATGAACTTTTTGGTGAAGTTAATGTTTCTAAAGCGAAATACTTTCGATTTAAAGATGCGAAAACATTACGTAATTTCCAAGAATTAAATGTGGGTGATTATGTGGTTCATGATAGTTATGGAATTGGGCAATATTTAGGAATCAAGACGCTTGATGTCAAAGGCTATCATAAAGATTATCTTTATGTGGCTTATGCTGGAGATGATACACTTTATATCCCAGTGGAACAATTTAAAATGATTCGTAAATATGCAAGTTCAGATGGAAAAGTCCCAATGATCCATGCTTTAGGCAGCAGTAAATGGGCTAAGGCCAAACAACGTGCGAAAAATAAAATTGATGATATTGCTGATCAATTAATTGAACTTTATGCTGCGCGTATGTCGTCGCCAGGTTTTTCTTTTTCTAAGGATAATGAACTCCAAATCGATTTTGAAAATCAATTTGGTTATGAACTTACAAAAGATCAACAACGTAGTGTTGATGAAATTAAAATGGATATGGAAAAACCTCAACCAATGGATCGTCTTTTATGTGGCGATGTTGGTTTTGGAAAAACAGAAGTAGCTTTACGAGGGGCTTTTAAAGCTATTCTCGATCATAAACAAGTCGCCTTCCTTTGTCCAACAACAATTTTATCAATGCAACATTTTAAAACAGCAACCGAACGTTTTAAAAATTTCCCAGTGGAAATTGCTTTACTCAATCGTTTTACTTCACCTAAAGAAAAAAAACGTATTTTAAAAGAAGTCAAAGAAGGAAAGATTGATTTATTGATTGGAACTCATCGTATATTATCAAAAGACGTACAGTTTAGTGATTTAGGCTTACTTGTAATCGATGAAGAACAACGTTTTGGTGTTAAACAAAAAGAAAAAATCAAAGAATATCGTGAAACTATTGATGTTCTTTCGCTTTCAGCAACACCAATTCCTCGTACTTTACAAATGTCTTTAATGGGTATTCGTGGTTTATCAAAAATCGATACACCACCAAAAAACAGATTACCAGTCCAAACCTATGTCGTTGAAAAAAACGATACGCTGATTAAACAAGTCATTGAACGAGAACTTGCTAGAGATGGACAAGTCTTCTATCTTTATAATCATACTGACAGAATTGCTAATGTCGCTTATAAAATTGCTTCAACAGTTCCTAATGCCAAAGTCGCTATTGGACATGGACAAATGGATAAAAATGAACTTGAAGATGTGATGCTTCGTTTCATGAATAAAGAATTTAATGTCTTAATTTGTACAACAATTATTGAAACAGGAATTGATATTCCTAATGCGAATACAATGATTGTTGAAGATGCGGATAAATTTGGCTTAGCACAACTCTACCAAATTAGAGGACGTGTTGGACGAAGTGAAAGAGGTGCTTATGCTTATCTTCTTTATAAAAAAGATAAAGCTATTCAAGATGATGCTTTAAAACGTCTAAAAGCTATTAAAGAATTTACTGAACTAGGTAGTGGTTATAAAATTGCAATGCGTGATTTATCAATTCGTGGTTCAGGAGATATCTTAGGTGGTAGACAAGCTGGCTTTATTGATGATATTGGTTTTGAAATGTATATGAAGATCTTACAAGATGCGATTAATGTAAGAATGCATAAAGAAGAAAAAACAGAAGAAAATATCAAAAACTTAAATGTTAATGTTGATGGTTATATTCCAGATGATTATGTTGAAAGTGATTATGAAAAATTAGAACTCTATCAACGTTTAGATGAAGCAAAAACAATGAGTGAGCTTAATAGTTTAAAAGCGGAATTTGATGATTATTATGGAAACTTACCAGAAGCTATCCAAGCTTTAATTGAAAAAAGAAAACTTGAAATTCTTTCTCATTATTCAATTATTGAAGATATTAAAGACCATGGTAAAAAACTAGAAATTATCTTTTCATCAAATGCTTTTGAAATAATTTCTGGTGATAAACTCTTTCTTCTTGCCAATCAACTCTTTACTAAACCAGCATTTAAATCGCTTGATAATCAAGTGACAATTACGATTCAAAAGAATAATCAATGGTTGAATCATTTAAATGAATTTATTGAAACATTATCTAAAAAATAAAGGAAAGATACGTACGAAAAACGTACTTTTCTTTTTTTGTTTAAGATATTTTATCTAAAATAACAAGTGGTCAATAACGATAGAATCGTTTATAATAATAACGAAAGGGTGATGGAAATGAAGAAAATACCAATAGGAACAAAAAGCTTTTCAAGACTTGTAGAAGGAAATTATTATTTTGTAGATAAGACCTTGATGATCAAAGAGTTCTTAGATAGGGGGACAGATGTAACATTGATTACTCGTCCTAGAAGATTTGGAAAAACCATCAATATGTCAATGATGGCAGAATTCTTTGATATTACCAAAGACTCTAAAAAAATTTTTAATGGTACAAAAATCATGGAAACACCTTATGCAGCTGAAATCAATCAATATCCAATAATCTTTATCTCTTTTGCGGATGCCAAAAGAGATAAAGAAACAGTTGTTTCAACGATAAGAACACAAATACAAAATCAATGGGATAAATATGATTTTGTATTTGAAAATCTTAAGGGATTTAAGAAAACAAATTATGAAAGACTTTATGAAGTATTAGCTGATAATAACAAGAATAATCTTAAGGGAATAGATGATGCAATTTCATTCTTGATGGAAAGAATGGAAGATTATTATGGAAAAGAAGTTATGGTATTCATAGATGAATATGATACACCATTTGTAGAAGCACATACAGGAGGGTTCTATGATGAAGTAAGAGGAGGACTTGCAGGATTGCTTCATAATTCTCTTAAAACATCAACCAGCTTAAAATATGCAATGCTTACAGGAATTCAAAGAGTGGCTAAAGAAAATATCTTCAGTGATTTAAATAATTTAGATGTGTATACAGTAATTGATAATGATTATAGTGAATATTTTGGATTCAGTATAGAAGAAACCAAAGAACTGTTAGAATATTATGATTTAGAATTAGATGAAGAAGTCAAAGAAATGTATGATGGCTATAAAATGGGAGATAAAGAAATCTATAATCCATGGTCTATTTTAAATTATGCGAGAAGAAAAGTACTTGTTCCTTATTGGGTCAATACGAGTGCTAATACAATGCTTAAACAAGCTATAGAAAAAGCAGACTACGACTTTAAAAAACAATATGAAAAACTTATAAAGAATAACTATCTAGAAACAAGAGTTGTCCTTCAAACAAGCTTTTATGAAGTGGCAAATACACCTAACTTATGGGGGATGTTTGTAAGTGCTGGATATCTCACGGTTACAAAATCAATTGATGCTTTAAATGATCAATATCGTGTAGAAATACCTAATAAAGAAATAAGAAAAGAATTTATTAATTTGACAGAGTACTATTTAGCACTACAAACTGGTCAACTAAATGATGTTGTATATAATTTACTTCAAGAAGATAGAGATGAGTTTTTTGACAGCTATCAAAACATCTTGATGTTACCAAGCTATCATGATTTAAATGATGAAAACAGTTATCATATGATGATGTTAGGAATGTGTATCTGTTTATCAAATAACTATAAAGTTATTTCTAATAGAGAAGAGGGTAAAGGAAGATGTGACATCATCATTCAAGCCAAGGATGAAAAGAAAACATCGTTTGTTATTGAATTTAAGTATTTCAAAGAAGATAAAAAAGATTTTGAAAAAGCATTGGATAAATTATCAAATGAAGCTATTCAACAAATCAAAGATAGAAAATATGACTATAATTTAAAAGGAAAAGTGATTTATATAGGCTTAGCCCATCATGGAAAAGATGTCATGATGAAATGGATTGAAAGATAATAAGCTATGGAAGTTCCATGGCTTTTTAATTATGAAAAAATACGCATTTTTGATGCGTATTATTTTACAGGTACATATTCTTTTTTTATAAATTCTTTTGTGTAACGATTACTTGTCAATTCTTGAATTGTATCAAAGAAAGAAAGATCATCAATATAAAGACGATAAGTTACTTGGTCACTATATTCTTTATTAATACAATCAATCGCATTCACTTTAAGCAAATGTTCAAATTTCTTGGTAAAGCTATAATCAAGAGAAACATCGTAAACATCAATTAAATGTTTTTCAACAATATTCGCTTCTTTTAAAGCTTCAGCAACAGCTTGGCTATAGGCACGGGTCAATCCCCCTGCACCAAGTTTAATTCCACCAAAATATCTTGTTACGATGGCAATGATATTGGAAAGCTCTTGTTTTTTCAAAACATTAAGCATAGGAAGTCCTGCAGTTCCTGAGGGTTCCCCATCATCATTGGCTCTTTCTTTGGTTCCTACAAGGTAGGCGATACAATTATGAGTGGCATCTTTATACTTTTCTTTATAAAAATCAATGGTTTCATTGATTTTATTTTCATCATTTAAAGGGATGAGCGTACAAATAAATTCAGATTTTTTTATGACAAGTGTATGCTCTGTTATTTCTTTAATCGATTTCATTTTTTCACCTTCTTGGCTTTTATCATAACATAAAACTTTAAAAATAAGCTATAATTTGTTATATTATATGAGGAAGAGGTGGAGAGTATGGAAAAAATTGCTATATTAGCGGATAGTGGATGTCAAATCCCAGTGGGTTCAAAAGAAGATCAAGGGATATTTATTGTGCCACTTACAATCACTATGGATGAAAAAAGTTATTTGGATGATTTAGAAATTCATAGCGAAGATGTTTTTAAACGTATGGAAAAAGACGGTATTATGGTGATGACTTCTCAACCATCAACAGGTTCACTGCAAGAAGCAGTTCAAAAAATTAAAGAACAAGGGTACAGTCATATTATTGGTTTACCAATTGCGACAGGTCTATCTTCTACAATGAATGGGATGAAGTTGGCTTGTGATATGTTAGAAATGCCTGTAACTTTAGTAGATACAAAAGGTACTGCAAGTAATCAAAAATATCTTGTAGAAGTTGCCGCAAAACTTGCTGGTGAAGGAAAATCACCAGAAGAGATTAAAGAAATTTTAGAAAAGCTTGTGGAAGATTCTGCAACGATTATCATGGTTCCTAACTTAGAACATTTAAAAAAGGGTGGTCGTATTACTCCGGCTGTTGCCACTCTTGCGGGGCTTTTAAAAATTGTACCTATCATGAAATTAAATTATGATTTAGGTGGTAAAATTGATACTTTTGGTAAAGTAAGAACAGCAAAGAAGGCAAACTTAAAGATTATTGATCATATGGTCAATGATTGTAAAGTCAATAATAAAGATTTTGTTTTTGCTATTGAACATGTTTTATGTGAAGATCTTGCTTTAGAAATGAAACAAAAATTGATTGAACAAATTGGTGAATGTGAAATACTTGTAAGAGAATTACCTGCAGTGGTTGGTGCACATATGGGTATTGGTGGTATTGGTTATCAATATATTAAAAAATACGAAGGATAATAGGTGAAAGACATGACAAAAAGAGTCGATACGGTTGAAACGGTAGTAGATGTTTTTAATATTGCCATGGATATTCAAGAATTGTATTTAAAACAAGGACCTTTTAAACAGCTTTCAATGTCTGAAATGCATGTTTTAGAAGCGGTTGATAAAGAAACAAGTCCGTCGATGTCAGCAGTTGCTAATCATTTAAATATAACTCTTGGGACATTAACAACAGCAGTTAAAAAGATTATTGAAAAAGGTTTTTTAATTAAAGAAAAATCAGCTCAAGATCATCGTATTTATTATTTAAGATTGACTGATCAAGGACGTGAAGCTTTAAAAGTTCATGAACAATTTCATCAAGAATTGGATTCAATATACACACATCATATTCCTAAAGAAAGAGTAGAATGGGTTTTTTCTACCTTAAATGAAATCTATAAAGATTTGGTTATTTATCGAAATGAATTACTTAAAAGAAAAAATCAAAAATAAGTCAACAATGTTGGCTTTTTTTCATATTCATTTAAAAATATCATACGTTTAAATAGGTGATATTATGATTTGTCTTCAAAAAAAGAGAATTCTTATTAAACATTATCAATTCATTATTACTTTAGAACCTACTTTATTTGAATGTAAAATCGATCAACAAATAATTTCTATTAAAGGAAAAAACATTGAAATTCATTACTATAGTCAAGATGAAGTGATGCTTTATGGTGAGTTTGAAAGTATCAACATTTTATGAATTTAGGCTACGATTATATCCTTCTAGAAACTGATAACATTCTAACTTTTTTAAAAACAATAAAAAAATATCAACTCACCCTTTTTCAACTTAAACAAATCGATTCCACCCATTACAGCTTTTATGTTCCTATCTATCAAAGACATCTTACCTATAAACTGCATCTTCCAATACAAAAAAGTATCGGTATCTTTCATTATCTATTATGTATTTTTCATTTTCCCCAAATCCTTTTTACTATAAGTTTTGCTTGTACACTCTTTTTTTTACCACAATATCTTTATCATATTGAAGTCAAAGGAACCTTGCCCACATTAAACCAACAACTAAATCAAGAACTCAGTCATGAGATATCTTTTCTTCATCCAAAACTTACCTATAAACAAATCAACCAACTCTATGATACTTTTAAACAAAAACATAAAAACCAACTTGATTATTTAAATATCTATCAAAAGGGTAGTATTTTACATGTTGAATACACTCCAGCCAGTCATAATCAAGAAACAGTTTTAAAGTATCAAGATTATATTGCTAAAAAAGATGGGGTTATTTCTAAAATTGATGTCCAACAAGGCAATGTCCTTGTTAAAATCAATCAATATGTCAAAAAAGGGGATATTCTTATTTCTCATCAAATAGAAGATACCAGCAAAAAAATCAAAATTATCCCTACACTTGGAAGCATTGAAGCTTATACGTATCAAACTCTAGAAGTTTCTATTCCCAAAAAACAAAAAGAGAATTTTGCTTATCTTTTATTTGAAATAAGAAGTCAATTACCAAAAGATGTAAAAATTGACAAAGAAAAAGTCTTATCTTATGGTATAATAGATGAGAAATATGTTTTAAAAATGCAATATGTCTTTATTGAAAATATTGCGATTAGGGAGGAAACATGAAAGAAGTCGTTAAATTAGAAGCCTATAATATTGAACAACTTGTTAATTTATCAGGAGTAAAAGATGAAAATCTAGAAGTTTTAGAAGATCATTTTCAAGTAGAAATCTCTTTAAGAGGGGATGAAATGACACTTGTTGGAGAAAAAGAAAATCTTGAAAAAACGAAAAAAGTTATTTTTTCTTTATTAAAACTGATTGTTTCAGGGGTCTCTATTTCTAGACGTGATGTGGTCTATGCTCAAAAATTGGTAGAAAAAGATAAATTAGATCAACTCTCAGAACTTTATCATATAAAAATTGCGAGAACCTATAATGGAAAACTAATTTATCCAAAAACACTAGGACAAAAAAGTTATTACTATGCTCTAAAAAATAATGATGTCGTTTTTGGTATTGGACCTGCGGGAACTGGAAAAACGTATTTAGCGGTTGTTTTTGCGGTAGCTGCTTTAAAAAATAATGAAGTAAAAAAAATCATTCTTACGCGACCAGCTGTAGAAGCAGGTGAAAGTCTTGGCTTTTTGCCAGGAGATTTAAAAGAAAAGGTCGATCCCTATTTACGTCCACTTTACGATGCTTTACACGATATGTTAGGGGTTGAACAAACGGAGAAATTGATTGAAAAAGGTGTGATTGAAATTGCGCCACTTGCCTATATGCGAGGACGTACACTAGAAGATGCTTATGTTATTTTAGATGAAGCACAAAATACAACTGATAATCAAATGAAAATGTTTTTAACACGTTTAGGGTTCCGTTCAAAGATGATTGTGACAGGAGATATTTCACAAATTGATTTACCAAGAAATACAACATCAGGTCTTGTACGTGCTTTAGATATTTTAGAAGGGGTCAAAGGTATTTCTTTTATTCATTTATCAGCGATGGACGTAGTAAGACACCCAGTTGTACAAAGAATAATTGAAAGATATGATGGGAATAATGAATAAAATACTTTTAATTGAAGATGATCAATCAATCAATAAAATTCTAGCCTATGAACTTTCTAAAAAAGGCTATCAAGTTGATAGCCTTTTTGATGGAAAAGAGGCTGTTCAAACAATTCTAAAAAATGACTATGATTTAGTTCTTGTAGATTGGATGCTTCCTTATCAAAATGGTGTTTCCATTATTAAAGAAGTAAGAAGTAATGATTATGTCAAACCACTGATTCTTTTAACAGCTCGTAGTGAACAAGAAGATATTATTAAAGGATTAGAAGCAGGTGCAGATGATTATCTAACAAAACCTTTTCAATCTGCAGTTTTAATTGCCCGCATCGAAGCTCATTTAAGAAGACATCATAAACATTTCTTAGATGAAATTAAATTTGGTGATGTTTTAATGAATACAACGAATCGTGAAGTAATGATTCAAGATCAAAAGATTGTTTTAACAAAAGTAGAATATGATCTTTTAAAAATGTTTTTAGAACATCCTCGTGAAGCTGTTTCAAGAGAAACTTTGCTTCAATCTATTTGGGGGTTTCAATATGACGGGGATACCCGCATTGTTGATGTTCATGTTTTTAAACTTAAAGGAAAACTTAAAGAAAGCCAAGTGTCTTTTAAATCGATAAGAGGAGTTGGATATAAGTTGGTGAAAAAAGATGACGAATAATTCTATTAAAGTTTTAGTTTTAGGACTTATTGCCTTGTTACTTACCTATTTTAACAAAGCTTATAGTATTTTAATTATGCTGGTCCTTATTTTGATTTATGTAGTGAATGCCTATCAACTAGAAAAACATTATCAACGCATGGGACGTTTTATGCAAAGAGAAAGAGATAATGAATTAAAAGAAGTTGAAATAGAAAATAAATATCATGAAAAAATCTTAAGTCAGTTGATTCGTTCGATGAATCTTCCAATGCTTTTTGTTGATAAAGAAGGAAAGATTGCTTTTACTAATCAAAGCTTTCGTAAAGGATTTGAAATTCCTCATTTAAAAGGACGTTATTATAAAGATATTTTTGTAGGAGAAATGTTAGATTTGGTAGAACAGTGTTATGTTTTTGAAAGACCTCTTTCAACTGTGGTAAAAATTCAATCGAGATATTATCAAGTAGAATCTTCACCAGTCTTTTCAGATCATGAAAAATTGATTTTTGATGGAACGATTGTTTTATTTACCGATGTTTCTAAAATGAAAGAAATTGAAGATATGCAAAAACAATTCCTTTCTGATGTCTCTCATGAACTTAAAACACCCATGTCTGCCATTATTGGCAGTGTAGAAATTCTAAAAAGAGATGGGATGGAATCACCAGAGATATTTAACGAATTTATGGATATACTTTTAAAAGAAAGTTATCGTATGCAAAATATCATTAATGATATTTTAGAACTTTCTCGTTTAGATCAAACAAAAGTTTCATTAGATTATCAAGAATTAGATGTTAAAGCGGTCGTTAAAGAAAGTATGGATTTATTTGAACCCCTTGCAAAAGAAAAACATCTTTCATTGATTTATCATAATCAAATAAAAGAACCACTTATTTTAGATTATTCAACAATAAAAATGATTTTAAGTAATTTTATTTCAAATGCGATCAAATACTCAAATGAAGGGATTATTACGATTAAAACAAAAAAAGCAGACGATACGTTTATATTAAGTGTTCAAGATGAAGGAATTGGTATTCCTAAAAATAAATTAAATTATATTTATGATCGGTTCTATCAAGTAGATAAATCAAGAAGTTCTAAAATTTCTACAGGATTAGGTTTAAGTATTGTCAAAAAAATCGTAGAATTAAATCAAGGAACGATTGATGTAGAAAGTAGCGCGGGCATTGGTTCAACATTTACTGTCAAACTTCCAATCAATCCCAAAGTTTCCCACAATGACGATATAATTTAGACATAATTGTTTTTTATGATGGTAACATCAAAGGAGGAAAATAATATGAATGAAGATAATAACAATAATTTTATATTAGTTGATGAAGATAAGCCAAAAGAAAAGAAGTGGAAGAAAATCATAAAGATTTTACTCGTTGTTGCCATCGTATGTTCCTTTGCAATGAATGGTTATGTATTCTATAACATCATCACTTCTTCAGATGATACAACAGCATCTGTATCAAATAAAGGAACAGTTAAAGAAGTAAACTATGATGTAAAGACCGATACAACAAGCGTGGTCGATAAAGTCAGCGATAGCGTTGTTGGGGTTGTTGTTTATCAAAATACTTCCAATAATATTTTTGGCTTCAACGATAGTAGTTCATCAAGTGAAAGCCAATCAGGAAGTGGTAGTGGAGTCGTTTATGATCAAACTGGTAAATATACTTACATTATAACTAACCACCATGTTATTGATGGTGCCAATAAAGTACAGGTTGTATTTTCAAATGGTGAATACGTTGATGCTGAAGTTGTTGGTAGTGATGAATACAGTGATGTCGCTATTTTAAGATGTCAACCAAGCTTTGATGTCAGTGTCATTGATTTAGGAGATTCTGATTTATTAGATAAAGGAGAAACGGTTTTAGCGATTGGGTCACCTTTAGGTATTCAATATTCAGGAACAGTCACTCAAGGAATTGTTTCAGCAACAGACCGTACCGTTTCTGTTGATTTAAATGATGATAATGTAGATGATTGGGATATGAATGTTATCCAAACAGATGCTGCCATCAACCCTGGTAACAGCGGGGGTGCTCTTGTTAATATGAAGGGTGAACTTGTTGGTATTACGAATATGAAATTCTCAGATGAAAGTGTTGAAGGTATGGGATTTGCGATTCCAATTAATGATGTTATTACAGTCGCAGAACAAATTCGTTCAAATGGTAAAGTATCCCATCCAGTTATTGGTATTTCAGGTGTTTCATTAAATGATTATTCATCTTATGAACTTCAAAGATATGGTGTTAAAGTTTCAGTTGATGAAGGAATTTATGTTGTTAAAGTAACAAGTGATGGAGCAGCGAATAAAGCAGGTATTCAACAAGGTGATGTTATTGTTAAATTAGATGGTAAAGATATTACAACATATAAATCATTCTTAACAGCGCTTTATTCACATAAAGCAGGAGATAAAGTAAAAGTTGTAGTTAATCGTAGTGGTAATGAAAAAACAATTACAGTCACACTTCAAGAAAAATAGATATTGCTTAACGCAATATCTTTTTTTATAATAACTGTAGAATGTTTGAAAGAGGAATTGTATGAAAATAGGTATTTTTGATTCAGGAATAGGTGGTTTATCTGTTTTATATGAAGCAATGCATTTATTGCCTCATGAACAATTTATTTATTATGCAGATGAAAAACATGTTCCTTATGGGGAAAAAACAAAAGAAGAAATTATAGGTTATGTAGATGAAATCATTCAATTTATGATTGAACGTGATTGTAAAGCAATCGTTATTGCTTGTAATACCGCTACCAGTGCCGCTGTTTCAATCATGAGGAAGAAATATCATATTCCTATTATTGGAATGGAACCAGCGGTTAAAAAAGCAGTCGATCTTTATGGAAAGCAAAAAGTTTTAGTTTGTGCAACACCAATTACCGTTAAAGGAAAAAAGATGTTAGATCTTGTAGAAAGAGTAGATAAAGATCATTTAGTTGATTTAGTGGCTTTACCAAAGCTTGTTCGCTTTGCAGAAAGACTAGAATTTGAAAGTGAAGATGTTTTAGCTTATTTAAAAGAAGCTCTTTCATGTTTTGATTTTGAAGAATATGGTTCACTTGTTTTAGGGTGCACACATTTTAATTATTTTAAAGATAGTTTCCACAAATTACTTCCTCAGGTTCATTTATTAGATGGTAATCTTGGAACAATCAATTATTTAATAAAAAATATCGAATTAGAAGATTTAGAAAGTTCAGTAGAATACTATTATTCAGGACAAAGAGTTCTTGGTAAAGAACTCCAACGTATTGAATGTTATTTAAAACGTTTAGAAAAAATGAAGGATATAGGTAAATAATATGGTAAAAGCAATTTTTTTTGATATCGATGGAACACTTGTAAGTTTTAAAAATCATCAAATTCCCCAATCAACCTTTGATGCTTTATATAAATTAAAAGAAAAAGGCATTAAACTTTTTATTGCGACAGGAAGAGGAAAAGATGGCTTAGATGTGTTAAATGATTTTCCTTTTGATGGTTACATTACTTTAAATGGGCAATATTGTTATACAAATGATCAAATCATTTATTCAAATACCATTAAAAAAGAAGATCTACAAGCTCTGCTTGATTATTTAGAAGACCATCAAGTTCCTTGTGGTTTTACCGAAGAAAACACAAAATATTTCAATTACCGCGATAAGCGTGTAGATGCCATTCATGCCATTACTCATAATGATGATCATCCTGCAGGAGATTGTAGTCATGTCATTGATAAATCCATTTATCAAATCATGTGTTTTGTTGATGAAAAAGAAGAAAAAGAAATATTAAGTCATATGCCTCATTGTATTTCAGCAAGATGGCATCCGACTTTTTGTGATATTTCACCAATAGGTGGGACAAAACAATTAGGAATCGATCAATTCTTAGAATATTATGGTCTTGATTTAAAAGATACGATGGCTTTTGGTGATGGGGGAAACGACAAACAAATGTTACAACATGTTTCTCTTGCTATAGCTATGGGTAATGCCGGTGATGAGTTAAAAAGCATTGCTGATTTTGTGACGAAAGATGTTGATGATGACGGTGTTGCTTATGCTTTAAAACATTATGGATTGATAGACCTTTAAAAAAGATAGAAATAGTTATATAATAGAAGTGCAATAAAATAATACTTCAGGGCAGAGTGAAATTCTCTACTGGCGGTAAACTCCGCGAACCAATAATGGCCGAACTGGTGAAATTCCAGTAGCAACAGTTAAAGTCTGGATGAAAGAAGTGTTTTTTGTATTACTTTTTATATACAAAAACGTACCTAGAAGATTATTTTAGGTGCGTTTTCTTTGTTTAAAGGAGGTATATAAAAATGAGTACAAAGAAAATAACAACAGTAGGGATGCTTTGTGCCATGGCAATGATTGTCAATGTTTTGATTTCATTTCCCATTGTTCCAGCAGTATCTTTTTTAAGATATGATCCCAAAGATATTTTAATTGTTATTGGGGGATTTATTTATGGTCCCATGACATCTTTTTTAATGAGTTTTATTTGTTCGGTTTTTGAAATTATGTTAAAGGGAGGTAATATCTTAGATGTCTTAATGAACATGGTTTCAACCTGTTCATTTGCTTGCATGGCAGCTTTTATGTATAAAAAAATCCATAATCAAAAAGGAGCAGTTTTAGGACTTGTCTTAGGCGTTATCTGTACAACGATTTCTATGCTTATTTGGAATTATATTATTACACCGATTTATTATGGGATGCCAAGAAGCGCTATTGTACCTATGTTGCTTCCAGGAATCTTACCTTTTAATTTAATTAAAGCAACGATGAATGCCGCCATTGTCTTTTTCTTATATAAACCAGTGGTTCAAATATTAAGAAGAACACATTTAGTGGAAACAACAGATCGACAAGGAAGTGTCTATAAAGGATATATCTTTGTCGTAGGTATTATTTTAGTAACAATGATTTTATTTATTTTAGGATATCAAGGAATTATATAGGAGGAAATAGGATGGAATTTTTAGAAGCTAAAGAAATCATGAAACAAAAAATGGGAGATTGGAAAATTATGGCACTTGCGAGTTGCGAGGATAATTATCCTATGGTTCGAAATGTAAGTTGTCTTTTTTATGATGATAAAATCTATTTTAAAACAGATAAAAATTTTAGAAAGACACAACAATTATTTAAAAATAATCGTGTTGCAATGTGTTTTAATGGAACACAAGTTGAAGGGACAGCTGTCAATAAAGGGCTTGTGGTAGATGAACCAGGAAGAGTTTTTGAAAAGAAATATAAAGAATATTTATGGCAAAGCTATAATGCTTATTCGCATGTAGAGAGTGAAATTCTTATTGAAGTAACACCAGAGTTTGTTGAAATTTGGGATGAGGATGAAAATCGTCATGCTTTTCAATTGTTTATTGATTTTAAAAAGAAAACAGTTGAATATAAACCTTATGACTAAAGAAATCATATGATTTGATTTCTTTTGTGGAAGTGTTAAAATAATAAACGAAAAGAAAGTCTTCAGGGCAGGGTGAAATTCCCGACCGGCGGTGATAGTCCGCGAGCGCAAGCTGAAAAGGTGTAATTCCTTTACCGATAGTAGAGTCTAGATGGAAGAAAGACATTTTTTTAAATAATGTTTTTAGTCATGAAGATTAGTATTTTCATGATATTTTTTATTTTAAAGGAGAATTATTATGAAAAGTACTAAGACACAAAAAATGGTTTTAGCGGCTATGCTGGCAGCACTTGGGATGATTTTGAATTTGATTGAGATTCCTTATCCCTTTGCACCTTGGCTGAATTTAGATTTATCAGAAATTGTCGTATTGGTGGCTATTTCAACTTTAGGATTTGTTCCAGCTTTATTTGTTTGTATTTGTAAGTTTTTTGTTTCAATTTTATTTAAAGGACCAGTTGGACCAATTGCGATTGGACAAATTGCGGCACTTATTGCCTCACTTTCAATTTGTGTAACGTATTCATTACTTGCACGTAAATTTGATCCAGAAAAAAGTAGAAAGAATTATTTGTTGGATATGGTCTTAACGATGCTGATATTTGCTTTTATTATGTTTGTTATTAATTATTTCTTTGTAACACCAACATATTTAATGCAAAAGCCAACATGGTATACAAATCTACCATTTGCTGTTGATATCCAAGCTTTTAATCAACAATATGGTTCCAATATTTCAATACCAAGTTTTTTATCATTTATGTCCCCTTATGGACAAGCGATCTTTATTATCTATTTTCCTTTTAATTTCATTAAAGGAATCATTACAGGAGTCGTTTATTATCTTGTAAGACCGGTAGAAAAAAGATTTAAAAGTAAATATCTACAAGAAGCCTAAAAAGGGCTTCTTTTTTTATAATCATTATTATGTTATAATGGCATGGGACGGTGAAAAAATGACGTATTCAAGAGTAAAAAAATATCAAGAGTTAAGAGATGGTTTAAAAGATGAAGTAGCTATTTCAAAAGAAAATAGACAAGAAAAACCACAAGTAGAGGAAGAAGATGATTTTTTATCTTTTATGAAAAAAGACAAAAAAGATGAAAAAGAAGTAAATTTAGAAGATACTTTAACAGAAGCAAAGACTTTTGAACAAATGCGTGAAGAAAGTTCAAAGGAACTCGATAGAGCTTTAAAAAGTGCTAAAGAAAGTGTTGGAAAACAAGATGAGTACAACACACGTATGGATATCTTAAATAAAATAAGAGAACCTGAAAAAAGAACGATTAAAATTGATTCAGTAGAAGACTTTGCCACAGAAGAATTTTCAAGAGGTATGTTTATTAATCAAGAAAAAGAAGAAATTGATGAAGAAAAGCCAAAAGAAAAGATGTCTTTAATGGAAAAACTTGCTTCAATGTCACCTGAAGAAGATGCTAAAAAAGCAGAAGCTGTTTTAAATCAAGAAGCAGTGGAAGAAGAAATCATTGAAGAAGAACCTGTTGAAGAAAAAGTTGTTGAAGAAAAAGTTGTTGAAGAAGAAGTTGTTGAAGAAGAATCTGACGAAGAACAAATCGTTGAAGAACAAGAAGATGAAGAAGTTGATGAACCAAAGGAAAGTAAAGTCGTTAAAGTAATGAATGTTATTATTGTTTTATTAGTTGTTATTTTTATTGCTTTACTTGGAATGATTGTTTATCAAAGTTTCTTTTAAACTAAGGTAAGCCTTAGTTTTTTTAAAGGGAGAGAAATGTATGAAAAAAAATATATCAGTTGCTATTGATGGACCAAGTGCTGCTGGAAAAAGCACAATTGCAAAAATGGTTGCGAAAAAAGAAAATTTCATTTATATTGATACGGGTGCTATGTATCGTTGCGTGGCTTACTATTGTTTAACTCAAAAAATTGATTTAAATGATGAAAAAGCGGTTGAACAAGCAATCGAACATATTCAAATACGTCTAACACCAGATAATAAAGTTTATTTAAATGATGAAGATGTAAGTAATCAAATTAGACAAGACCAAGTTTCACTTGGGGCAAGTTGTGTTTCTAAATATCAAGCGGTACGTAGCTTTTTAGTAGATGAACAAAGAAAAATGGCTAAAGCGGGAAATGTCATTCTTGATGGACGTGATATTGGAACGGTTGTTTTACCAAATGCAGATTTAAAAATCTATCAAATTGCGAGTGTGGAAACACGTGCAAAAAGACGTTATTTAGAAAATTTAGAAAGAGGTCTTGATGCTGATTTAGAAACAATCAAAAAAGAAATTGAAGAAAGAGATTATCAAGATACACATCGTGAGATCTCACCACTTAAAAAAGCAGAGGATGCCATCGAATTAGATACATCGTCTCTTACTTTAGAAGAAGTTGTTGAACAAGTTTTAACTTTAATACAAAAAGCAAAGGAGGAATAATATGGCAGGTGTTGTTGCTATTGTTGGTCGTGCCAATGTTGGTAAATCAACAATTTTTAACCGAATTGTTGGAGAAAGAATTTCTATTGTCGAAGATGTTGCTGGGGTAACACGTGATCGTATTTACGCCAAAGCATCATGGCTTACGAAAGAGTTTAATATTATTGATACAGGTGGTATTGAATTAGAAAATGCCTCTTTTACAACACAAATTAAGATGCAAGCAGAAATTGCCATTGAAGAAGCAGATATCATTATCTTTGTTGTTAATGGTCGAGAAGGTATTACTAAAGAAGATGAATACGTTGCACGTATCTTACAAAAATCAAGAAAACCTATTATTTTAGCGGTTAATAAAATTGATGACAATCAATTTAAAGATTATATTTATGAATTCTATGCCTTAGGTGTAGGAGATCCTATTCCAGTATCTGGTTCTCATGGGATTGGAATTGGGGATTTATTAGATGAAGTTATTTCTCAACTTGATTTACAAGAAGAAGAAACAGATGATGATGAAATTAGTTTTTCAATTATTGGTCGACCAAATGTTGGAAAATCATCTCTTACTAATGCAATTTTAGGAGAAGAACGTGTTATTGTTTCAAATATAGAAGGAACAACACGTGATGCTATCGATACACCATTTGTTAAAGATGGACAAAAATATCGTGTAGTTGATACTGCAGGAATGAGAAAAAAAGGAAAAATCTATGAAAATATTGAAAAATATTCAATTTTAAGAGCTTTAACATCCATTGAAAAAAGTGATGTCATTCTTGTTGTTATTGACGGTGAAACAGGAATTAGAGAACAAGATAAACATGTTGCCGGTTATGCTCATGAAGCAGGTAAAGGGGTTATCATTGTTTATAATAAATGGGATCTTGTTGATAAAGATGAAAAAACAATGCAAAAGAAAGAAAAAGAAATTCATGAACAATTTAAATATCTTGATTATGCACGTATTGTTTTTACATCCGCAAAAACAGGACAAAGAGTGAATCAAATTTTTCCATTGATTCAAGAATCTTATGAAAACTCACGTAAACGTGTACAAACAAGTGTATTAAATGATGTTTTAGTGGATGCTCAATTAATGAATCCAACTACAACATTTAATGGAGGAAGATTAAAAATCTTCTATGCCAACCAAGTGGCGATTTGTCCACCAACATTTGTCTTATTCGCAAATGATCCTCAATACTTACACTTCAGTTATAAACGTTATTTAGAAAACCGTTTAAGAGAAGCGTTTGGTTTTGAAGGAACACCAATTCATATTATTTGTAGAAAAAGAGATTAATCTCTTTTTTTAACGTTTTCAATTATCTTTCATAATATACAGTGGTGATATTATGAAAGATAAAGATTTACTTGTAGAGCGCGTTTCTAAAAAGACAAATGTTAAAAAGGAAGATATTTTTAAACTTGCAAATGATCTGCAAAAGAAAGATTTAAATAATGAAGAAGATATGCGTTCGTTTATTCAAACAGTTGCTAAAGTGACAAATAAAACATTAGATCAAAGAAAAATAGATAAATTAGTAAAGATTATGAAAAATAAAGATGTCTTAAATGATGTAGAAAAAATGATTTAATTGTTGATTTAGATTTGGATTTTGTTATAATGTTAAAGAACTTCACAAAAGAGCGAAAATTGTGATTTTAAGCCTTTTTTAGATTGACTTATGTTGTGAGTTTCTATATAATAGGTTTTGCGGTTATGGAAAGGTGATTAATATGAAGTATAGCTTACAGTGGATTATTAAACACAAAGGAACATTTGATTTTGAAGAAGAAATAACTTTTCCTAGTGAAATGTTTGAAAAGTATGCCCATATTAATGGTCTTAAAGATGTCATCGTTTCAGGTACCGGGAATCTTGATACAAGAGATAAACGATTATATGTTGATTTAAATATTAAAGGAACAATGATTCTTCCATGTGCGTTAACGTTGGAAGATGTTGATTATCCATTTGATATCGATTCGACGGAAGTATTTTCTTTTGAAAAACCTGATCCGCTTGAAGACGTTCATGAAGCAAAAAAAGATGTGGTTGATTTTACACCAGTTGTATTTTCAAACATTATGTTAGAAGTGCCAATGAGGGTCGTAAAAGATGACGCTAACATCAAGGAATCAGGTAAAGGTTGGAAAATACTCGACGGTCAAGAAGATCGAGATGAGGAATACATTGATCCAAGGTTAGCAAAATTGAAAGATTATTTTAAACAATAGGAGGATATAAAGATGGCAGTACCATTTAGAAGAGTTTCTAGTACAAGAAGAAATAAAAGAAGAACACATGATAAATTATCTGCACCAACTTTAGTTGTATGTCCAGAATGTGGAGAATACAAAATGTCTCATAGAGTTTGTAAACATTGTGGAACTTACAAAGGTAAAAAAGTTTTATAAGAAGATCACCGTTTAGGTGATTTTTTTGTTTTTAGAGGACGAAGGTCCTCTTTTTTTTTGACTTTATCCACATTTTGTGAACATTTCCCATGATTTATTCACATTCGTTTATTGAATAATAGATATAAAGAGTATATAATGGTGGTATAAAGTGGTAAAAAAGGATATAAAAGTGTTAAAAAGTGGGTGAAAAATATGTTCATGGGTGAGTTTAGGCACTCTATTGATGCCAAAGGACGTCTTACAATTCCATCAAAGATTAGAAATCAATGTCAAGGCTCTATTTTTGTTGCTCGTGGATTCGATGGATGCCTTGCTTTTTATACCAAAGAAGAATGGGAACCTTTTTGCCAAAAGCTTTTAGCACTTCCTTCAAACAAAAAAGAAGTGCGTAAAGCCATCCGTTTTACCATTTCTAGTGCCAGTGAGTGTGAATTTGATAAGTTAGGAAGAATTAATATACCCACAAACCTACGTACACTTGCTGGACTTGAAAAAGAATGTGTCATTATTGGTGCTGGAAATCATGGTGAAATCTGGTCACAAGAAAAATGGGATCAATATTATAACGATAATCAAGATGGTTATGATGATATTTTAGAATCATTAGATGACTTTAGTTTATAGGAGGAAAAGTATGTTCAACCATGTGACAGTTTTATTAAATGAAGCAGTAGAAGGTTTGAATGTGAAATCCGATGGTATTTATGTCGATTGTACACTTGGTGGAGCAGGACACTCAAGCTTGATTTTAAAACAACTGACAACTGGACATTTGTATTGTTTTGATCAAGATGAAAATGCGATTCAAGCAGCAAGACAAAGATTAGAAACTATTGGAAATCAATTTACCATTATTCAATCAAATTTTAAAAATATTAAAGCAGAACTTAATCAACGTGGTGTGGAACATGTTGATGGGATTCTTTTTGACTTAGGGGTTTCTTCACCACAATTTGATAATGCAGAGCGTGGCTTTAGTTATAACTATGATGCCAGATTAGATATGCGTATGGATCAATCATCTTCTTTAGATGCCCATGAAATTGTCAATCATTATAGTTACGAACAACTTGTAGAAATATTATATAAGTATGCCGATGAAAAATTTGCGAAACAAATTGCTAGAAGAATTGAAAAAGAACGTGAAATTCAACCGATTGATACAACTTTCCAATTGGTAGAAATTGTTAAAAGTGCGATTCCTGCCTATGCTAGAAGAAAAGGTGGACATCCCGCTAAAAGAACTTTTCAAGCATTAAGAATTGCCGTTAATGATGAATTAAATGTCTTTGACATAGCTTTAAAAGATGCTTTAGATTTATTAAATATAAATGGGCGTATTGCTGTTATTACCTTCCATAGTTTGGAAGATAAAATATGTAAATATACTTTTAATGAGGTTTCTAAATTAAAGGATGTACCTAAAGGATTACCTGTTATTCCTGAAGGAATGCAACCAAAATTTAAACTCATCAATAAAAAACCAATTATCGCAACAGAAGAAGAATTAAATGAGAACCATCGTTCTCATTCCGCTAAATTAAGAGTAATAGAGAGGGTCAGAGTATGAAAAAAAGAAGAAAAACAGGTTTTGAATCATTTGCACAAACATTTTTAATTATCACAACAGTTATTTTTGTCTTTGGAATTATTATGGTTAAGTCTGTTGAATCTTCTTATAACCGCACAATTCAAAAGTTACAAAATGAAATCAATACAGTTGAATCAGATATTGATAGCTTACAAATGCAAAAACAAGAACTTGTTTCATTTAATAGAGTTGCCGAAGTAACTACATCTAAAGGATATACTTATCAAAATGATGCAACTGCTTCAACAGCAGGAGTTCAAGAATAATGAAGAAATCAAAAAGCGCAAAGATAACAGCTGTTGTCTTTGCTATTATTATTTTTGCTCTTGTTGTTAATATTGTATTTTTAGGTGCGACAGGAAAACATTTGATCAGTGGTGAAAATATTGCTGAATTTGCGAGAAATAGAAGTAAAAAAGAAGCTGTTGAATATGCTCAAAGAGGACAAATTTATACCAGTGATCAAGAAAAAGTGGCGGTCAATGTAAAAAAATATAAAATTATTCTCGTTTTATCTTCAAATCGTACAGGATATGGGGAAAAACTTGCTTATGTTAAAAATATTAGTAAAACAGCAAGTAAATTGGCTCCTATTTTAGGAATGGATGAAAACGAACTTACGACAAAACTTCAAAGTGCCAAAGATGCAGGCAGATACCAAGTAGAATTAGGAAGTCAAGGAAATAATCTCTCGGCTTCGATTAAAAAACAAATCGAAGATTTGAATTTATCAGGAATTGAATTCAGTGAATCAAATTCACGTTACTATCCATTAGGTGATTTTTGTAGTTATATTGTTGGTTATGCAAAAAGCTATGAAGACCAAAGTATTAAAAAGATGGTTGGTGAAATGGGACTTGAACTTTCTTATGATAAAACACTTAAAGGAAAAAATGGATACAAGGTATATCAAACAGATGCTAATGGCTATGCTTTAGTAGATGGAACATTAAGAGAAAAAGACCCAACAAATGGACAAGATATTTATTTAACGATTGACAGTGGTTTACAAAGAGACCTCGATTATTTGATGTCAAATGCTTACAATGAAAGCGGAGCACAAGTGGTTACAGCGGGTGTTATGGAAATTAAAACAGGAAGAATACTAGCAATGTCAACTTATCCTTCATTTAATCCTAATGAAAGAAATATTTCGACATTCAATAATTACTTTTTAGAAGGAACGATTGAATGTGGTTCTGTTTTCAAACCTTTTATTTATGCAGATTCGATTGAAGAAGGTAAATATGATCATAATGCTTACTATAATTCAGGAATGTATAATGTTTATTATGGAAATAAACTTGTTGCAACGATTAAAGACCATAATCATGGTCAAGGATGGGGTTCGATTACTTATGATCAAGGACTTTATCATTCAAGTAACGTGGCTATTTGTAATTTATTAGATAAAGGATATGTTACTAAAGAAGTGTTAACTGAAAAACTCAATGATTTAGGTTTCTTCCAAGGAGATACCATGGATGGACTTGCATGTTCTTCTTCTATTAATGCGTATACGCGTAGTAGTGCAGGAAAACTGGAATACCTTACTACTGGATTTGGACAAGGGTCTACAGTAACCCCTTATCAACTATTAAAAGCTTATAGTGTTTTTGGCAATGGGGGAAAAACTGTTCAACCTCATGTTGTTGAAAAAATCGTTGATCCTGATACCAATAAAGTAACGTACCAAGCAACAACACAATATTCTAAACAAATCTTTTCAGAAAATACGGTCAAAGAAGTAAGAGATTTGATGTTAGATGTTATCGAAGATCAACAAGGAACAGGTAAAAATTATCGATTAGATAATGGTGTTCGTATGATTGGTAAAACGGGGACAGGGCAAGTTGTTGAAAACGGCGGATATAGTACTTCGGTCTATATGCACTCTTTTGTTGGACTTGCGCCTTATGAAGATCCTCAAGTTGTGATGTTTATTACCTTTAAATCAGGGGATTCTTATGCCCAATATATGCCCAATATTGTCAAACAAACAATGACAAGTGCTTTACAAGTAGTTAATCAATATAATGCGCCAGATGAAAAAACAGTTGATGAAAGTTATACTTTAGATTCCTATACAAATCAATCTGTCAATTATGTAAAATCAAAACTTGAATCAAAATCATTAAATGTACAAGTTATTGGTAATGGTGGTAGTGTCATTGAACAATATCCACTAGCAAGAAGTAAAGTGACAAGTGGGGATAAAATCTTTATTAAAACAGAAGGAACAGATATTACGCTTCCTGATTTAACGGGTTGGTCTAAAAAAGAGGTACAAACCTATGCTTCCTTGGCAGAAATTCAATTAGTAATTGAAGGAACAAGTGGGCATGTTACTTCACAAAGTATCGAAGCCAATCAAGTGATTCATAAAGGTGATAGTTTATCGATCACCTTATCCTAAGGGCATAAAATGCCCTTTTTTTTCATATTTTATAAGGGTGAGACTATGTTATTTGAACAAACGATTAAAAAAATAAAAATGGTTAAACTCTTTATTGTTCTGTTAAGTCTAGCTCTTATTTTTAAAGTAGGATATATACAAATCATCGATCGTAAAACGATTTATGATAAAGCCTTAGAATCTTGGCAAAGATCATTTCCTGTACAAGCTAATCGTGGGAAAATCTATGATTGTAGTGGAAATATACTTGCAACAGACTTAACGACAGCATCATTAGTTGTCGTACCTAGTCAAATTCAAGATAAAGCCACAACCGCGATTTCTTTATCTAAAATTCTTCAAGTAGATGCCAAGTCTTTAGAAGAAAAATTAAATAAAAAGGTATCGATTCAAAGAATATCTCCTGAGGGAAGACAATTAGATGATGAAAAAGCATTACGCATCCAACGTTTAAATTTATCAGGAGTCTATTTAATCAAAGATACCAAACGATATTATCCTTTAAATCAGTATTTGAGTCATTGTTTAGGTTTTGTTGGTATTGATAATCAAGGATTACTTGGATTAGAGTTAGAATATGATCGCTATTTAAAAGGAAAAAATGGTTCGATTGATTATTATATGGATGCAAAAAGCCATAATTTAAAAATGTATCCAAGCCATTACAGTGCAAGTCTTTCAGGAATGAATTTATCCCTTACAATCGATAAAAAAGTTCAGGATGTTATTGAAAGAGAACTCAACAATGCCTATGATATTTACCATCCTGATGGTATTTGGGCTCTAGCAATGAATCCTCAAAATGGGGAAATTCTAGGAATGTCTAGTAAACCTGATTTCAATCCTAATGATTATAAAAACGAAGATTCTTCCATTTATAATCAAAACATTCCTATTTGGAAAACCTATGAACCAGGTTCCACTTTTAAAATTATTACTTTTTCTAGTGCACTTAATGAAAATCTCTTTGATATGGATAAAGATACGTATTTTGATCAAGGATATGAATATGTTTCAGGAGCTCGCATTAAATCATGGAAAAAAGGAGGACACGGTTTACAAACCTTTCGTGAAGTACTCCAAAATTCATCCAATCCCGGCTTTGTTGAAATTGGGCGTCGTCTTGGAAAAAAAAGAATTTATAATTATGTAAAAAAATTTGGTTTAACACAAAAAACAGGAGTTGATTTGCCAGGGGAATCCTGTGGAATCATGTTTGACTATAAAAATTTCCATGAACTTGAACAAGCGACAGTTGCCTTTGGACAAGGTATTTCTGTGACACCTTTACAACTCGTGACTGCAATTTCTGCTTGTGTTAATGGAGGTTATCTTTTACAACCTCATATTTTAAAAGAAGTGCGCAATAATAATAATGAAATTATTTATCAAGCAAAAAGAAAAGTAAAAAGACAAGTCATTAAAGAAGAAACAGCCAAAAAAGTAAGAGATGCTTTAGAAAGTGTTGTTACTGATGGTGGAGGAAGAAATGCTTATATTGATGGTTATCGAATTGGGGGAAAAACAGGAACAGCTCAAAAAGCTGTCAATGGAAGTTATGTTGGTGGAGGCTATATTCTTTCTTTTGTCGGCATTGCTCCAATAGATGATCCACAAATTGTTTTATATATTGCGATGGACAATCCTAAAAACTGTATTCAATATGGGGGAACAACGGTAGCACCGATTGCAAGAAAGATGTTGTTAGATATTTTACCAGCTTTAAATGTGAAGAAAGTAAAATCACAAAGACAAAAATCATTTTCAGTGATGGATAAAAAGACTATTAAAGTTGAAAATTATATTGGTAAACAAAGAAAAGAAGTTCAAAACATTTCTTTGCGTTTTCAATTTGAAGGAAAAGGAAGTGTTGTTATTGATCAACTTCCTCGAAAGGGAGAATATGTTGAAGAAGGAGATACGATTGTGATTATGTTAGGAGAAAAATAATTTATTATTTTTTAAATAAAATAAATACAAAGAGTTGACAGTGAAAATGAATTTGTATACAATAAGTTTACATTTGATATAAATACTGTGAAAAGAAAGAGTAGGCATTAACCTTTAGCGTAGAGATTTCCTGGTTGGTGAAAAGGAAAATAAATGTTTTTGTTGAATTCGTCTTGGAGTAGAGTGTTGAACAGTTTTTAAGTAGGCATCTCCGGTTACACCCGTTAACGTGGAAGAGTATGATTGTACTCAATGAGATTAATATAGTAATATATTAATGAACAAAGGTGGTATCACGAAGCGATAGCTCTCGTCCTTTAGGGATGAGAGTTTTTTTATTTATATCAAGGAATAAGAAAAAAGGGGAAAAGAAAAATGATTATTGTAATGAAATCAACAGCATCTAAAGAAGATGTAGAAAAAGTATCAGAATCAGTAGAAAAATTAGGATTAAGAGTGAATGTTGTAAATGGGGCAACACAATCAGTTATTGGAATTATTGGCGATACCACAAAAGTAGATCCAGAATCCATTGAAGTTGATCCAGCTGTAGA
>ERZ826764.712-NODE-712-length-45215-cov-7.552259_pt1 | contig 45215 bp, 57 predicted proteins | sample MGYA00519870_ERZ826764 | MGnify/ENA primary metagenome ERZ826764 (study PRJEB31778, sample SAMEA3449239) | human gut metagenome | biome: human gut; feature: human-associated habitat; material: faeces | place: United Kingdom | collected 2010/2012 ...
TCTCTTGCTTTGTCATATCTGGCAGCTTGCCGCTGGAGATATTCTTTTCGTGCTTCGATTTTTTCTATTAGCTTAGTTTCGTCTATCATTTCTCTAGCCCTTTCTTTTTTCCGTAAAAAACGGGCAATAGTGGCTACAGATTCGTTTGCCGTTGTGATAAACTTCCATGATTTCTTTCGGAAATTCTACAGTGCCAAAACGACAACTTTCCATGTCGTTTTCGATAGGGCAGCCACCGTTTTCGGTAAACTCCATGAATGCGCCATCGGGGCTCATTTTGTGGAATTTACATCTATCACAGAAATTGTATCGGAATATCTCATATTCTGTTCCGCTTGAAAATACTGTTGCTGGTTTATATTTCATTCCTCTACCTCCAGCTTTAATAGGTCTTTTATGCTCCATGCTTTGCCAGATTCCCATGTTATAAATTGAAAAAGATTTTCATCAATTTCTATCCAATACCCTACCACGCCTAATGACCAGCCCGAATCGTTTTGAAATGGTTTAGTCTTGTAAAAGCATAATATTTCATCTTTATCTCGCGCAATAAACCCTGATTTTACTGCCTGGCATAACCCTCTTTCTACACTGTTCAGCTTTGGGACTGGTTCTTGGTATTCGCTAAATAGCCATCTAACTAGGTTTACCTCGCAGCGTCCGTTACCATTAAATCTACTACTGAATTTACAGCACTTACAACCTACCTCACTACATCTTCTCAGCACTCCTGTTCCTATATCCATAGCAACAGCTACTTCCGTACTATCCTGATTACGAATGTTAATTATTTTATCTATGTACTTTTCAAAATTAGTCATTTTGCGCCTCCTCGTATAACCATTTAATTAAATTTGATACACAGCCGTTTCCTTTTATCTGACAATTAGTGCAGCTGAAGTCTTTACATCGTGTAGGCTTTTTTGTTTTTTTATTTATTGCCACCATGCCTCTGCTACTTATACTTAAAAGCTCATCTTTGTATTTTTCGAAATTAGTCATATGTACTCCTTTCAGTTCCACTGCTCGGCCATTTTAACTGCTCGCTTTCAAAACATAACATTTGTTTTTTTGCATTGTTATAAAAATGCCTGTCAATTTCAAATCCATATGAAGGCCTTCCCATTTCATAGGCTGCTCTTAACGTGCTGCCACTTCCAGCACATGGATCGATCACTACATCGCCCGAATCTGTAAATGTTTGTATAAGCTTCTTCAAAACTTTTATGGGTTTTTGCGCCGGGTGGATTTTAGGTATTTCTTTTCCATCCTTTTCCCATTCGAACCAGTTAAAAACCATATGTCCTGTCCCTCTAATGTTTTTGCCGTTTTCATCAACTTGCAGGCCGTTTCTGAACTTGGGCAGCTTGTCCCTGTATAGCAATAAAGCATATTCTGTAGCTCCTACTACTCTCATATTTGCCTTTAACACTTGCGGACTATAATTTTTAATAAAGACTAATGGTATGTAATTTACAAATCCATGCTTTTTTGCTGCGTCTATCAATGTAGGTTGCTGTTCATATGAGCAAAAGACAATCATGCACGGGCTGTTAGAGCTTCTTCCTCTTGGAACAGGTCTTTTATCATCTTTTTTCAACATTTTTGAACAGAAATGGAAATACTCATATAGGTTAAAATTGAAATCGGAGTTAAATGCCGCTTTCTTTGCAAATTTGCTTTCTCCGTTTTTGTTGTCTCCTCCGTTGTACCACATGGGATTGCTTCCGTAAAAATTTGTTCCCACATTATACGGAACATCAGCTATTATCAGCTGCGCTGGAGGGATTGCATATTTTTTATAATTTTGCATTGAATCTCTGTATATCTCGCATTTTATTTCTTTCATTTCTGCCCTGCCTCCCATTCACGATAGATAGTCATAAAAACATCTAACGGCATACTAACTAAAATCTCGCAGTCATTTTTCTTATGAAATACTACCGGCAGCAGCCCTTCTTTGGCGTCCCTCTTGGCCTGATTTATCCAGTCATATAGCTGCATCTTTTCCTGATGCTTAGCTTCGATATGTATCCCCGTCAAACCTATAACATCAGCATCACCGTTAGCGCCACAGTACTGTTGCCCTCTTCGGCAGTCGTAGCCGTAATCATTCTTTAAAATACTGGCTAGTTTTCGTTCGAACCGCTTACCTTTTTCTCTGCTGTTTATCATACGAACTGCCTTCTTTCTTTTAAAAACGATTGATAGTCGTTTAATATGTCCATCAGTTCGCCCGCTATTGCTAGGGCATCCTGCAGGGTTAATCTAATTGCTCCGCCCCTATTTATCAAGGCGATTTCATCATCATTTGCAACGTATAGAATCGGATTCTCGGATTCTTCAGACTCTGTTGCATAAAAACCCTTGTCATATGCTTTTAGTCCCATTTTTTGTAGGTCAAATTTCACGCCTATTGTCATGTTGTATCTCATTTTTCTCCCTCGCTGTAAATTCTGGAAAACTTTTTTTAAATTCCAGTCCTATGTGCCGGTTCTTTGTTGGTTGAAACTTCGTACATGTTTCTCCTGCCGGTTCATGTCTAGGGGCGCCAGTTATCAATATGTACACACAGCATAGTTCAATGTCCTTTCTGTTTACCCCTGAAATCCATCTACTATATTTACATTTTCTGCATTTCGTCTTCTTATCCATGCTACTCACCTAAAACGGGATGTCTTCATCTATGGCGGCAAATCCTGAAGGAACATCATCAACTCTTGAACTATGTGACGACGAACTTTTTCCCTGGGCTCTGTCACCCCACTCCAAAAATTCAACTCTGTCGGCTACGACATCGGTAGTATATACGGTTGCGCCGTCTTTGTTTTTGTAGCTGCCTGTCTGCAGTCTTCCCTGAACTCCAACAAGCCTGCCTTTTGTAAGGAACTTTTCGCAGTTTTCCGCTTGCTTGCCGAACACTGTAACTCTTGGAAAATCAGTTTGTCTTTCCCCTCCTGCTCTCACAGGTCTATCGATGGCAACGGTAAACGTAGCAACAGCCATTTGTCTGTCTGGAGTATAACGTAACTCTGGGTCTTTTGTTAGTCTGCCGATTAAAACTACTGAATTTATAGGTCATCTCTCCTTTCCTTATCATCTTGCTTTTTCGTAAAATATCAATCTTTTATTGGCGAATGTTGATAAAAATTCTCCTGTTTCGCCGCTCCTTTGTTTATCTAGTTTTATCAATAACGGGGTTTCATCATCTCTCCAGCTATTAGGGTTTCGTGTATCTGCTTTATCCACCTTGTGCAACAAAATAACATTATCGCTATCCTCCTCTATGCTTCCTGATTCTTTTAAATTTGCCATGCTTGGTTCGCTGTTTTGTGCATCTCTGTTAACCTGAGCCAACAGTATTATCGCGACATCTTCACGCATTGCAATCATTTTCAATGTTGCCGTCATATACGAAAATCTCTCTCTTACGTTTGGGAATCTATTTTCTGAGCGTAATTGTGTAAGTTGATCTACTATCACCAAGAAAGGCTTTTCTTGTTTTATTGCCGCTTCTATTGCCTCTATCTTGTTTAATCCTTCATATACTTTGAAGTTTCCGCCCTTTTCCAGCTCATCTATGTATGTTAGCCCAATTGCATAATTTGGACTGTTAACAAATTTGCCATCCCTAAGCTCGCCGCTATTTGCTATGCCTTTACTTTGTAAAATTCTATCAAAAGTCTGTGCCTTACTCATTTCAAGGGGAAAATACAAAACCTTTTTCCCAGATTCCTTTGCACCTATAGCTATTTGCAGAGCAAAAGCTGATTTACCTACTGAAGGCCTAGCTGCTATAGTTGTTAACTCCTTCTGCCTTATTCCGCCAGTCATGCTGTTAAGGCTTGGAAGTTTAGCCCATTTAACAACCTCATGCTTAGCTCTCATTTCCAGTTCTTGCATATATCCTAAGGCGTATTCTTTGTCAGCAGTTACTTGATATACCATCCCTTCTAAGCGATTTATAGCGTCCTTTATTTCGTCAAAACTATAGTTTCCTGTAGCAAATGTGTACTTCAGCTTATCTTTGTGATACTCATATAGGGCTTGCTTGTAGAAGATTGGTTGAACATCTACAGTCATCCCCATTAACTCTGCCATAGGAATACCTGTTGTTTCATGTATCTCAAGGGCATTTTTACCCGCCTTCAAAAGGTTGACTATCTTTTCATACTTAAAATCAGTTTCGTCTATCTCTTTTAAATCTTTTAGATATTGGCCTTTAAGCCACATCCCTATTAAAATTTTTTCCCTGTCCATATCTCTTCTATTTCGCCTATGGCTTTTAGTGCTTCTGAGAACGAGTTCGCTCTTATTTTTGATTCCGCCAGATGCAGAAGGTTTATAACTCTGTTATGTCTAGCTGATTCTTCCATTAACATATTCTCAAGCATCCTGATAAACTGAGTACTTTTTACTTCATCCATATATTTTTCGTTCTTGGCTTTCATACTCATCCTCCCAACATCGTTGATTAAACCATGTACTTCCGTACTTGATATATTCTTTGTCCTTATCTTTTACGTAAATAGCGTATTTTTTTACTCCGTCAAGAATCTCCTCGTGTGGTACTCCTTCTTTTCTAGCTTTGACATATTTTTTATACGCTTCAGATTTTCCCAGCTTACGAGGATACACCTTCCAACATTCCTCAAATTGACCGATATATATATTTTTATTATCATTCTTTATACGGGTTCCGTCTATTCGGTTTTCTGGTCTGCCGTCGTTCTGTTCCCCATCTTGCTGAAACGTGCAATTTTCAACATTTGCAAGGGTGTCGGTAGGGGTTCCGTTTTTAGGCTTGTCAGGGGTTCCGCCTGTTTGGCCTTCTAACCCGTCAAATGTTCTTTCGTCTAAGCTTTCATTTGGTATGCTGTTTGCTGTTTCGCCCGTTCTTTCATTCGGTCTGTCGCTGTTCTGTTCTATGCCTTGATAAAATGCGTAATTTTCAATAGTTATAAGGGTGCCGTTAGGGGTTCCGTCTGCTTGTATCATTTCAAGCGATTTTAGCAATTTCAGAAATCTCCTTACTTTATTCTCTGACCATCCCCATTCTTTTGCCATTGTCTCAATCCCACATATCAGCTGGCCTTGATTTAGCTCTATCTTCTGTCCTTTTAGAATGCATACGGTCGGGAATCTTCTTGCCTTTAAAAGCAACCACATAAATGCATGCCATTTGTCAAATGGAAGTTCTAAAAATATTTCGCTGTTTAAGCTTTTTCTGTAAATTTTTATGTAGGTTATATCTTCCATTTAATCACCCCGTCCCCACTCTCTGGAAATCTGATTGTCTAATATACGAATTTGGAGCTTTATGGCGTTTATGTTTTCTGCTGCTGTCTCGTACATTACTTTAGCTACATCCCTTTTAAAACGTTCTGTTGCTACACTACCATAAGCCACCTTATCAATCATCGTTACAGCCATCCCACTATCTCGTAGCTTTAAAGCTTCTTGCTTTAATGCTATTTTATAGACCTTTTCAGCTTCAGCGTATTCTTTTCCATATTTGGCTAATAACCGTATTCCCTGCGTCAATTTTTCGGACAGAGTGTTCATCTCGTTTACCATTAGTAATCCATCAGCCATTCATATCACCCCATTTGTCATATATCATGTCTTTTCTTTCTAGCTTAGGATACCAACCTTTTAGATATGCCCATATCATCTGCCCATATTCTTCGCGTTTTCCACCATTGTCATAGTCATGATGACAGCGTGCACACAGCGTAACTATGTTTTGCGGTATCCCCAGACCGCCTTGTGAGCGCGGTATATAGTGGGCATTCGGCCATGCTTGGGGATTGCCGCAGAGTATGCAGCAATGTCCATCTCTATCCCATACACGTTTTTTTACTCTCGGCGATATATCGCAAGCCTTACTCATTTTGCTCATTTTCTTTTGGCAGGGTAACTTTGACATATCCTGCTCGTCCTTTCTTGATTTTTTCTATCTGGTATCTGGCGTAAATTTCGGGGTTTTCAATGGCGAATGTGTCCGTATCGAACTCTTTCACCACTTTATCTTTTCCGTCCGCCACAAGGGTGATTTTTACGCCCTCTGGGGTCTGCCAGCTTTTGATATTGTTTCGTTCCATCGCAGCTTTTAGTTCGGCCATTTCCTTTTTTCGCAATTCTTCAAGCTGCTTATATGCTTTCAGCCGCTGCTCAAGGGCAATTATGGACCTTGCAAGCTGCTGAATCTCGCCGGGCTGTAAATCTTCCTCCGTTAGTGCCGGATTCTCTTTCAGTCTGTCCCAGTCCTCGCAGAAAAGCTCTATCGCTGGATAAACCTCTGTTTGATATAGATTGTCAATATACTCACGGTCAATCTCATAGATGTGCAACATATCCGGGTCGAAGTATTCATCAAAATCCTCCGGTCTTTCATATACGGCTAAAACACCTTTTTCTGCGTCAAAAATCTCAATGCCGAGTGCCATCTGTACAAGGTACATCTTGTAATCATTTATTGACTCATAGATGTGTGATGTTGTTTTAATTTCCAAGATTATACCGTCTGGGTCGTAACCGTCTGCGTGGTATCTTAACTTTCCGTTGATACGCTTATCTTCTTGGAAATTAAAGCCATACCAAACATTCATATGCTCTCGGATTTTTTCTTCCATTACGTTGCCGTACTCGGTGTACTCGTTGCCAGCGAAGTCATTTTCTGCTATGCCGGTCTTTTCCTGTAAAAGCTGCCACCGAGTTTTGAATGGCGATAGTCCCATGATAACAGGGATGTCACTGCCGCCTATGTACTTGTCTCTATCCTTTGTTACATCCTGCATTTTAGCCCTCCAATTCCTTTAAGACCTCGGCGAAGCGTTCCTCGGTGGTTGAGGCGTTCAGCCCGTAGTCTTTGGCCAACTCTGTAAATGGAATGCTCCTGCGCTTTGCAAATTCAATGACCTTTTCACGATATGTTGGCTCTTTTTTTTCTGTGGCCTTTGCCTGGCTCGTTTTCTGCACAAACTCGTTTGTATCGGCGTCCTTGGTATCATCAATACAGAACAGACCATTTAACGCATACTTGCGGGCGTATGAGCTGGCGGCGCCGGTAACCTGGCTTGCGTCCATTCCTTTTTTACTTTCTTCTTCTCTGGCGTATGCGGTTACTCGTTCGGTTTCCGTTCCGTCTGTTAGGGTGGCGGTAGCTTTTACATATACCCTGCCGCCGATTTCAACTATCTCATCGGACAGTGTCAGCGTGCAGCCCTCTCTTGCCAGTAATGGCTTTAATGCTTCTAAAATGTCCTCGCAGCTTCTGTACTTGTAATTGCCAAACTTGTTAAACTGGCCTTTTGGGGCTTTTAGCTCGGTCTGAAATTTTAATAATTTATTCATCATCTTTCTATCTCCCATATAAATCATCTAAAAATGTTTTTAGTTCTTCTTTTGCCTCCCAGAAACTGTTTTTATACTTCAACATAAAAGCCTTGACCGCGTCTGTTGCCACGGCGGTCAAATACTCTTTGCATTCATCGCAAAGATCTTCTCTTGCGTTCTTGTAGTTTCCGCAGCGGCATCTATCCGCCTTGTCAATATCTGTGCTTCCACAATGGCTGCATTGTGTCCATGTTTCATCCTCTGACATGTCTATTACTTCCAGATAACTATCAGGGTATGCTTCCATACAGTCATTACACCAGTACATCATCTACCTCCATCTGTCCGGGCATTTCTAAACACAGTTCCATTGCTATGGCTGTGTTTAAACACTCTCTACCTCGTGCCCTGTACTCTGCGATTGTACGCTTGGTTTCCTCCGGTGAGCCTATCCAGTATCCTCCGGATGCAGAGGATGAACATATAGGATAGCCTTCCCTTCTTAGTGCGGTTATCAGCTCTCTAACTTCTCTGTCACTTAGGTGCATTCGTTTAGATAGCTCCGCTCTGCTCTTTTTTCCTTCGTATAGGATTGACAAAAGCCTCGCTTTGGCTGTATAATTATCTAAATTGTTTCTTGTGTCTGCCTTATTATGGGTTGCCGCCCTGGCAGGCATTTTTTTATTAATCATGTATTTCCCCCTTTATCCGTTCTAGAAAAAACGATAACAATGCAAACGCATCCTTTTCGTCCATGATTTCTATCTGGCGTTTTCCTTCGCTGGCTATGTACTCATCTACTTCATCAACTGATACGTCGTCACATAACGTAACCATCCGTCTTGTTACAGCAATTAACTCAATAGACGTGCTTATTGCTTTTTTCCAATCCATTATTTCCATTTAATTTCCTCCATTAATTTCATCACACCTTCTACGTATTCAGTTCGTGTTCCTATTGTTTTGTGATAGTCTGCTGTGCCGGCACCAGCGTTGTATGCTATCACTGCCCATTCCGCGCCTTTGTTCTCGTTTATCAATTCAGCTAATAAATCTATGCCAACCGTTACATTTTGATATGGGTCCAGCAGGTCAGTTACGCCCAGCTTGTCCATTCTGGCTTGATGGTACTGCGGCTGGATCTGCATTAGCCCTATACTGTTTCCGTCATCGCCCAGGGCACCGGCATTATAGTTAGATTCCTGCCCGATCACAGCGAGTACCAGAGGCATGTCCACATTGTAGTCATCACATAACTGGTTGATGTAATCCTGCAGTTCCGGCTCTAGCGGTACATCATATAACTGTTTTACTTCTATCGGTTCCGGCAGCTGCGCTTCTTTTTCTTCTGTCGGCCCTGGAAACCCTATTGCTATAAATGTTGTGACAGTCACAAAAAGGAACGCCCATAGTGCAACTTTTTCACCGTCAATTTTTATCTTTTTCAACGTCTACACCCCCATATAACATCTGTTACATCGTTGACCGAATACCATGTTTTTCTACTATCCTTTTTTAACTTAAATGGTCTTAAATCTCTTATTAATGGCCGTATCACCTTCGCACTCATGCCTACACTTTCACATATTTCCGACACAGTTATTAATATTCGCTTACCGTTCTGGGATAGACCAGTTCGCAATTCTGCTTTTGTACACATTTCTTTCTCCTTTTAGTACCTAACGGCTTCATCTCTTGTAATAAAGAAGTGGATTCCTGTTGAGCATTCATTCCATCTATTATCGTCATAATCATCAACGATTACAGTCTTGCCCACTTCGTAAATGAAATCATTATCATATCTGCTATGCGCTTTTTGAAATTCAGCTATACCTTGCAAACCTGTTATCGATAACACCTTTGCTTTGTTACATCTACATTTTCTATTGGTAGCTGAACTTCGTTTGGCCTCAGTCGAAATTTCCAACTCAACTATTACAGGCGTATTATTCCAATAAGCTTTTTTAAAACCTGTGAAGGAACCTTTTTCTGGACAGCAAATCGGGTATATATAATCAGGTATGTTATCTATTCCCCAGAGGTCTGCTCCTTGGAGGTCTGCTCCTTGAAGGTCTGCTCCTTGTAGGTCTGCTCCTTGTAGGTCTGCTGCTTGTAGGTTTGCTCCCCGGAGGTCTGCTCCCCGGAGGTCTGCTCCCCGGAGGTCTGCTCCTTGAAGGTCTGCTCCTTGGAGGTCTGCTGCTTGGAGGTTTGCTCCCTGGAGGTCTGCTCGCTCTCCACCAGGTTCATCATTTAGCCACTTCTTATGCTTTTCTAAAACCTTGTTTAACTGTTCTTTTGTCATCTTTTCTCCTTTTCTACTCCTCTAAGAAATACTCAATAGGTAATTCTAATTTAATTAGATTTACAACCGAAAAAAATATCCTCAAAATTCAATCCTGTAATTTCAGCAAACTTATATGCTTCTTTTATGGTCATATCTTCCGGATGAGCTTCCATTCGGCTATAGGTTTGATAATGAATCCCCATTTTTTCAGCAATCTCTTGCATGGTTAAGTTGGCCCCAATTCTCGCTTGCTTCATTGTCAACTGCACTTTTTTTCCTCCTTCATCAAATTATACTATGATTATAGTCTAATTTAATTAGAGTGTCAATATATTTTTCTATTTTTTTTAGATTTTTTTCGTTTTTTTGTTGATTTTTTTCTATACTGATAGTAGAATACCATCAAAAGGAGCTTTTCATATGATAGGAAATAATATTAAAAAATTGAGAGAGACATATAAGCTAACTCAAGCAGATTTGGGAAAAATCGCAGGCGTATCTGATAAAGCAGTTTGGACATGGGAAAACGGTACTGCGGAGCCTCGTATGGGGGCGATTCAAAAAATTGCCGACTACTTTGGTATACCAAAAGCGACCTTAATTGATGACTCTGAAACTATAACGCACCCGAATAGAATACCGGTTCTTGGTTCTATTCCCGCAGGAATACCTATAGAAGCGATAGAAGATATTATTGACTGGGAAGACATTCCTATTGAGTGGACAAGTTCTGGTTATGAATACTTTGGACTAAAAGTTAAGGGCGATTCTATGTATCCGAAATATCTTGAAAATGACACCATAATCGTGCGCAAGCAGGATGATTGCGAAAGTGGACAAGATTGTATCGTATATGTTAATGGCTTTAACGCTACACTTAAAAAAATAGTCAAAAAACCTGATTGCGTAATCCTTCAACCACTAAATCCAAAGTATGATCCTAAGGTATATGATTACAATGATGAAGATAATCCGATAAAGATTGCTGGAATTGTTATTGAAATACGAAGGAAAGTATAAGATTGGTATACAAGTATGGGCATATTTCATTTAAGAAAAATCGAAAAATCAAATAGCGTTGCTTTAGTTCATAATAAAACCAGGAACGACATACCCATTATCAGCAAGGAATTGGAGCAGCTCTTATGGTTCGCTGATGGGCGCAGACAAAATATTGACGCCTCCCAGTGCGAACCAAGTGCAATAACGACCACTTCCGTTATATCTAAACCGGAAGATGAGTATTCTGTAGCTAAACCGCCATATTATCCATCTTATCAGAAATTATCTGCTGAGCAAAAATGGATGTATTGGAATTGTTTATCAAAGATTTATTCAGCAGATAACAACATTGGATATGTTTTCCTATTCTACTACGGACTTGAACGACATTTATTATATGGCGATTTTGAAAAAGCTTTTGATTTGATCTTATCCTTAAGAAGAATATATGATAATGATTCATTCCAAGATTATTCAAATAGTGCATTACTATTTTCGTCCATCGAAAAAAAGCGTGCGGATTATGGAATCAAATACTTAAATTCTTTAACAAATGAAAATAAGTATAGCATGAATCCTAATATATTCTTCTTCGTAAAAGCAGCTTTTAATGTGGATGTAGACATTGAAGACATATTACAATATTATAGATTTTTTTCATTCAAAAATGACCGATATATAAAATCTAATTATGATTTATTTCATAAATATCTTATGTCTGAGATAGAAAGGCAGTTTGGCAGTTTGACTTTCAAAATTTCTCAAGAGTTGGATGAAAACGAATGGCAAAACCTTAAGTCAATAGAGGTTCCTTGTTTTGCAAACTATTCGTTACATCAGACTTCTACAGCTATTCCAGATTTTCTTTCTACAAGATGGAGCAGCAAGATTTTGGAATCATTACAGAACGCTCACGAAAATGTAAAAAAAGAATTAAGGCTGATAAGGAAAAATACTCAATAAAGTCAATCTCTATCCCTACTCATAGGAGTTTGAGATAAAATCACAAAAAATGGAGGGAAGAAATGAAAAAGACATTATTACTATTATTATCATTGATTTTATGTATTGGCATAACAGCCTGCGGATCAAGTGATAATTCAGCTGAGCCAGAAGTGACAAAAATTGAGAAAACGGTTGACGCTGTGGCTTCTGAACTTGGATTCAGCGAAGAAAAAGAATATAAAGCGTTTGAAATGATCGGTGCAAATGACGGTGCCGGATATGGAGACTATGAAATTTACATTTATGATGAAAATTCTGACGCTTATACAGATGTTACGGGCAGTGGATATGACATGGGATTTGGTGTGATACAATCCACAGCAGCTAACAGTGGCGTTGTCCTCATATACTCGGGCGATGGCGAAGCAGATCAGACAATTATAGACAATTTCAACGCAATAGAATTTGAATAGAATGAAAAAGGCCCCCATTTCTGAGGGCCGGGCTGCATGGTGCAACCAGATTAGCACTCATATTGTACCATGCCAGCCCTGACAAGTCAAGAATCAGGGTATTTTTGCGCCCAAAAATAGGAGGTACAGTATGGGTAAACGCTATAAGTTTATAAAAACATTTTCCTATGACGGAAAAAGATACTATATCCGTGGGAACACGGAGCGGGAAGTATTTGAAAAAATGGCGCTGAAAAAGCGTGATTTGGAAGAAGGCAAGACGGTTATAAGCTCAAGTATGACCGTGGAGACATGGGCATATAGAGCTGTAGAGTCATACAAAACCCGGCAGAAAGAGATCACATACAAGACATATATAAGCCGTATGCGCCACTGCATTTTAGAAGAGATAGGTACAATGCCGTTAAAGTCTGTTAAACCTATCCACTGCCAGGAGGTTTTGAACCTACAGGCAGGCAAAAGCAAGGCCCAGATTGCCGAGGTGTACCAAACCCTGAAGTTTATTTTCGGGAAGGCGCAAGAAAACGGCCTGATTGCCACCAATCCGGCGGAACATATCGTCAAACCTATCGGCACTAAAACTTACCGACGGGCAATTACTGAGAATGAGCGTAAACACCTGCTGAAAGCGGCAGAAACAGATCCCCGGTTTACGCTTTTTCTGTTAATGCTATACTGCGGGTGCCGGCCATCTGAGGCCATCGAGGCACAGGGGCGGGACATAACAGAAATAGACGGCTATCATGTATTGCATATCAGGGGCACTAAAACAGCCAACGCAGACCGATTTGTGCCCATTCCTGATGATTTATACCAAGTCATTAAAAAAACGCCTAAATTCGATTATATAAGCTCCAATGAGGCACGCAACAAACACACCCAGAAAAGCTATCAAAGATTGTGCAAACATTTACGCCGTGAAATGAACATATCAATGGGCTGCAAGATATACCGCAACCAGCTTATACCGCCCTACCCTTTGGCAGATGATTTTGTACCGTACAACCTCCGGCACACCTACTGTACCGATCTGCAAAAGCAGGGCATTGACATACGGACGGCCCAGTATCTCATGGGCCACTCAGATATAAAGATGACAGCAAACATCTATACTCATGCAGATAACTCCACCATCGTTGACGCCGCAAAAATCATATCAGGGTGCAACAGTGGGTGCAACACCAAAATGACCGAAAATGCGCTAAAATGACTTTTTACCATCCGTTGTTAATCAAGAAATCGCAAAACAAAAACCGCTGAAACTGTTGAAATCACAGTATTTTCAGCGGCTTTTTATATGGTGGACCCGAAGGGATTCGAACCCTCGGTCTCTGCGTTGCGAACGCAGCGCTTTCCCAGCTAAGCTACGAGCCCATATAACGCTGATCACGACAATAATTTTACTCCAATTTGATCCGGCGGTCAATATCATATTTGCGGCCGGAGACATGCCGGGTGTAGGCTGGAGACATGCCATCTATCTCGTGCGGTGAAATGCGATCTTTTCCGGGCGATTGGCTTTTTTTACTGATGACCGGGGAAAAGCCAACATTTATCCGGAAAATATGCCGCCATGATCTAATGATCTGTCCGATGTTGGCTTTTTATATGCAGATAAAGATTTTAGACAACGGTTTCTCAAAAAACCGTTACCTTTTTTCTGTTAGCCTTGCCAAAAAGCCAACATCACCGTTTCAATCGACAAACTTCGACATCAATCGACCCTTATTGTTGGCTTTTTCCGCTGCAAAGAAAAATCCAGCCAACCGGAGCCAAGCCTCATCGGGTATCGCCCCCGCCGCGATAGCTTTCTGGATTTGGTCAGTTGGTCTGTGCAGAACGAGCGAGATCGACAGGATCGCATAAAATTTGATTTTCTGTCATTTTTTTAGTGAATTTCAGGTCAACCTGGCATAAAAGCCCGGTCCATGTTGACAGAAAATCGTTTTTCCAACAGATTCGTCAATAAATCTCAGGAATTTTTTAACGATTACGGTGTTTTTTCGATTTTTGTCAATTTCGATCTCCCGGCGCCGTGTGGGCCTGCAGCCCGCATACCGCAACGGCCCGCATACCGCAACAACCCGCATACCGCAACAACCCACATACCGCAACAACCCGCATACCGGCACGCCGCTCCCTAACTGGCCGCTTTCGGCAGCATTTTCCCGAAGCAGGCGCATATACCGAACATCACTATATCCACCGCAACGATGGTCGCCCCCACCGGGGTCCCCCATATGATCGATCCGGTTATGCCCAGCACTGCACAGACTACCGACAGCGCAGCCGAACATATGGTCACACGCAGAAAGTCGTCAAAGATCCTCATGGCCGATAAAGCCGGGAATATGACCAGAGCTGATACCAGCAGAGACCCGACAAGATTCATGGCAAGAACTATGATGACAGCAATGATAACGGCTATCATCAGATTATATACCTGAGCCTTTGTCCCGGTGGCAACAGCAAAGTCCTCGTCAAAAGTTACAGCGAATATCTTATTATAGAACAATACGAATATGGCCACCACAAGTGCCGACATGAAAACGCACAGCCAGACCTCGGTTTCTGTAAGGGTCAATATGGATGTGGAACCAAACAGTGTGCTGCATACATCTCCGCTGATGTTGGGAGATGTGGAAAAAATGTTCATCAGCAGATAACCTATGGCAAGGGCTCCCACCGAGATCATCGCAATGGCAGCGTCCCCCTTTATCCTGGTATCCTGCCCCGTGCGCAGCAGCAGGACAGCGCATATTATGGTGACGGGAGCCACTATGAGCATTTCATCGGTCAGGTTCAGGACAGCTCCTATGGCTATGGCTCCGAAAGCCACATGGGAAAGGCCGTCTCCTATGAACGAAAATCTTTTCAGTACCAGCGTAACTCCCAGCAAGGATGAGCACAGGGCGATCAGCACACCGACGATCATTGCGTAACGCACAAACGGATATTCAAAATAAAATGCCAGCTGCTCAAATATCCCGCTCATCGGTCCCGCCTCCTTTCCTCGTATGCCTCTTTTGTCCCGAAAAACAGTTCATCGCCTATATGCAATATATGGCTGGCATAGCCGACAGCCTGATCCACATCGTGGGAGATCATTATTATGGCCAGCCCCTCATCTTTGTTTAGCGTTTCTATGAGCTGGTACATTTCCTCTGCCGTTCCAGGATCAAGGCCGGTCACAGGTTCGTCAAGGAGCAGGAGTTTCCTGGCGGCGCACAGAGCTCTCGCCAGCAAGACCCTCTGCTGCTGGCCTCCTGAAAGATTCCTGTAGCAACGGCCTGCCAGATCTTCAATACCCATCTTGCGCATGTTTTCCATAGCGATGTTTTTTTCTTCCTTATTGTAAAAAGGTCTCATGCCGCATCGTCCCTGACACCCGGAAAGGACGATCTCCCGTACCGAAGCAGGAAAATCCTTCTGGGCCGCCGTTGACTGGGGAAGATATCCTATCTGGGTCCTGCTCAGGCCATCGCCCAAGACTATCTGTCCGCCAAGCGGCTGGATCAGGCCCAGCAAAGTCCTCATCAGAGTAGTCTTGCCTGAACCGTTTTCACCTACAACGCAGACATAATCCCCCTCATTTACAGAAAAATTCAGATCTTTGACTATGATCTCGCCTTCATAGCCGAGGTCAAGACTTTTGCAAGTAAGTAATGCCATTTTTATCTCCTATGCCCCAAGGGCTTCACATAATACTTGAAGGTTTTCTTCCATTATGGAAAGATATGCTGCCCCATCTGCCATATCTCCGGCTGTGATGTACTGCATGGAATTTAACCGTTTTATCTGTATGTCATCCCTCTCCATACCGGCAGCCACAGTCCTGGCGATCTTATCATCAGAGCCTTCCATGGTCAAAATAGTCCCGGCTCCGATCCTGTCTGCCTGATCTATGAGGAAGGCAATGGTCTCAAAATCAGCCTCGGTCTCTGCACTGCATCCTGCAAAGGCTGCGTAATAATCGATGTTGTAATCATTCAGCATATAAAGAAACGGAAACCTGTCGGCAAAGATCAGCGTATCCTTTGGAGCATCTGCCAGTCTCCTGGAATACTTTGCATCCAGATCACGGAGTTTTTCCCTGTAAACTTCTCCGTTACGCATATATTCATCCGCATGGGCAGGATCGATCCCGGAAAGGCCTTCCTCTATACTGCCCACCATGGTGTCCGCCGCTCTCAGAGAAAGCCAGATATGCTCATCGGCTGCTTGTTCCTCATCATGGCTGTGTCCTCCTGTGCCGTCATGGTCGTGTCCATCGTCCTTCATACCCTCTACAGTCTCCTCAGCAAGGACATGTCCGGCTCCTGCTTCCAGCAGATTTATCACTGTCATGTCCTTGTTTTGGGCCTGGCCGGCAGCTTCCGCCACCCATCTGTCGGACTCACCCCCAACATACACCAGCATGTCGCACTGTGATATCTTCAATATATCTGCCGCTGTGGGCTGATAGCTGTGCAGATCTGCTCCATTATCGGCGATCATGGAAATATCGTACCGTTCTGCCTCATTGCCGACAACCTGGCAGACCCAGTCATAAGCAGGAAAAACAGTTGTCACCACCGAGATCTTGCCATCGTCTTTACTGTCTGCGATGTGATTTCCGTTGCAGCCGCAAAGGCCAAAAAATACGGATACTATGATAAGGAGGCAGATCAGTAAGCCGGTCCGTTTATTTATCTTCATCGTCCATCCGCCTTTCCTGCGCCTTGCATCCGGTCACCTTATTTCTGCCGCCTGCTTCCAGACAGTCGCTGCAGACTCCGTAGAACACCGTCCTTGCCGGATTCAGCTCAAAACCATGGGCTGCAAGCATGTGCTCCTTCAGATGGATTATCTCGTCACATTCCAGATGTATCAGTTTGCCGCACTGCTGGCATTTGAGATGAAAGCACGACGGCCTGCAGCACTTTTCCCCGGCTCCGATATATTCAAAGCATGCGCTGTCCGATGGATCTGACGAGTATTTTGCCACCATACCTGCTTCAACCATTTTCTCAAGGTTGCGGTATACGGTTGCAGTGCCCACAGGTTTTCCCACCTCATCAAAATACCTACAGATATCTTTCACCGTCACATGCCTGCCTTCACGGGCGATGAGAAAATCCCTCAGTTCTTTCATCTGTTTGGTCTGATATGTATTTTTTCGTGACATGTTTATCTCCTGTTTAAACAACACATGCACAGCATCGGTCAATCACCATGCCATGATCCAGGCGTTATAATTTGAAATTGAAAATCATTTTCATTTTAGCGTCGATAAGTATTTCTGTCAAGGCCCCGGCCTCATTTTGTAATTGCAAATTTTGAACATGTGAAATATAATTGGTTTAGATAATGACTTATGTCGAGGGAGGTTTTAAGATGATCTATTTCAGAAGCGATTACAGTTTAGGCGCCCATCCCAAGGTAATGGAAGCCCTGATGGAGACCAACATGGAACACACGGACGGATATGCAGAGGACAGGTTTTCCTTTGAGACAGCGGACATGATCCGTGAAATGATAGGCAGGCCCGATGCCCATATCCATTTTCTTGTAGGAGGCACTCCAACCAACACGATCACCATCGCAGCGGCCCTGAGGCCTTATGAAGGCGCTATCTCAGCAGCTTCCGGCCATATTTATGTACATGAGACCGGTTCTGTTGAAGCAACAGGTCATCGTGTTTTCGCTGCTCCTACCGAAGACGGAAAGCTCCGCCCGGCTGACATAGAAAAGATAATGCTCCTCCATGAAGATGAGCATACGGTCATACCAAAACTGGTATATATAACCCACCCTACCGAAAACGGCGGAGTTTATACCAAAGCCGAACTCAAGGCCCTCAGAGAGTGCTGCGATAAGCACGGCCTGTATCTTTACATGGACGGCGCACGCCTGGGCACCGCTCTTACATGGCCGGGCAACGATGTAACCCTCAAAGATCTCCCTGAACTGACAGATGCATTTTACATCGGAGGTACAAAGATCGGAACACTGTTCGGAGAAGCGCTTGTCATCCTCAACGACGACATCAACGACCATTTCCGCTACATGGTAAAGCGTTCCTGTGCTCTCCTGGCCAAAGGAAGGCTCATCGCCATACAGCTCAAAGCTCTGCTAGAGGGCGGAGAGGACTCACTGTACTATCAGCTTTCCCGCCACGAAAACCAGCTGGCCATCAAGCTGGCAAAAGGTGTTCAGGAAAAAGGCTACAAACTCTGGATACCTCATCAGACCAATCAGGTATTCGTCATCGTTGACAACGACAAGATCGCCCAGCTGGAAAAGGACTTTTTCTTCTACACATGGGCTCCGTACGACGAGACCAGCTCGGTCATCAGGCTTGTCATAAGCTGGGGCAGCACCGAAGAGGATGTAGACGCCATCCTGGCTGCTCTGTAGCCCATGATGCGGCTATCCCGCTGCAATTAGCGGCCGGGCGCTGCACGGTTTAATTATCTGAAAAAAATACAACATTTGCTTTCTGAGGCTCCCATCCCAAAATCCCTTCGGAAGCAGATGTTGTATTTTATTGCGGATTTTGGGCAGCTGGGCCACCCTCCAGGAGAAAGTTCTCGTTTCGCCGGATTAAGTACTTTGCGAGAACCTTTTGGTAAAAATCATACCAGTTCAGGTTCTTGTTTTTTGTATTCTAAGCCTGTTGAGAACCGTTCGAAGAAAAAAGGTTCTCAGCAAGCTTTATTTTGGGGAAAACAAGAACGCCCTACGCCCCGAAGGTTCTCAAGAAGGGAGGTCATGCCAAAAAAGAGAACTTTTCACTGGCGGAAAGCCATTACACCAGGGCAGGTCACCTGCTTTTTTTTAAACTATCCTCGCAGAGAGCATTGGTCCGTTGGGCTTTTCTTTTTTGAACAAAGATCCCCCGTCAAGAGGCCCTGCCACCACTGTTTAGTCAAAATTCCTTCAGCGAAATCAAAAAGACTCCTTAGTGAGGATTTCCCTGCTCCGGAGTCTCTTAAACTATTAAATGTTATAAGATGGGGTCATACAGCATCTGCGGCAAGGCCAATCAGCAGTAATGCCGTCCAGCTCCAAGGCCAACCAGCAGCAAAGCCGTCTGCTCCATCTTCTGTCATTCTGAAAGCGCTCTCAGCATGTCTGAAAATATCCCGTAAGCCGTCTGCTCGATCTCAGGCTCGTGTTCCACGACTGACAGCTTCTTCATAAGATCCGTGGTTATGGACACTACGGATGTGGTGCTGTTGACAGAAGCAAGCATATCTCCTGCCGGCACTTCCTCCGGCCTTACCCTTGCAACGACTTTGCCATCGGCTGAACGCCTGCCGCTGCACAGCAATTTGATAACATTGCCCCTCTCTGCGGCCTTTTGAATATGTTCCGCCGTTATATCCTCAATGCCTTTACGGTCCACCTGATCCGGGGTCATATCTGCGTCCATCAGTACATTCAAAAGCGCTGTGATCTTGGCAGCCGCATCATACCCTTCTATATCCATGGCAGGATCCGCTTCGATAAACCCCATCGCCTTGCCGCGGCTTATTATATCATCATACGGGCTGCCTTTTGCCATTTCTTCAAGAATAAAATTGGTGGTGCTGTTTAGTATGCCTGAGACTTCGGTGACCTTTGCAAGGGGGAGCGTTTTTTCCACCAGATTGAAAACAGGCGTACCGTCCATTACTGTAGTCTCATAGAAAAATTTGCATCCCTTCTCCTCTGCCATCTTTTTCAGGGCAGAAAACCTCCATGCTATCGGCCCCTTGTTGGCAGTGACCACATCTTTTCCACGGGCAAAAGCCTCTTCAATATGTGAGATGGCAGGTTGCCCGGAAAAGATGTTCAGGGGTGTCATCTCAATCAATATGTCATAATCTGCTTTCCGGACGATCTCCATTGTCGTCATTTGAGACAGGCGGTCTGCGTCACAGAATTTTCCCTCTCTCTCAATGTCCGAAAGAGCCTCCTCAAGGTCTATCCCGTCATCATCTTCCAGATTTCCTCTGGAATTGGTAGCAATGGCAGATACCTTTACCTGACAGCCGTATTTCCGCCTGATCTCATCCTCCTTATCCAAAAGGAGCCTGGCAAAAGCCTGTCCGGCGTTTCCAAAGCCCAAAAGGGCCAGTTTTTTTACCTGCATCTTACTCCTCCTCCCTCCCGGTGCGGCCGGAAGTCTTATATTTTTTCATTATATTTTCTACCCGCTCATTCTTGTTGATCTGGCCGCTGCGCACTTTCTGTTCGTACGGGGTCAGTTCGTCTACCGGTTTCATGTGCCTGCGCACAGGTTTAGGGACTATGGCAAGATATATGAGGGGCGATACGACAAGGCTGTCAAATATTATCCACCCGGCTATGGCTGCAAGCGACAGTCCTGTTGAAAAACCCATGTTTAAACATAGGGCGCATACAGCACCCAGACCAAGCAAAAAGGCAATGAATGTCAGATAACGCTTTTCTATTTTCCGTATGGCGCCGCTGAGAGCCTCATCAAACCATGTGGTTCTGAGTTTCTTCACAATAAGCCCGGCAAAGCGGAACTGCACATTGGCAAGAAAAACGCATTGCTTAAAATCGTCCAGTGTGGCCTTTTCCTCAGGTATGATCTGCGGGCCAAGCACGCCTTCCATCTCATCATAAAATATCTGCGCCCGCACTGTCGCACCTTCTCCCATGATCTGATATTCAGCCGCTTCTCCGTTTTCCGGGCTGAGTATCATCGTCTCGCCTTCTTTTATCATGTGGCTGTCGTTTCCAAAGGATATGACGGCGTATCCGCTGTGGCAGTAGAAGGCATGGGTCGTCAGCGGCAGGCTCGTCTCCTCTGCAGATGGATAGGTTTCAGCTGTTTCTCCCGGAGAAATTACATCCATATAGCCTTCGCACCCTTTTCGTACCAGAAGATCTAACACGGTAGTCTGCCCGTATATCTTAGTCTTCCATTCCCCGTCCGTCCTGTCCTGTTCCAGTTCCGCAAGGCGCGCAACACGCTGTCCCTCATAGCTTATGACCGCTTCTCCCTGCAAGACCATGATCACTCTGTTGTAATCCTCAAGCTTTGCCACCCCAGCTTCGTCTTTATCTGATGACATGACGGCCAGTCTCCAGATAAAGTTCCGGCCTGCATATGAGCTGTGATCCGGAAAGACAGCCAGTTCCTTTGATTCTCCCCCTGCCCAGTGTCCGTTGAGATTGTCGCTTTTTTTGTAAATGGTATACTTCATATCTGCCTCTCCGCTTTTTTTCTTGTTCAAAGTATATCATATTTTCCCGATTCATCCAATCACTTGTTTTACCACAGGTTTTATTATATAATATCTATATTGGTTTTTAGGTATTATGGAATTGGGAGGAATTATCAATGTACAGAACTGACGGATACCGGGTCAGGACAGATGACCCTATGTATGAGATCGCAGCCTATGTCATGGACAAAAGGTATGACGCCAGTAACTTCATCAAACAGGACATAGATCTTGAAACGCTGCAGTCCTACATCAAAGACTGCCGCAAAAAAGGCATAGCCATGAGCCATATGGCCATAATCATCGCAGGATACATAAGGCTTGTTTCTCAGAATCCTTATCTGAACCGCTTCGTTATGAACAAACGGATATATGCAAGAAACCATTTCTGCGTGTCTTTTGTCACACTTACTCAAGACAAGCAGAGCCATACCGTGAGCAAAGTATATTTTAATCTCGACGATGACATCTTCACCGTAAGCAAAAAGCTCAACGATGTCATCGAAAAGAACCAGAATGCTGCTGCGGAAACCTCGATGGATAAGCTGGCAAAAAAACTCGTGCGTACTCCGGGTCTGCTGAGCGTTGCGGTCGGGTTCTTCAAATTTTTAGATAAATTTTTCACCTTGCCTTTCAGCATCATCGACGCCAGCCCGTTCCACACCTCGCTCTTTGTGACAAATCTGGCCTCCATACGCATGGGCGCCGTATATCATCATATCTACGAATTCGGCACTACCGGCATTTTCGTATCCATGGGGCAGCCGGTCAAGAAGCTGGTCAAAAATGGCGAGATGATCGAAGAACACAAATTTCTGGAACTGGGTATAGTCACTGACGAGCGTATAGCCGACGGCCACTATTACAGCCGCTGTTTCCGCGAGCTGAAAAAGTTTTACCGCAATCCGGAACTTCTGGAAGAAAAGCCTGAATCAGTTATCTTTGACACAGATATAAAAAAGAAAAATCCGAAATTTATAACCCGGTAGGAGGAAAGATCATGAACAGAAAAGAACAGGCAGTAATGCTCCACAAAAAGAACTTTAACTGCGCTCAGGCTACCGCCTGCACATTCTGCAATGTTATGGGCCACGATCCTGTGGAAGTTTTTAAGCTGGCAGAAGCCTTTGGTTACGGAATGGGTACAACAGGGACCTGCGGAGCCGTTTCGGGCATGGCCCTCGTAACAGGCATGAAGATCAGCGATGGTGATCTGGACAATCCTTCCACAAAAAAGGAATGTTACGCCATGATGGAAAAGCTCACCGCTGAATTCCTGGAAAGGAACGGCTCGCTGGAATGCCGCGTTCTCAAGGGCATAGACACAGGAGAGCCGTTAAAGAGCTGCGACGAGTACATAAAAGACGCCGTTGAGATCCTGGACAAGTCCCTGCTGGGGATCGAAGAATAAAAGACATGAGGATGGCCCGGATATAAATGCATCAAAAAAGTCTCACTATTTACCTGCCAGTAAGCAGATAGTGAGACTTTTTGCTCATATCAGGCGGAAAAGGAAAAGGCCGCCGCCCTTTTCCTATCAGTCTTTGCTCTTGTAATAAAGCATGCAGTGGCAATATCCCTCAAAATCCGGATCGGCTATCTGTTCTTTAAATTCCCTGCACATGCACCTGGTGTCATCTGTCCTTTCCACACGGCACGGGCAATATCCCCCTGTTTTTTTAAGACCCTCTCTGATCTCTGCCACGATCTCTTTGTTTTCATTTAATCTGACTGCCATAACATTTCCTCCTGTCCAGACAAATCATCTCCCGGAAAATGAGCCTGCTCCGCTTTTTTTACAGGCCTTGTACAATATCATCCCCAAAACGCCGCAGCACACGATTTCCCCTGCGCCCACGGTCACCATAAGGAACCAGTAACTTTCAGCGGCCCCATATACATATTGAAGCACAAATGGCACTATTATCATGTTGCTCCCTATGGGGAACAGAGGCCCCAGTATGGGCCTGCGCCTTCCTATGTAGTATGTGCCCAGCGCTCCTATGAGGGTGGCCGCAGAGCCGAAAACGATATCCCACATGGCACAGCCCGTCAGCAGATTAGCCAGCAGACAGCCTGCCCAAAGGCCCGGAACAGCCTCCTTGTAAAATAACGGCATGCATGTAAGGGCTTCCGAAAGGCGGAACTGTATGACGCCGCTGGCAAGCCCGAACACCTGAGAGACAAATGTCAAAATAACATAAAGGGCCGCAATAAGAGCAGCCCTTGTCAAATGCAAAGTTCTTTCTTTCATGTATTGATTGCTCCTTTAGTTTTGTTTATAGTGAGGAAGGTCTCGAACTCACTTTTTTTCTTTTTACAGGGGACGCGCATGCGCCATGGGCCTTACTGCTCAGGCTCGCTCTCGTCTCCCTTATATGCCCACAGGACAGCTACTGCCGCAGCGATCAGAACAATAGGCAAAATTCTCTTTTTCATTTGTATACCCCCTATCCTTTTTTATTAGTATATCATGTCCACGGCTTTTTGAGCAATAGAAAAGTCTTACAAATTTCTAACAATTCTATGTAAAATGTGATATTACCTCTGTGATTGGTTGATCTCCTGCTCTGCTGCTGAAACTGACGGTCCTTCGGCTGTTTTATCCTCCGGTACAGGAGTATCCTCTGCCTCAGTTTCTTCATGGAGACTTTCAGCAGGCTGTTCCTTGGCACTTTCCGCAGGTTTATCCTGACATACTTCACCGCTGTCAGGACATCCTTCACATCCGCCATAGCACTGTTCGTCCTCTGTTCCGCAGCTTCCGTCGTCAAAATCATCACTGTAAAATCTGGCTATCTTATCCAGTTTTCTGTCCATGGACACAGTTTTCCTGCATAATATGATGAACATCATGAGCAGTTCATATGCGATCCGCAGTGCCACATTACCTATGACTATGATCGCAAGGCCGCCGAAAAATGTATCAAACAGCGCGGCAATGCCCAGCACGGTTATTATCACAGCAACGATCAGGTAAAGCAGTTTCAGGATATCCTCCACATAAAACTTGTTGAAGCACAGAAAATTATATATCTTTCCTTTTATGCCTGTAAATTTCCCTTCATTTTTCTTGGATAGGAATGTAAAATATAAAACAACGGCCAATATCACAGCCACCAGCAAGGCCACTATAAGTATGGTCCTTGCCTGCACATAGCCATTATAGACATAGCTGTAACTTGAATATGGATACATCATGGTTCTTCCCCCTTTAAAATTTTTTTCCTTGTCGTATATTTTATCATTTTGTCGTTTTATGTCAACTGTTGTTCGCATGTCGCAAACACTTTTCAACAGGAAAAAAGTCCTTTATTTTCAATACTTTCCGCTTTTATCCACATGCTTTGTCCGAATCGTATACAATTCTTTTCACATCTTCCTGTGGATAACTTTGTTGCCGCAAGCCCCTTATTTTTCAATATATTCCACGATTTTTCCCATTTGTCAAGAGGAAGTTATCCACAGTTTTTTTGATAAGTTTTCCTATTTGTTCGCACTGTCTATCACTCTTATTCTCCCTGATGGTTCCAATCCTAATTTTTCGTTGATCCCGTCCCATATTGCCTGCGCCATTTGCTCCTGGTAAGCGTCGTTTTTTAGTTTTTCGCATTCTTCATCATTGGAAAGGAATCCGCACTCTACCAGTATGATCGGCCATGTGATATTGTCAAAGAGATATATTCCGTCTTTGGAAAGGGCTTCCCGTCCCTGGCTGCCGGAAAATGTCTTTCGGAGGGAATCCTGAACACTTTCGGCAAAATCATGGGATGTGGTCTTGCTGCTGCCTTCCTGGGCTTCCGGATAAAAGACCTGCGCACCGCATACCGATGTATCCTGCGGATAGCTGTTCAAATGTATCGACACTACCAGATCAGGTTCGCTGTCTTGGATGATCTTCATCCGGTTTTCCATATCGTATAGTTTCCGCCCGCCGGTACCGTCATAACCCTCCAGGAGTTCTTCCCCATCCGCTCTGGTCAGTACGGCAGTTACCGGATATTTTTCTGCAATTTCCTTCAGCTTCAGTGCGATGGCAAGGTTGATGTCTTTTTCTGCTGTACCGTCCCTGGCTGATGTTCCGGCATCTATACCTCCGTGTCCGGCGTCTATGACTATGATCGGACGGCCGCCTTCAGGCGTAATATCCCCGGCATAGGTTTTTACATACCCGGTCCCGTGAGCCGTACTTTCTGCATCTGCTTCCTGTATATCTCCCTTATCCAGTAAAACTGCCCCGCAAAAGGCGGTACTGGCTGTGAAGAGCAGGACTGCCACAAGTATGAGTCCTGTGGTCTTTGTCGGTGTTCTTTTCATGTCTGCCTCCTGTTACAATATATGTTTGCAGGCAGATATGATGAAAGCTATCCATCAGGATCCTTGTTTTTACAGTTAAACGGGGCATGATACCCACAGCCGTCAGATAGCGGCGGTGATTTATCAGCCCCGTAAAGTTAAACCCTATCTGGTTTTTATCACATGTCTTTGGATCTGCGGCGTCTGTATATCACTATGCCTCCGGCGGCAGCTGCCGATCCCAGGGCCAGCGCCAGATACACGCCGGTCATATTGTTATCTCCTGTTTCCGGGATTTTTTCGTCATCTGCGGTCTGCTCACCATCAGAGTTCTGACCGCCGTCTCCCTTATCTCCCGTGTCTGCGGAGTTTCCAGGAATTCATCAAATGATTTAAAACCCTGTCCGGCCATTGTTTGACATTTCCTCCAAAAGAAACTATGATGATAGTAACACTTTAAAGGAGGAAATTTCATATGGCAGAGCAGATAAGATATGACCTCAGCGACCTGGGAACTCCGCTGTTCTCCAGCCGCTCGTCACAGGTTTTCCAGCTCCGGGATCCGGATAAGCTCCTGAAACTTTTCAGGCCCGAAGTGGATCAGCACTTGATTGATAATGAAGAGATAAACACGACCGCAACCTTTGAAAAAGGTATTTCTGCCGTAGAATGTTATGGCCAGGCGCAGGTTGACTGCCCGGACGGCTTGGTGAGATCGGGACTTATAATAAAAAAGATACCCGGCCAGACCCTGATCGCCAGGGCCATGAAAAAACCTCTGACGGTTTTTTCTGCCTCCGGTACCATGGCTGACCTGCACATAGCCATGCACAACACCCACACCGACAAGATACGCAGCTATAAAGAGCTGGTCAGGACCTCCCTGGACACAGTCATCATGTCTTTCCTCACCGGGGAAGAACGGGCTCAGATACTGGCCCGCCTTGACGCTCTGCCCGACGGAGACTCGGTGCTGCACCTGGACTATCACCCGGACAACATCATGTCCGACGGACAGAATATCAGCGTGATCGACTGGATGACATCGGCTTCCGGCGCTCCGGCGGCAGATGTGGCCGCCACCCTCTACCTGCTCAACGAAGGAGAGATGATACCGGGGCTCAGCCCGGCAGTGGCCTCTGTACTGGAATTTCTGCGGAAGTCCATATGCAAGAGCTATCTGAAAAAATACAAAGCTATCTCCGGCATGACCGACGAAGAAATCCGGCCCTGGAGGCTGCCTTTCCTCATAGTGCGCCTGTCCATATGGTCCATAGACAGCGAAATAGACGATCTCCGGCGCAAGATCAGAGAGGAACTGGCAAGATAAATGAGTGACTTTGATAAGATCTGCAAAAAAGTACATAAGATCCTTCCCGATGCAGCCGTCACCGAGGAGAGAGGCTGTATCGTCCTCCGAGGCGAGGCCGACGACTGGAAGTCAATAGTCAGGGCGGGAGAAGCCGCCGTAAATAAGAAAAAATATCTCGGCGTCATCAACGATATAAAACTGCGCGGTTTTTCCGAAGAAAAGGAAGAGCCTCCTTTCAGAGACCGGGCTCTTGACGGCCTGCGCCCCGATGTGCTGGTCATCGGCGGAGGTATCACCGGCTGCTCAGCTCTGCGCGAACTTTCCCGCAAATCACTTGACTTGCTGCTGGTGGAAAAAGGTCCCGATGTGGCTTCCGGCGCATCCAAAGCCAACGGAGGTGTCGTCCATGTGGGTATCAATTTTTCTGCAAGTTCCCAGAAACACCACTATAACCAGATCGGCAACGCCATGTACAGACAGCTTTCCGAAGAATTGGATGTGCCTTTTGAGCAGAAAGGCCAGGTCATGCTCTGCTGTGACAAATGGGAAAGGCTGCCCGTGTGGTTTCTGTGCAAAAACGGCCGGCGTCTTGGCATCCCCGGCGTCAGGTACATGAAGCGGGATGAGCTCAGGTCCATCGAGCCCCATATTCCTGATTTTGTAGACGGCGGCATGTATATGCCCATCGGCGGCATTACCAGCCCTTATGAAATGACCATCGCTATGGCGGAAAACGCCGTCAAGAACGGCGCAAGTATCTCCTTAAATACCATGGTCGAATCAATGAAAGTTGAGGGCGGCAAGATCGTAAGCGTGACCACAAACAAGGGAGTCATCTATCCCAAGATCGTCATCAACGCCGCCGGAGTCCACGCCGACCAGATAGCAGAGATGGCCGGCGACAGGACTTTTACCATCCATCCCCGCCGGGGCACGGACATCATCACCGACAAAAAAGCCGGCTACATGGTCAGGACCAGTATGGCCAAAGCTCCTTTCAGCATATTGCCCCAGGACAAATCCACCGTCAGAGGCGTGCCTTTTGGCAAGATCAGACTGCTGATAAACTCCTTTAACGGCAGCAGCCACACCAAAGGCGTAGGCCTCATCCACTCCATCCACGGCAATATGCTCATCGGCCCCAATGCTGTTGAAACTCCTTACAGGGAGGACACGGCCACTTACAGGGATGAGGTTGAGAGCATAATAAAAATGCAGCAGAAGCTGGCCCCTGAGCTGAAAGCCAGCGATGTCATAGCATATTTCAGCGGCGTGAGAGCCGCCACCTACGAAGAAGACTTTGTTGTCCGCAAAGGGATATACACCAAGAACATACTGGAAGCGGCCGGTATCCAGTCGCCGGGAGTGACTGCGGCTCCTGCCATAGGTATCGACCTGGCCAGATGGTCGGTGGAGCTGCTTGAAGAAGATGGCGCCGCCGTCACCGACAATGAAAGCTTTGACCCTGTGCGCAAGGCCCCGCCGAGGCTCAGGGAAATGAGCGAAACTGAGCGGGACGCCCTCATCCGGCAGAACCCGGATTACGGAGTCATCGTCTGCCGCTGCGAAGAAATAAGCAAGGGCGAGATCCTGGACGCTCTCCGCTCCGGCCTGTGCGTGCCGACTCTGGACGGCATAAAGCGCCGTCTGAGGCCGGGCATGGGCAGGTGCCAGGGCGGCTTTTGCTCACCTCTGGTCATGGAGATCATCGCAGACTACCTGGGGGTGCCTCTTTCTGAGGTTAAGAAAAACGGGCCTCTGTCTTACATGACATTGGGCAGTTCCAAAGATCTTCAATCTGCCGTAACTTCACAGGACAAGTGATACTGCAGGAGGGCCGTATATCCCGTCAGGCCATGCAATGCATGGCTTATTCTTTCCTGTGGAAAAAGATGATCGATGCCCTGCCCTGTCCTGCCCCAATAGAAAAGCCTCACTTTACACCTGATTTCAGGCAAATAGTGAGACTTTTTGTTTATCCGTCTTTGCCGCAGCAGAGATCCTGCCAATTCCAATGGCCTGACACCACATATCGAGTACAGGGAACCATATGAAACCCGGCACGGCTGTCCTTATCCTGGCCGCTGCATCAATTTTTACTTCATCATTTCTTCCATGAAGATCCCCACAGACGAACCCAGCTTAACCGGAACGCCGAGACGGTATAATGTCCTTTCTATGGCTGCCAGGGCGCACACCAGATCGTGGATGTCAGCATTACCCATGTGGCCTATCCTGAACATTTTTCCCGCATATGCGCCAAGTCCTCCGGCAACGATGATACCTTCTTCCTGCACCATTGATCTGAACTTGTTGTCATCAACTCCGTCCATATAGAGTACATTGGACAGAGTAGGCGCTTCATGGCCAGCTTCTGCCAGGATCTCAAAGCCCAGAGATCTGAGGGCGGCTCTCATTGCAGCCCCCTGTTTTTCGTGGCGTGCAAACCTGTTTTCCAGTCCCTCGTCCATTATGATCTGAAGGGATTCTTTCATAGCCCAGATCAGGTTTACTGCAGGAGTGGCAAAATATTTGGAAGGATCATCCATGATAGGGATCCATTTTTCATAATCCACAAAGTATTCAGGGATAGTCTCTCCCAGGCTCTTTCTTCTGGCGAGGGATTTTTCGCCGGCAAAGACCAGCGCCAGGCCAGGACATACGCCGAAGGCTTTCTGAGAAGCAGTCAGAAGAACATCTATATGCATTGAATCCACATAAGATCTTGCGCCGGCTGTTGCCGCCACGCCATCTACTATGTAAATCGTGTCCGGGAATTTTTCGTGCATCATCTTGCCTATCTCTTCTATGGGCGCAAGTACGCCTGTGGCCGTGTCCACATGGGAAACCGTCATGGCAGCATAATGCTTTTCGCTCAGCTTCTTTTCTATCTGATCTATTGGCACGATCTTGCCCCACTGGCTCTGTATGACATCCACATTGAGGTTTTTTCTCTTTGCCACATCTATGAAACGGTCGCCGAAGTAACCATGAGAAACGATGAGGAGATTGTCTCCCGCTTTTGTGTTATTGGCAATGGCCATTTCCATGGCAAGGCTGCCGCTGCCTGCGATCACAAAAGCCTGTCCGCTGCAATCCATCAGCGTCTTGAGGTTTTCAATGACCCACTTGTAATCTTTGACAAAGTCAGGATCTCCAAAAGCGCATGTGTCGCGGCCCATCTGATCCTGGATACTTCTCACCGTAGGCGTCGGCCCCGGTATCATTACGATTTTTCTGTTTATCATTTTTATCCTCCTTTTAAAGAACAAATTTATATCCTCTGTTTATGTTTATCACATCTCTCAGCAGGGCTGCAGCAGCGGCCTCTGTTCCCGATGCGCCGCCGGCCATCAGCAGTTCTCCGAGTGTATCCGAAACAAAGCGGACAGCTTTGTTTTTTCCTCTGACGCCATGGAAAAAATCGTCCGGCCCCACAGCCACCGGACCTGTCCACAGGTCAGTCCTGCCGTTTTCTCTTTTGACTGCCCTGCCCATGAGCCTGTATCTGTATCCTGCTTTCTTCGCTTTCTGTATATCCTCTGTGGTCAGGCCTGATATTCCCTGCACCTTCACATGGTCCAGAGAGGCTTTAACCCCCATGTGCATTTTTGCCAATATCAAAAGTTTTATGGCCGTATCGTATCCTTCTATGTCAAGAGAAGGGTCAGCCTCTGCGATCCCGGACCTGACGGCATCTTCGAGGGCCTCCTGCAAACTTATCCCTTCTTGTTCCATCCTGTCAAGTATATAGTTTGAAGTCCCGTTAAATATCCCCTCTATTGTCTTGATCCGGGCTCCTGCCATGTCTGCCATGCCGCCGTTGACGGCAGGAAGGGCTCCGCCCGCAGTGCATCCGGCAGCAAACTGGACTCTGCGGCTTTTGGCCAGTTCTGTCAGTTCATCAAATGCCAGGAGCACGGGACCTTTGTCTGCCGTGACCACATTTATGCCGGCAGCCAGCAGTTTTCTGATAATATCAAGGCCCGGCTGGCCCGTCTTTTTGTTGGTGGGAGTTGCTACGACAGCCAGGTCTGTGATCCCTGAGGTTATGACGGTATCTGCGCTGATATTTGCGGAAAATCCGCCAAACCCGGACAATTCTGTGCCTGTTTTTGAAAAAGCTGCAAGTTCATCTGTATCTATCCCATTTTTATCACATATCCCGCCGTTACGGCCTGCAACGCATATCAGGCTGACCGGCAGCCCATTCCCGGCAAGAAGATCTTTTTTCTCAGCTATGAGGCGGACAAATGCCTTACCTACGCCGCCGTATCCGAAAAGCGCTATATTCATCTTATCCTCCTCTCATACTTGCCATGATTATCATACACCATTTTAAGAAAAACTTCATCAGTAATTTATCATGTTTAAAATTTTTATGGTATAATTAACCCATGACTTGTGCGGAGGCGGCAGCGGCAGATCCTCAAAATGCCGGCCTCCTCCCGCCAGATCCGTTGCAAAGGAGTTTAACATGAAGACCGACAGGCTTTTTAAAGAAAATGTTTACCTCAGAGAAACCGATGCCTGCATCACTGGTGTCTATGAAGAAAAAGGAAAGACCCTGGTCACCCTTGACCGTACCATCTTTTTCCCCGCCGGAGGCGGTCAGTCGTGCGATCTGGGCACCATAGCCGGATACCAGGTCAAAGATGTATTTGAAAAGGATGATGACATTTTCCATCATGTGATCTGTGATCCATGCGACCTTATGGAGGGCAGCCATGTGGAACTCATCATAGACTGGGATAGAAGGTTCGACAATATGCAGCGTCATTGCGGAGAACATATACTAAGCGGGATATTCTACAGAGAATACGGCGGCGTCAACCGCGGTTTTCATATGGGTGACCAATACATGACCATAGATATAAGTCTGGAAGACGACCCTTCCTTTACGGAAGTAACATGGGATATGGCCCTTCATGCCGAGCTTGAGACAAATAAGGTCATATGGCAGGATCTTCCTGTGGTATCCCGTCACTTTGAAACAAAAAAAGAAGCAGAATGCCTGCCCATGCGCAAGGCATTAAATATAGAAAAAGATATAACCATAGTATGTGTCGGTTCTACAGATGAACCGGCTGACTGCGTTGCCTGCTGCGGCACGCATCCTTCCACCGCCGGACAGGTTGGGATGGTCAAGATATACAAGGTGGAAAACAATAAGGGCATGTTCCGTATATACTTTGAGGCAGGCCAGCGGGCTTTTTCCAGATACCAGCGCCAGCACGACACCATTACGGCTTTGGAGAACAGCCTTTCTGCCGGCGGAGACGACCTTCTCCAAAAATACAGATCTCAGCAGGAAAAAAACAGTCATGCGAGAAACAAGCTCCACTTCCTGACCAAAGAGGTGCTGCGTCGTGAAGCTGCCGATCTGAACAGTCTGCTTGAGGCAGCCTCCGGCATCATACCGCCAAGGCGCTACTCTATCCTCTCGTCAGATGATCTTGCTGCCCTGTGCAGGGATATATCTCCTCATGCAAAAGAGATCGCCTTTCTCATCCACCAGCCTACCAACACGGTATTTCTGTGTTCTGACGGCCATATAGACTGCGGCAGGCTGGTCAGAGAAAACGCCCATATTTACGGAGGAAAAGGCGGCGGCAACAAGACACTGGCACGGGCCATCTTTTCCAAGGATGAGTACATTGACATCTTTATAGATCTGATAGAGAAACATCTGCGCTGATGAGACTGCCGCACACTTTTGCACGACAAAAAAACACACCTTGAGGCCTGCGCCGCAAGGTGTGTTTTTCTTTAATATCAACTTATCACATACACATTAACCGATCTGGCTCCCCATGTGTAGCATTGGCTGAGATCTTCCATATAAAGATCCACCGTCTTTCCTTTGATGGCTGACCCCACATCGTTGGCTATGGCATATCCATACCCCTCGATATAAAGAAGCGAGCCCAAAGGTATCAGGTCCGGGTCAACAGCACATGTTCCGTAGGTGCATGCAAGTCCGTAAGATCCATGGGGATTTCCGGAAAAGTGATACGCAACTGCCCTGACTCCGCTGTACATGGTCTTGTACTGGAGACCGGACGGAATACCGGAGGAAATGTTCATTCCTATCGAAATGATCTGATCCTGCTTCTCCGTTAAGACCTCAGATTCCGTAAGAGTCCTTGAAGCTTCAACGCCGTCGATATAAGTCACAAGATAAGTATTTTTTGTTTTTCCGGCGGCGCCTTGCTGCGTTACTTCTTTGTCTCCTATGGCAAGGCTGTAGTCATTCACATAACGGACTTCATAATCTGTGGTGACTTCTTCTGTCACATAGTCCGTCGTGACCCTCTTTACCTGAAGCTCATCGCCTTTGACAAGCACATGATCCATAGCAGGCTCGACGATATCGTCTTCTCCGACGGTTATCCCAAGCTCATCTATGAGATCTTTTACCGTAACAGGCATGGTCGTTACCACTTGAGTACGGCCGTCTGCCGTTACAGGGATGTCCACGGTCTTTTGAATGTTTATTTCCATTCCGTCTGTTATCACATCGTACATCTGCACATCTATGATATCCTGACCGTATACATAATCAATTTCGTGGTTTTCAATAAAACTGTCTACTCTCAGGGAAGTCGTCTTGTACTCCCTTGAAGTGACATTGACGGAATCGTCAATGTTCACCGTGACCGTTTTAGGTGTCGCAAATCCTACTATGACTAAGCTGATTGCTAAAGTGCAAACAGTAACCACAATGGCTCTTGAGATCTTTGGATGGTTCCCTCTGAACATATTTACCGTCTTTCTGTGGCCGACAGTCTTTTCATCCAGGCGGCAGACGGCATTTCTGCATATGCCGAAGAACTTCTCCAAAAGAGTCTCGACCTTCCCTTTTGGTTTGTCTACCATAAGTCCTCCTATTCTTTGTGACTCGATAATTTTACCACAAAAGGAGCCTTGAGTCAAAGAAAATGGGCATTTTTCAAGGTTTTGCAGACTTGTCCCGCGGTTTTTTTGTTGTTTTTGTGACGATTGTGTGGCGTTTGTCTGCGCATTTCCATATTATTACTTAATCTTACAATTTGAACCGTTCTCAGAAATGCATGTATTTTCTGGCTGCATATCCTCGGATCTGTGTTCTGTAAAACAGATGTAACGCAAAACCGCCGGTTTCAGATAAGCTTCATGTCATCGAAAACCGGCGGTCTTGCTTTATTTTATTTTTACGATTAGAGTATGAGTTTGCGAACAATCTCGTCTCCTACCTGGCTGGTGCCGGCATGGCCTCCAAGATCCTCCGGGAGCACATCTCCTTCCACCAGTATTTCCTCGATTATCTCTATCAGACGCATGGCCCAATTCTCATATCCGAGAAAATCCAGCATCTGGCTCACTGCCCATACAGCCGCCATGGGATTGGCCTTGTTCTGTCCTGCTATATCCGGAGCAGAGCCGTGGATCGGCTCGAACATTGACGGATATTTTCTTTCAGGGTTCAGATTGGCTCCTGCGGCAAGCCCCATGCCTCCCGCAATGGCTGCCCCCAGATCTGTAAGTATATCTCCGAACAGATTTGAAGTTACCACCACCTGAAATCTTGACGGCTGGCGCACCATGAACATTGACGCTGCGTCCACCAGGCAGGATGATGTTTTTACTTCGGGATACTGCTTTCCAGTTTCACGGAATACCTGATCCCAGAATACCATCGAATAATTTATAGCGTTGCTCTTTGTGATGCTTGTCAGCGTCTTACCTTCTTTTGAGGCAAGTTCATAAGCATATTTCATCACACGCTCGCATCCCTTGCGGGTGAACACATCCTCCTGTATGGCTTTCTCTAAAGGAGTTCCTTTGTCTGTCCAGCTTCCTTGTCCGGAATATTCGCCTTCGCTGTTTTCCCTCACGAAGATCATGTCTATATCCTCGCATGAAGCTCCCTTTAACGGGCATGGAGCGCCTTTGAGCAGCTTAACAGGTCTGAGGTTTATATACTGGTCAAAGCCTTTTCTTATCCTCAGCAACAGATCCCACAGTGAAATGTGGTCGGGAACCCGCGGGTCTCCTACCGCCCCCAGCAGTATAGCGTCGTGGCCTGCAAGTCTTTCAAGGCCGTCCTCATCCATCATCTTGCCATGTGACAGATAATAATTGCAGCCCCATGGATAATATGTAAATTCAAATCCCACAGACGGGTCTGCCTTGGCTATGGCCTCAAGGGCCTTTATCCCTTCGGCAATTACTTCCGGACCTACGCCGTCACCTGCTATAACGCCGATGTCAAATGTGTGCAACGCTTTTTCTTTCATGGTCATCCTCCGTATACGGTCTTTCCTCCAACTATGGTTTCAAGCACCTTTATCTTGCTTATACGGTGAGGCTCTGTCTGGAAAATGTCTTCTGACAGTATCGTCATATCGGCATCTTTGCCTATTTCCAGGCTGCCTCTCCGTTCTTCGGAAAACCCGCCGAAAGCGTTATTGATCGTAAACATGCGCACGGCTTCCATCACTGATAATTTTTCAGACGGATGCCATCCGTTTGTTTCCTCACCTATCCTGTCCCTTGTTACAGCGATCTGGATGTTTTCCAGTACATCGAAGCTCTCTACCGGAGCGTCAGATCCTCCGCAGCATGTCAGGCCCTTTTCGATCATGGTTTTCCACATATATGATCTGCCGGCCGGTTCTTCTCCTGTCAGTTTAACAATGATGTCCTTGTCGCTGGCAACGAACACCGGCTGTATATATGCAAGTATACCATATTCTTTCATCCTGTCAAACAAGTCAGGACTTACGACCTGCAAATGGTTTATGGCAAGGCGGCTGTCTCTCCGTCCGTATTTTTCGATCGCTTTTATATAAGAACCGCATACCATATCGGAAGCCTTGTCTCCTATGGCATGTATCAGGATCTGCATATTATTTTTGTATGCGTAATCTACCAGCCTGTCAGTATCTTCCTGATCGTGAACAGCTGTACCATATTGGTCCGTACCCACATAAGGATGGTTCATCAGAGCTGTTCTTGCGCCCAGAGAGCCGTCCTCATACAATTTGACCGGCCCTATGGTATAATATTCTCCGCCGTCTCCTGTCCTGTTTCCTGCGTCTATAAAGGCTTTCATGTGATCAAAAGCCGTAAAAGACGCCTGTTCACGAACTCTCAGAGTCAGGCGGCCCTCCTGTTCAAGTTCTCTGTAAGCCTGCATTATGCTGGCGCTGTTCCTGCCTGGCAGGGACAGGAAGTTATCAGTTTCCACTCCAGTTATGCCATGAGCGTTTATATCCTTTTGAGCGGATAGTATCATCTCTTTTATCTTTTCTACAGATGGCTCCTGCATAACATCGTAACACAGTTTTACAGAAGCTTCAGTCAGTATTCCTTTTTCCTGGTCTATCTGGCTGATATAGTCCTTTGTCTGTGGCAGAGCCATGATCGTCTCAAGAGCCTTTGTGTTGACCGCCGCTTTGTGACCGCAAACTCTGATGAAGAGTATTGGTCTTTCCTCTGAGATCTTATCAAGATCAAAGCGATCAAGAGGGCGCTTTTCGTCGCTGAAATTTTCTTCGTTCCATCCTCTGCCATAGATCCACTGGCCCCTGTCTTCGTCTTTCATCCGCTCGGCTATCTTCTGGCCCTCTCTTATGACTTCCTCCACAGATCCGGCCGAAAACATCTGATAGGACTGCTTCACAAAAGCATAGTTCAGCATATGCAGATGTGAGTCCACAAATCCAGGCAGCACCGTCTTTCCCTGAAGGTCGATCTTTTCATCGGCCTCTATCTCCGCTGCCTGAGCATCGTTTCCGAGAAAAACGATCCTGCCGTTTTCCGTGCCTATGGCCGTATAGAAACTGTTTTGCTGATCGATGGCGTAGATCTTGCCGTTATAAAAAATTCTGTCCACTATATCCTCCTTTTAGGCTCCCGGCCTGCCTCTTTTGGCCGTGCCGGGAGCCGTATCCGGTCATTTCAGCCTGAGCAGGCTAAAATGTTATCCGGTCATAAATTTCTTCAAACGGTGCGATCCAGGCGCCGCAGTCAAGAGCATGCCTGATAAATTCTTCAAGCATGGTGATGTTGTGAGGTCTGCCTATTACCTGCGGATGCATGGCCACATTGAGCATTCCGTTTTGGGTATTGGCAACGCCGTAATCAAATGTTGTCTTCCAGATCTCGAAGATCTGGCTCTGAGGTTTCATTCCGGTCCTTGTCATTATGAACTCTGAATGAGGGAAATCATCCATGTACCACGACGCAGGCATTTCAACGATCTTGCAAGGCTCGCCGAACTCGTTGCCCTTATCGAAGTTTACCTTGCAAGGAGCCGGGCAATATGGATAAAAATCCTGTCCCATCAGGCTGCTGTCATACTTTATCCCGTATTTTTCCAGCAGATTGATGGTGTTAGGGCTGAAATCAAATCCAGGAGATCTGTATCCCTTAGGTTTTACGCCTATCCTGTCAAGAGCCTCAAGGCCTTTTACAAATACCGCTTCTTCTTCCTCAAGCTGCATATCCGTAGGATCTTCGTGAACATAACCATGATGTGATATTTCATGTCCTCTTGCAAGGATTTCTTTGCATACTTCCGGATATGTATCTATGGTGTGACCCGGTACGAAGAATGTCGCTCTGATCTTACATTTATCCAGAAGGTTGAGGATCCTTGGAACGCCTACTTCCGCGCCGTATTCTCCCCTTGAGGTATATACAGGAGACATCTTTCCGAATGATTCCATCCATACTGAAGATGAATCGAAGTCAAACCCCAGATTAAGAGCTATCGTTTTGCCTTCAGGCAGGTTCACCTTTCCTATCTTTTGCATCATGCTTCCTCCTTTTCATTTTTTTCTTCTGATTTTTTATCTTTATCCGCGCTTTCATCTTTGAACTGGAAGAGACCTGTAAGCGCGTATATTGCCGCTATGATCGGATTTATCCAGAGCAGGAAAGCGTACGGCGCGTATGTCAGCGTCGCTACCCCAAGGACAGACGCAGTATAAATACCTGCCGTATCCCATGGGATCAGGAAGGAGAACATGGTACCTCCGTCTTCCAGCGTCCTGGAGAGGACTCTCTTATCAAGTTTAAACTTGGTGTACTGGTCTCTGAGGATCAATCCCGGCAGCATGATAGCAAGGTACTGGGACGCTGTCAGGCATGCGGTCACCAGAGAGAAGAGCAGGGTGGCGATAACAAGATGTTTTGGCTTTTTGATGAGAACCAGCAATTTGTCCAGGAAAGCGTCCAGAATTCCGGCTTCCTTTAGACAGTTGCCCATGCCCAGCGTCAGTATGGTCCATGCTATTACTTCCATCATGGATACGATACCGCCTCTGTTGAGGAGAGAATCCAGTTCAGGCACACCTGTTTCTGCCGAAAAACCTATTCCCATTGAATCTATCAGATGGATAGGATCGATATGATTTCCCTGCGTGATGAGTCCCATGATTATGGCCAGGAATGAACTTCCAAGCAGCGCTACCACAGGATGGACCTTGAGGAAAGCCAGTACCAGCACGAATGCCGGGACAACCAGCAATACCGGAGTAATATTAAATGTGTCGTCAAGTCCGTCCAGCATCTGGTCTACCAGGGTCATTTCGGCATCATGAGTGTCAAAATTCCTGCTGAGTATTACATAAAGGACAAAGGTTATTATCATGGTAGGAGTTACAGTATATATCATTGAATTGATATGACGGTATACCGTTGTTCCTGAGACAGCCGGAGCCAGATTGGTGGTGTCTGAGAACGGCGACATCTTGTCTCCGAACATGGCTCCGGACAGCACCATTCCGCCTACCAGCCCAAGGTTCATCCCAAGGCCCGTGCCTATACCTATAAAGGCCACGCCCAGAGTTGCCAGGGTCGAATAAGAGCTTCCTATGAAAAACGAAACTATACAGCAGAGCAGGAAGCCGATTATCATAAATGATGTCGGTGTCAGCATCTTCAGTCCGTAATATACGATGGTCGGCACGGCTCCGGAAGCCATCCATGTTCCTATTACCGTTCCTACGCTCATCAGGATAAGTATCAGGTCCACAGAGCTCCTGCCGCCGTCAGCATACCATGTCATTACCTGATCCAGCTTAAATCCGTAGGCAACAAGGAAAATACCCACTACTATGGATGCCAAAAGAAATGTGACCTTAGTATCAAACCCAATAACAGCAAATCCCAGGCAAAGGACAATGACAAGACCTATGATACAGGCCAGGGCTCTTCCAAAAGTCATCTTAGGCTGTCTTTCTTTTTTTTCGTTCATTTTTTCCTCCTTGAACTTTATGCGAGTGATAACGGTTTTGGGATAAACGGGACCTCCATCCTTTTTGTCCTGTTTATCCTATTTTCTCCTCTATCCCATTATGTCTCCCCCATTGACTTCGATGATCTGGCCCGTAATGAAATCTGCTTTGTCAGAGGCCAGGAACAATACCATGTTTGCGATATCGCCGGCGCACCCCAATCTTCCCAGCGGTATCACATCTTTATAATAGTCTTTTGGCTTTCCGTTAAGTTCAAGCATAGCTGTATCAACAAATCCCGGTGATACGGCGTTTACCCTTATTCCCTCTGGCGCAAGCTCTCTTGCCATGCTTATGGTCAGAGAATTGATGGCGCCTTTGGAGGTTGAATATGGGATAGATACAAAATCACCTCCGGTCTTGGCTGCGCCTGATGACATGTTTATGATGCATGCGCCCCTATCCATTTTTTTAAGGGCGTATTTCATCACGAAGAAATATCCTCTGGCGTTGGTCTCCATAATAGGATCCCAATCGTCTTCTGTAATATCCTCTATCTTCTTCTTTCTGATGCTCCGTCCGGCGTTGTTTACCAGACAGTCTATCTTGTCCAGTTCAGACAATCCGGCTTCAACAGCCCTGACATCCCTCACATCAAAGATCAGAGGCCTGATATCAAGGTCTTTGCCCTCTTCCAGAGTTTCCTTGAGTTTTTCGGCGCTCCTGCCGTTGGCATAGACCATGTACCCGTTCCTGGCAAGCTCCAGGGCGATTTCCCGGCCTATACCCGTTCCGGCTCCAGTAACTACAGCTACCTTTTTCATGATTACCTCCTTTACCATAATAATTTTCTATCCTATTCTTTCTTATGTGCAAACCCCGTGCCAACATGATCTGTCGCTTCCATCTGTCCTGTCCTTTCCTCCATCCATCTGTCCTGTCCTTTCCTCATATCCCTTGACTGTCACAGAATCAATCTGATACAATATCAGAAACTGACAGTTCGGAGGCGATCTTATGAAAGAAGTCGCAATTTTTTACAGAGACAGGGAAAATCCAGAAGCTATAAAGTATCTGGAGGACAATTTCTATGATGTCCTGGGAGGCTACATACACATAACCAATTATTATACCAACGAATTTGAACCCGGCCAGCAGATAGACGCAGATGTGTATATCCTGTGCTACGAGGAATCTCTCATCGACCTGCTCGGTCATATCGACGACTTTACCAAGGTAGTCGTAATGAAAAGGAATATAAAGCAGCAATATCTCCAGCCTGTCATAGACCTGCCTGCCGGTACCAGTGTCCTCGTTGTCAACGATTCCAGGGAAAGCATCCTCCAGACCATGTACATGATATATGAGCTCGGGGTCAGTCATATTAAGCTTATTCCCTTTGAGCCTTTAGTATCACAATCAAATGGATATGAGAGCATTGATACGGCCATCGTCACCGAAATGTCAGAGCATCTGGTGCCTCCTCATATTAAAAATGTCCTTAACATACACAACCGCGATGTTAGTTTTGAAACTTTCCGAAAAGTCATCTCCGTCCTTGGACTAAACAACGCTCACATCCACGGCAGCCTCCTCCGCAAGATAAGGGATGAGCTGGATACCGGGGCGGATTACATAAACAGCTTTCTCAGCAATTTTTTAAAGGACAGCATGCTCGACAACATCATCAACGATTCATCTCGTCTCATAATCCTTGTTGGCAAAAACGATCAGGTCCACTTTATCAACGAGATGGCCTACGGTGTTTTTCAAATAGAATGCGGTCAGACTTTTCCGGAAAAAGAAATCCTCCCTGCCAGGCTTCTCGAGCTTAAATCCTTTAGGGACGAGCTTATTAAATTTAACGGCATAAATTATATGGCTGAAAAAACAGATATTTCCCTCATGGACGAGCATGTAGGCAGCTATCTGATACTTCAAAACGAAAACGATCTCAGGGAAAAAGAAAGCAATATGAGCCGCATGCTCAGGCAGACGGGTTTTTATGCCCGCTATACTTTCTCTGACATCATACATCGGTCGGCTCCCATGAGGACATGCATAGATATGGCTAAAAAGGCCGCACTTTCCGACTATACCATCCTTATCCGGGGCGAGAGCGGCACAGGCAAGGAATTGCTTGCCCAGTCCATCCACAACCACTCTGCCAGGAAAAAATATCCTTTTGTCGCTGTCAACTGTGCGGCCATCCCTGAAAACCTGCTGGAAAGCGAGCTGTTCGGCTATGAAGAGGGGTCATTTACCGGAGCCAGCAAGGGCGGAAAGCCCGGCCTGTTTGAACACGCAAAACACGGCACCATCTTTCTGGACGAGATCGGCGATATATCGCCGAATCTTCAGACTAGGCTGCTGCGTGTGATCCAGGAAAAGCAGATCATGCGCGTAGGCAGCGGCAAGATCGTAGATATCGACGCCAGGATCATTGCAGCTACCAACGCAGATCTTGAGAAGAAAGTCGCCAATGGAGATTTCCGTGAGGACCTGTTTTTCCGGCTGAATGTGATACCCCTGAGCATTGTTCCCCTCCGTCACAGAAAGGATGACATACTGCCGCTCCTCAAGGTCTTTCTCGGAAGGCAGTTTGGACTCCTGAGCCCTGCTGACCGCCGTATACTCATGGAATACGGCTGGCCCGGAAATGTCAGGGAACTGGAAAACGCTGCATCATACTTCAGGACCATGGGGCAGATCCCCGGCTATATTTCGGGCATCCGTTCCGGCCACATCCCCGATGACGGTTTCAGCGGGGCGGATATCACATGTAATGGCATTACCCCCCCTCCAGACAGTCAGAAAGACAGCCGGGATCTGCGCCTTGCCATACTTTCTGTCATAGGCAGGAACTCCACACCTTTTTCCGGCATCGGAAGGGGTGTGCTCATGGACAAACTTGCTGAGGAGGGGCTTTCCGTCGGGGAAGGGATATTGAAACGGTATCTGTCGGAATTCAAGCAGGAAGGGCTCATCTATTCCTCATCCGGCCGGTCAGGCTCAAGACTCACCGAAAAGGGCAAAGAAATGTTAAGCAGAAAATGACGACAAAAAAGGAGCGGGGCCTCCTCCGGCTGTTTATACCTGCCGGGGAAGCCCCACTCCTTTTTATTCAAAAATCTGATTTTACTGTAATCCTATGACCTGCGCTACAACTACGAATACTGCTCCAAGCAGATACTGCAATCCGATAAGCGGCAAGATCCATTTTGCCCATTTTGCCCAAGGAATCTTGGCAAGGGCAAGACCGGCCATGAAGTAACCGGAAGTCGGCGTGAATATATTCGAGATACCATCGCCCAGCTGGAAGGCAATACATGCGGTCTGCCTTGTAACTCCTACCAGATCTGACAGAGGAGCCATGATCGGCATTGATACGGCAGCCTGTCCTGAACCTGACGGAACGATGAAGTTGAGCAGGCACTGGAAGATATACATTCCGACGGCTGATACCATTGAAGGCAGCTTTTCCAGGAAACCGGCACAGGAGTGAAGGATGGTGTGCAGGATATTTCCGTCAGTCATTACTACCAGGATACCTCTTGCAAAACCTACTACCAATGCGCCGCCTGCAACATCGGCCATACCTTTTCCAAGGGTCTCAGCATAGCTGTTGAATCCAAGGTTCTTGTCGATCAGCGCAACTATCCATGACATTACAAAGAACAGTGCAGCAATCTCGTCCATGTACCATCCCCAGGTAACGACTGCGTAAACCAGGAAGATTATAGCTATGACGAATACGATCAGTATCGCTTTTCTTCTTCCGTCAAACTCAGGCAGAGCCTCAAGATCGACCACATCTTCTCTCTTGATGTCATCTTCGTGCATGAGAGAAAGGGTAGGGTCTTTCTTAACTTTTGAAGCATAACGGAGAACAAACGCCACGGTAAGGATCAGCATACATATGTACATAACAATCCTGAATCCCATTCCTGAGAGGATCTCCACCTGGGCGATACCCTGGGCAACCTGGATCGTGAACGGGTTGATAAATGCTCCGGCAAATCCTGCTCCGGCTCCGCAGAATACAACGGCAGTTCCGGTGATCGAGTCATAACCTGCTGCTATCATCAGTCCTACAAAGATAGGGATGAACGGCAGGGTTTCTTCGGCCATACCGAATACGGATCCGCAGATGGAGAAGAAGAACATGGCCACGGGAATGATTATCCAAGATTTGCTCTTGAGGTTTTTGATAAGCCTTCCCATGCCGGCTTCAATGGCTTTTGTTTCATTTACAACGGCCATTGCTCCGCCTACTATAAATATAAAGAAAATGATCTGCGCAGTTTCTTGCAGTCCGCGCGGTACCGCAGTCAGAAATTGCAGCAGCGTAACTGGAGTTGATTCAACATACGAAAATGAGTCCGGATTTACTACTTCTCTTTCGTGTCCCGTTTCCGGATTGTCTACGATAGTCATCATATCGTATGTTCCGGCCGGAACTATGTAAGAAAGAAGTGAAAAAATAAGGATCATCAACAGCAGCAAGATGTACACATGAGGTACGGTAAATTTCTTTTTCTTCTGTTCCATTTGATTGTAATTCCTCCTTTTGTGCATTTTCTTTGCACTTCCTTAACATTCCATCCGATATTTTAACACTTTCTTTACATGAATGTCAATAATCTTAACGCAAATTTTATGTTTTCCTTTGAGAACACAACCTCCGGAACTTTTTCCGTATACGCAAAGACCGCTGTGCGCCTTTGCGGTACACAGCGGTCTTTGCTATTATATGTCATGCTGGAATTTTTTTACTCCTCTTCCATTGCCTTCATATCAGGATCGAAGTGGAGTTCACATTCAGTTGCAGCCTGAATGTCTTCTTTGGTGTAATCAGGGTGGAGTTCAACTACCCAGATACCGTCTTCTCTTACTTCCATAACGCCCATCTCGGTTATGATCTTGGAAACGCACTTTTCTGCAGTAAGCGGCAGAGAGCATTTTTTCAGGATCTTAGGCTTACCTTTGTTGGTGTGGAGCATTACGATGATAACTTCAGGACATCCTGTGCACAGGTCCATGGCTCCGCCCATGCCGGCAACTTTCTTGCCTGGTACGATCCAGTTTGCCAGGTCTCCGTTTTCGGCAACTTCCATTGCGCCCAGAACGGTGGCTCTTACATGTCCGCCTCTTACCAGACCGAAAGATTCGGCTGTATCAAAGTATTTAACCCTGTCAACTGCGGTTACATATGATCCGCCTGAGTTGATTATATCCACATCCAGATTGCTTTCGTCAGCCATTGCATCGATACCGGCAAATCCGTTTTCGGAGTGGAATGTAACCATGATGTCATCAGGAATGTAGTCAGCTACCATAGTAGGGAGACCGATCCCCAGATTGGCGAATTCGCCGTCTTTAAATTCTTTCGCACATCTCTTTGCGATTCTCTGTTTTAAATCTGCCATGGTTTCTCTCCTTCCGCGATTGCATCTACCAGCACGCCCGCTACTGCGAACATATCAGGGTCGATCTCGCCAATTTCTACGATTTTTTCAGGAGCTATGATAGTCTTGTCAGCGGCTCCTGCCATTACATAGTTGAAATTCTTAGTAGCTTTCTTGCAGTAGAAATTACCGAATTTATCAGCTACAGAAGGTCTGATGAAAGCATAGTCGGCATGGAGAGGGAGCTCCAGCAGATACTTCTTGCCTTCGATCTCAACTACCTGTTTCTTTCTTCCCAGTTCATCCAGCTCTGTCTCCATAGGAGTACCTACTCCGGTAGGAGTCAGGACTCCGCCCAGGCCGTAAGCAGCGGCTCTGATCTTTTCAGCCAGAGTTCCCTGCGGAACGAGGGTATATTTAAGAGTACCTTCAGCAAACTGTTCGTTCAGCTTAGGGTTTACACCAAGATGAGAAGCGATGATGTGGTCTACCATGTGATGTTCAAGAAGCTTTCCTACTCCTCTTGCTGTCTTGCCGGCAAATTCTCCGGCAGGCTGACCTGCATCCAGTCCTCCGTCATTAGCTATAACCGTAAGGTGCTTTACGCCTTTTCTTACAAGCGCATCCATAAGAACTTCCGGTGAACCTGTTGCCAGGAATCCGCCGACCATGATGGTCATACCGTCTTTTACGCCTGCAACTGCTT
>ERZ826764.725-NODE-725-length-44303-cov-6.553200_pt1 | contig 44303 bp, 47 predicted proteins | sample MGYA00519870_ERZ826764 | MGnify/ENA primary metagenome ERZ826764 (study PRJEB31778, sample SAMEA3449239) | human gut metagenome | biome: human gut; feature: human-associated habitat; material: faeces | place: United Kingdom | collected 2010/2012 ...
AGGACTGCCAACCTTAAGAGCAACCACGGTCGGTACGTTCGTCCGGTTCTAGCTTTTTAACTTTAACCATTTACCAATTAACGGCCCGTTCGACGGGCCGTTTTTTTAGGGGATAAATAAAGCTTAATTGATTTCCAGCGGCAGATAAATGGTGAAGGTAGTGCCGTTGTATGCGGTTGACGTAACCGTCAGGTTGCCTTTATGCCGCAGGATAATATGTTTGGCAATTGCCAGGCCCAAACCGGTTCCTTTGATGTTTAAGTCTTTGTGTTCCTGCATCCGGTAAAATCTTTCGGTCAGCCGGGCCAGATTTTCGGGAGAAATTTTCGGCCCCTTGTTGTTAACCGAAATGGCAACCGCTTTGCCTTTGGCAACCTGAAAACTCTTTGACGGCGGAATGTTGTCAACCAGCCGTGCCTTAATCAGCATATCGCTTTTGGCAACGCCGTATTTAACCGCATTGTCGGCCAGATTTTGCACCACCTGTTTAACCTGGCGCGCATCGGCGGTAATTTCCGGCAGATCGGGCTCAATAAAGCTGTGAATGGCAATTTCGCGGGCTTTTGCTTTTAGTGACAATGCTTCGCTGACCTCGCCGATAATTTTGGCGACATCGACTTTGTCTTCCGGCGGCATATCCTGACTCATTTCGATTTTGGAGAGCGACAGCAGGTTTTCAATCAGCGACGACATATATTCGGCCTGCTCCTGCATAATTTTCAAAAATTTGTCCCGCGCTTCGGCATCGTCTTTGGCCGAGGTCTGCAGGGTTTCGATAAAGCCGGAGATAATCGCCAGCGGCGTCCGCAGTTCATGGCTGGCATTAGCCACAAAGTCAGACTGCATCTTTTCGATTTTCATGGCCTTGGTCAGGTCATACAGGGAAATAACCGCCACGGCCCGCCCTTTGGAAAGGTAAGGCAGCTGTTTGATATGGGCGTAAAGTTTCTGGTCAATCGGTTTCTTAACGTAAAAAATCAGGTTTTCCGATTCGCTTTCTTTTTTCAAAACCCGGGAAACCGCCTCAATAAAATTGTTTGAATCAATCACCTTTTCAATGTTTTTATCGGTGATTTCCTTGCCGAACAGCGTGCGTGACGACAAATTGGCGCCGATAACGTTTCCGGCGCGGTCAATCATCATAATCGGGTCGGGCAGGGTGTCCAGAACTGCGGTGTCGGAAATTGTCTGCGCCTCCAGCGTGTCGGTTTTGGCGGCCCAGAAACGGTGCATGGCATTTACCGCTTCCACGATTTCCTTGGCGTCTTTTTCCGAAAGCTCAATACTGCCTTCGCCGGGCACTTCGCCGCGGGAAACGTTTTTGACATAGTTTTTGAGCTGTTGCAGTTCAAAGGTAATCGGCAGCAGGAAGACCACATTAAACAGGATAATCGTCGCGTAGGAAATAACCGCCATGGACGGCGCCAGCAGCCGCAATGCCACCAGCATAATGAAAACCATTGCCGAAGGCAGCGAAAGGACCAGTACCCGGTCGGCAAATTTATTGTTTTTTTCAAATTTATAATAGTTGCTGCTGCGTTTAAACATCTTCTTGTTCCATAAATACGAAAAAAGTCTGGACGACACCCTAAAATATATTATGATACAGATAGTTTAAATTTATTAAATAATCTGAGAAAAATGACTGAAAACAACACCGCCTCCATAACGCCGATGATGGCGCAGTATCTTGAAATCAAACAACAGCATCAGGACTATCTTCTCTTTTACCGCATGGGCGATTTTTATGAGATGTTTTTTGACGATGCGGTCACCGCTTCCAAAGCGCTGGACATCGCGCTGACCAAACGCGGCAAGCACGAAGGGCAGGATATTCCGATGTGCGGGGTTCCTTTCCATGCTTATGAAAGCTATCTTGCCAAGTTAATCCGCCAGGGCTATAAAGTGGCGATCTGCGAACAGACCGAAGACCCCAAAGAGGCCAAAAAGCGCGGTTATAAATCAGTCGTCCGCCGCGAGGTTATTCGTCTGGTGACCCCCGGCACTCTGACGGAAGACAATCTGCTTGATTCCAAGCGCAACAACTTTATTTTGAGCCTGGCCAAGCTGAACGAGACGCTGGGGCTGTCCTGGCTTGATCTGTCCACCGGTGATTTTTACACGCAGGAAATCAGCCTGCGCGACAAAGACGAGGCGGTTATTCTGAGCTCGTCTCTGGCCCGGTTGAGCCCGGTTGAAATTCTGGTTTCCGATTCATATTTGCAAAATTCCGCGCTGTTTAACATTCTCAACGAATATCGCGAGAAACTGTCGGTTTTGCCGCAGGCGCGCTTTAACAGCGAAAATGCCCGCAAACGCCTGCAAGACATCTTCAAGGTCGAAACGCTGGATGCCTTCGGCAATTTCAGCCGCGCCGAAACTACGGCGGCCGGCATTCTGCTGGATTATGTCGAAAATACCCAGAAAGGGCAGATGCCCCGCATTGAAAAACCGGTCAAAGTTTATGAAAACAAGGTGATGGAGATTGACGGCGCAACCCGTAAAAACCTCGAACTCCTCGAATCTCTGACCGGCGACAAAGGCGCCACTCTGCTTTCGGTGATGGACCGCACGGTTACCGCCGTCGGCGGCCGCCTGCTTGCCGGGCGCGTGGCCAGTCCGCTGGTCGATTTGCCGGAAATCAACCAGCGTTTGGATGTCATTGAGTTCTTTATGAACCATCCCCGTTTGCGGGAAGATATCCGCGAACTGCTGAAATCCTGCCCCGATATGGAACGCGCCGTTTCCCGTCTCAGTCTCGGCCGCGGCGGTCCGCGCGATTTGGCCAATATCAAAACCACGCTGTCGGTTATTCCTAAGATTAAAAACATTCTGTCTGATTTCAACTCCGGCGCCGGCGCTTCGGTCGAGCATGAACTTCCCGCGGCGGTATCCACCATTATCGGGCGTCTGGGTTTTCATGAAAATCTGGTCGAAACGCTGGATAAGGCGCTTGATGAAGAATTGCCGCTGCTGGCGCGTGACGGCGGCTTTATCCGCCCCGGCTATTATCCGCCGCTCGATGCCGTTAAGGAATTGAAGGAAGACAGCCATAAACTGATTCTTGAACTGCAAAACAAATATGCCGAGGCGGTCAACATTCCCAATCTGAAAATCAAATACAACAATGTTATCGGCTATTTTATTGAGGTTCAGAGCAAATTTGCCACCGAAATGCTGGAGAACAAAGACTTTATTCACCGTCAGTCAGTGCTGAATGCCGCCCGCTTTACCACGGTTGAACTGACTGAGCTTGAAAACGGCATCCGCGGCGCTGCCGAAAAGTCGCTGGCAATGGAGCTTGAACTGTTTGACAATATGGTTCGCGACATTATTGCCGTTTCCGATGACATTTCCCGCACCGCCAAAGCTCTGGGAGAGCTCGACGTCGGTGCGGCGCTGGCCGATTTGGCGGTTGAAAACGGCTACTGCCGCCCGCAGCTCGACAATTCGCTGGCCTTTGAAATTGTCGAAGGACGCCACCCGGTTGTCGAATATGCCATCAAAAAAGAGCATGGCGGCGCTTTTGTCGGCAATGACTGCGTTCTCGACGAAAACAACCTTATCTGGTTGCTCACCGGACCGAATATGGCCGGTAAGTCAACCTTCCTTCGTCAGAATGCGATTATTGCCATTATGGCGCAGATGGGTTCTTTCGTGCCCTGCAAGTCGGCGCATATCGGCATTGTCGATAAAATCTTTTCCCGTGTCGGCGCCAGTGACGATTTGGCGCGCGGCCGTTCCACTTTTATGGTGGAAATGGTTGAAACCGCCAGTATTCTGAACCAGGCGGATGAACGCTCTTTTGTCATTTTGGATGAAATCGGACGCGGCACGGCCACCTTCGACGGCTTGTCCATTGCCTGGGCGGTTATCGAGCATCTGCACGAAGCCAATCGCTGCCGGGCCTTGTTTGCCACTCATTACCATGAGCTGACCAGCTTGGTTTCCAAACTGACCCGGATGAGCCTGCATTGTATGAAAATCAAAGAGTTTAACGAGGAAGTTGTCTTCCTGCATGAGGTAATCAGCGGCGCCGCCGACCGCTCTTACGGTATTCATGTCGCCAAACTGGCCGGATTGCCCAAAGTCGTGATTAAACGCGCCGAGCAGGTTCTTCAGTCTTTGGAAAGTGACAACAGTCACAAAAACGTGGCCGAACTGGCCGACGACCTGCCTCTGTTTGCCTCGCTCAAGCCCAAAGAGGAAGTTGTTCCCGTCAAATCTGAACTGGCGGAGTTTCTTGAACATCTGAATCCCGACGACCTTACGCCGCGCGAAGCTTTGGAAAAGCTCTATGAGCTTAAAAATTTGAGCGCGGACAAAGCCGCCTGAAACGGATAACAGGAGAAAAAACATGCGGCTGAACGGCTTTCAACGTATATTGATAATAACGGCGGCCGTTCTGGCTGCCGTTGTCAGCAGTCTTTTGATATGGCATTATGATAATAATATTTGGGAATATTCTCTGCGGAACTGGTGTGATGACGACTTGCCTTTGCCGCAGTTGGTTGCCTGTGTTGACGGCAATTATCAAAGTTCCCGGGTCGGCGACGGCTGGAAAAGAGTTGCCGCCCGCCATTATTCCCGCCGTCCTTTTCCGCTTCAGGCGGCATATAGGGAGGTTAAGGACTTTTCACCGCTGAAACCCAAGACTTACAAAGTCGCGTTTTATAACGGCAAAGCCCGGCTGATTGTCGCTGATCGGTTTGAAAAATTAAATTTGGTTATGCCGCAGTTGGCAATTCCCGGATTGGTTATCCAGACGCCGCGTTATCCCGACAAAAATAACAAGTGCAAAATGTTTATGGAAAATGTTCTGGTTTCAAAAGCTTTTCCCAATTGGAAATATCCCGCTGACCGCATATATTTGTCCAAAGATCTGCTGATAACCAAAACCGGCGGCAAATATAAAATTTATGCAGCGTCGTATGAAGCGGTCAGGCTGAAAGGCACAAAGGCCCTGTTTGTGGTTTCGGTTGCCTCTTTCTGCCCCCGGGGGAAATTTTTTGACTACTGCGGGACCTATTATGTTTATTTCACCGACACGTACAGTTTGCGTCGCGATTATGTTGAAGAGGCGGAGCTTCCTGCAAAATATAAGACTGACAAAGAACTGTTTTTGAATTGCCCGCCTTATCCGCGGCTGATAAACGATGTTGCCGACGAAAGCCAGCCGGAAAAAGAACTTGTTCTGAGCGCGGATCGTCGTGTAAACCCGCGTAGTTTATATGTTAAGGTGAATAATCGTATTTTTGCCATAGATATTTCTGCCAAAGGAGAAAAAGGAAATGATTGAGATTTCTCCGGAAGAGTTGCTGCCAGAAAATTTTGCCGATTTTAAAAAGCAGATTCCCGATTTGAAAATCGCCGACCGGCTGTCTGCCGAAAATCCGCTGAAGCCGTTGTTGACAGCAATAGAAAATCATCGACAAAGCGGAATGTTATTTAAAACGATAGTTGTTTTGCTGTTGACTTATCTGACGCTTTTGGTTGCGGCCGCATTCTTCAGAGGGCATCCCTCCACTTGGGGAATGCTGTTGTTGCTGCTGCCGGTCTATGTCGGTGCATTTTTGGCATGGAAGCGCTCACCGCTGGCTCCGTACAGTTTGGTGCAGATACTGCTGTTTTTCCGCACGCGCAGGGTCTTAAAAAAGGCTTTTGCCGAACGGGTGACCGAAGCGCCGAAAGAAAAACACCGCATTCTTAAAAAGATAATGATACCGTTTGGACGGCATTTTTTTCTGCAATTCGGCTTCGGTCATACGGAGCAAAGCAAAAGCAAAGCTGAAAAGGAGCTGATTGCCGTAAAGCAGATTGTCCGGCACATATTGTGGGACAGAGTTGTTCTTATTGGGGGCGGGGCGGTCTTGGCTGTCGGTTATTATCAAAGCGCTTTTTTTCTGAGTGACGCCGGCTACGGCAAGGTTAATTTCTGGTCAGAAGCGGCGGCGGATTTGATCTTTGCCGGAGAGAGTTTCGGACCGCATCTGTTTATAACCTTTTTTCTGCTTTCTCTGGCGGCCATAAACTTAATCCTTTATTCCGGTAATATTTTCCTGCCTTATGAAAATGCCCGTATCCGTCAGTTTGTTGCCGGTTGTCCCCAAAGTCTGTTTGAGCGCTTTGTCTATCTTCCGTTGCTCAATGTCTTTATATTTGTCGTTTACCTTTGGTTTATGTTTTATGCCGGCAGCGGAATCTTTGCCCTGTATGCTTCCGCTTTCTATCTTATTCCCGGTACAATAACAATTCTTGTATTGCTGGTTGCTTTTAATCTGATTTTTTGTTTTCTGTTCCGCTTATGTGTTGTTTTGTTGAGAAAAACGGCTTTTTTCATTAACAGGTTTTATTGAAAAATGTTTAATTGAGTAAAAACAATAAGATAACAAACGGTATAATAATACCGTTTGTTATCTGTATGAAAAATAAAGAAATTTTGTTGTTGACATTAATATTCTTTCCTGTATATTCATCTCGAATTTAATAACCATCTTTTATAAAGAGAGAAAATATGAACACTTATGCAACAAAACCATCTGATATTCAGAGAAAATGGTATGTCGTTGACGCCGAAGGTGTCGTATTGGGTCGTCTGTCTGCCGAGATCTCTAAGATTCTGCGCGGCAAACACAAACCCTGCTACGTTCCGAACCTTGACTGCGGCGACTATGTCGTTGTCATCAATGCCGACAAAGTCAAGCTCACCGGCCGTAAACTGACTCACAAGAAATATTTCAAACATACCGGCTGGATTGGCGGTATTAAAGAAACGACTCCGGCAAAAATTTTGGCCGGACGTTTCCCGGAAAGAGTTATCGAAAAAGCTGTTGAACGTATGATTTCCCGCAATCCGCTGGGCCGTCAGCAGATGACCAAACTGAAAGTTTATGCCGGTTCCGAACATCCGCATACCGCTCAGAACCCTGAAGTTCTGGATATTGCGGCTAAGAACCCGAAGAATAAAAGGAGCGCATTATAATGGCTGAAAAAATCGATTCTTTAAAAGAAATTAAAACCTCAGCTGTTGCTTCTGCTGAAGTTCGCAAACCCAAACGCGACAAACAGGGCCGTTCTTACGCTACCGGTAAGAGAAAAGACGCCGTTGCCCGCGTATGGATTAAACCGGGTAAAGGCAATGTGACCATTAACGAAAAATCGATCGATCAGTATTTTGCTCGTCCGGTTTTGAAAATGATCATCAATCAGCCGTTTGAAGTTGCTAACCGCGAAAACGAATTTGATGTTATCTGCACCGTAAAAGGCGGCGGATTGTCCGGCCAGGCCGGAGCCATCAAACACGGTATCGCCAAAGCTCTGAACGAATATGAACCGGAACTGAGAACCGTTCTGAAGAAGGCCGGTTTCCTGACCCGCGATGACCGCGTTGTAGAACGTAAGAAATTTGGTAAAGCAAAAGCCCGCCGTTCTTACCAGTTCTCCAAACGTTAATTGGTATCAGGAAAATATCAAATATTTTCAATGGGTTGCAAGAAATTGCAACCCATTTTTCGTCTTCACATAATATTCACATATCCCTTGACTTTCCTTGATTACCAATTTACCATTTTCACAAATCATTCACAGTTTTAACGATTTTTTGAGGGCAAAATGGACGGTAATTTCTACACAGAAACTTATACATATAGAGAAGGGCGGATTCTTTTATATAAGCGTCCAAACTCTAAAAATTTTCAATGCCGATTGAGGGTAAAGGGGATTAAAGGTTATACAGTTAAATCCTGTGACACTTCAAATTTAGGAGAAGCTGTTCAATTTGCCGAAGACCTATATGATAATTTACGCTTTAAGAAATTGAACAACCTTCCATTAAAAACAAAAACATTCAAACAGATTTTTGATGAATGGTTCCAAAAAGCAGATAAATCAGAAAAACGTCAAGAATTTTATCAAGGAAGAGCTAAATTATATTGGTTTCCTTACTTTGGAAATTATAAGATAGAAGAAATAACCGAGAGCATCATTGATGACTATTGGCCGTGGAGAAAAAATTATTATAAAGATAATCCTGAAAAACTAAAAGGAAATGTAAAGGAAGACCCCGCTGCTCAATCGTTGAAAATGGAAAAAACAGCAATTCAAGAGATATTGGACTATGCTCATCGCCGAGGTTACATAAGGGTTGTTCCAAAAATTAATTTTAATCCGAGAACTAAATCTGAAAATAGGGCTACATTCACGGAAGATGAGTATGGAAAATTGACTATGAATTTACAGTTATGGGCATTTGAAGATGCCAAAACAAGTGATTCTTACCAACGACAAATGATTTGTAATTTGGTTATGTTTCTTGCCAATACAGGGATTCGCCCTTCGGAATATTATAAGATTAAATGGAAAGATATTACCATTCACAATCAAAATGGTATTAAACTTCTTTATATTAGTGTTCCTGATAATACCAAAACAGGACGAAGAATAGTTGTAGGTCTCCCAGAAACATATACTTGTTTTGAAAGTATAAAATCATTTTCAAAATATACAAAAGAAAATGACTATGTTTTTACCAATTACGATGGTACTTCAATGAAAAATTGGACGAAAACTTATAAAAGCAAGCTAGAAGAGTGGAAACTTTATTTAGATGATGAAGGTAATCCTCGTCCCCCGTATTCACTTCGCCATTATTATGCGACACAAAGATTGTTGGAAGGTGTTCAGGTCTATGATTTGGCAAAAAATATGGGAACATCCGTCAAACAGATTGAAAATCATTATGGGCACGTTCTTGCTACTCAAAAAACAAATGAGCTGATACTAGGAGCGGGAATATCTTCTTGGCAAGAATATCAGGAAAGCGATGAATATAAATTAGCCCAAGAGGAAATTAAAGCCGACCAAGAGGAAATAGCAAAAAGTAAAGAGTATATTAGACAATTGCAAAGTGATATGGAACATTTTAAGCGAATGTCAAGTGAATGTGATAGGATAGCCGAGAATGCCATTAAATATTATGACGAATATATAGAAAATGCTTTGAAAGAGATGGATGAGAAAGCTCTGAAACAATATCGGAGTAAATTAGTTAAGTTAGCAAAGAAGCATAAAAATCATCCAGAAATTAATGATGAAACAATCGCCCGTGTAGATTATTATTTAAACAAGTTGATAAATGTTGGATAAACAAATTAGTAGAAATTGATTTAATTAGATTGAGTTCTCAATTTTTGTTTCAATAAAAAAATCATCATTTAATTGAATAAATATCTATGTGGAAAGAATTACTCTTCTTTTCTATATAAATGTTTGAGCCCAATATCTTGCTGGTATTGGGCTTTTGTTGTGCGGGCGTGCCAAACAAAAACGCCATCCACCAGATTTTATTTCCTTTCTATTTTAGAAGAAAAATCAAAAAATCTATTTTCATTCAGCTTATTATAATAGTTCTTTTTTTAATCTATTATAATACTATTATAGAAGTGATTTTTTCTTTTCTATTCCTTACGTCGCAAGGTCTTGAAGTTTTAAAGTGGAAAATATAAATTTCCTGTCAGAGAAATAATTTATGCCACTTACCGAAATAATTATTTCCCATCAGAGAAATATTCGTTTCTATTTTTTCAAAATTGGAAATATAAAATTTTTTCGTCTCAATTTGCGGAAATATAAATTTCCAGATTCTCCCAGATAAATATTTTTACAAACATTTATTAAGGAGAAAAAGATGAGTAGAAGTAAATCTGCACTTTCTATCACACAGCGTTTGTTGATAGATTATGTAAAATTCAAAACCAATCACAATTTTAAGTTTTTTGCAAAAAATGATAAGATAGCCCAAGCTCTTGACCTAACAGAAGCATCAGCCAAAGTGATGATAAATACTCTTATACGTGAAGGATACTTGGTTAAGCAACTTGATGAGCACGGACGGAGATTCCTCTCATATTCAGGAAAGGAATATAAACCATTGTTTGAGAATATGACTGATGTGGATAAAAAAGTTTTAAAACAAGATATGGAATATCACGAAAATTGGCATAAGGAATACAAGAAACAATTAGATGCAGCTAATAGTAATAATGATTATCTTCACGACCGATTAATAAAAGCGGAACAACGTCTTTATGATTTGGAACATATTTTCTATGCAAATGGTTGCACATCCGAACAATTAGAAGAAATTATAAAGCAGACGAAAGGATGAATATGACATTGGCATAAAAACAATCAAAAGTTCTTTTAATTTCAATAAAAACCAGAGTTAATACTCTGGTTTTCTACTAATCATTCCAGCCCATTCTTTTAATAAATCTTCGTAGGGTGATTTTTTGAACCCCCATAATTCTGGCAATTTGGTTTTTAGAAACTTTTTTATCCAATAAATCTCTTATCCTTTTGGTATTTTTGGACAATTTTAGTTTTTTGGATTCAGCCCCGAAAGGACGACCAAGTTTTACTCCTGCTGCTTTTTTTGCATCTAATGCTGTTTTGGTTCTCTGTGAAAGCAAAGAACGTTCAAGGCTTATTCCAATAGAAAATACAGCCGCTAGTAGTTGAGATTGTAAATCATTTTTCAGATTATATGATTCTTTAATAGTCCATACCTGACAATTTTTTTCTAAACAAGTTTGTAAAATTCCCATTACTTCTAATAAAGACCTTCCAAGTCGTGAAATTTCAGTTGCTATCAAAACATCTCCCTCTTTTAATTCTTCCAATAATTTCCCTAATTGTCGTTTTTTAAGTTCCTTTCTGCTGGATATACTTTCTTCAACCCACCTGTCTATTTTAAGGTTGTTTTTTTGGGCGTATTGCTCAATTTCATATTCCTGATGTTCAAATGACTGTTTATCCGTACTTTTCCTTATATATGCGATTACTGACATCTTTTTCCCTTTTTGTGTATTTATCGGATATTCAAAGAGTTAAGATGAAATAGTGGGACACTTTTAATGAACAATAAAATCAACCCTTTTTTATGGTTATTTGTTCTATTTTCTTCTGCCCATTTCAAAAATATATAGTGGGTATGAATGTAAGGAAAACCAAGGGTTTTAAGGAGTTTTATATAAGAAAATCTATTTCTTTCAGATAGATAGGGGTAAGAGGATACACAATTGTTGGTTTGTGTATTGTTTAAATATATGAGAATCTGTATAGGAGAGATAAGATGATTGCATCAGCGAAACAAAATGGTAATGTTGTGTATGTATATGATGAAAAAGGGCACACATTATTTACCAAAGTAGGAACGTTGGTAGGTTTTACAGGAACATCAGTTACCATTAAAAGTTCTTCAAGTTCTACCTTATATACGTATGATGAAAAAGGACATACATTATTCACCAGATGATGTTAAATACTACAAATAACTTACAGAATGCATTCTGTAAGTTATTTGTGTGTAGAGTGTCAAAATTTATGTTAGGTGCAGTTGTTTATAATACCCATCTTCTTTTCTTTTAATATATTTTGAAGGAATTGGCTATGAACATAGAAGAAGTCATCAAAGAAAATATACGAAAGTGTATGACCGAGCAATTTTATATAGAAGGTCAAGATAAAGATTATTACTTTGGGAAAAGCGAACTTAACGATAATCTTACTGTGTTTTATAATAATATAGGAAGTGAAAAAGCAGTTCAGTGTTTAGAAAATGCTGTGTGTAATTCTATTCAGACAGCATTTAGAATGGTAGATGAAAAGAAATATGGTTTAAGACATCACAGTAATACCCATTTCAGTTTATCATCGTCTGCTTTTATGATTCCTATGGGCTATTTTGGAAGTCGTTGGTGGGATATTGATGGACGATATGGCAACGAGGAAATAATTGGATATCAAATTAATTATATGCCGTCAGGTGCGTTAGATGAAGCAATAAAAAATAATCCAGAACGCTGGGCTTTGTATAAAAAATATAGAGATAAAATATCTAAATGATAAGTAAAGAAAATGACTGAAATTTTATGATAATAACAAGATTTAGTGATAATGATGGAGTTCGCATTCATTTATTCAGAAAGATAATAAATCTTTATTTTGTCAGGCATAAAAATTATCTGGATGGCGAAGTAATCTTTTTCATCAGTAAAAATTACTATGTGCATTTGTTATTTGAGTGGTTTCCTTCTGTAAGAGAACTGTTCCAATTTGATTTAACACTCAATCGTTTTCGTTTGAGTTTGTTTGGGATAAAATTAGGTATAAATTTTGATAAGGTAGATTCTGTTAGTAAAAATTATTATGCAGAAGATGATTATATTCAATTCCATATTGACAGTGGAGCTATTAAAATAAAAGATGATGAGAAACAAGATGTTGATGATGAGGATAATAAAAAACAAAAACCTATCATTTTGAAAGAATATTTTGTTTCAAAATATTTGAAAATACACAATGAAGATTCCTTAAATCATAAATTTGACCTGATTGTGGAATTAAATTTATTTAAAACATATCCTTTGAAGGTTAATTTAGGACAACCTTTTTTTGATGACCGAGAATGGTTGGGATGCCATATAGATATAAATTTCAGAAAATTTCCGCCTAATATTCTTTTTCAATTTTGGTTGTTAAAACGAGAATTGGCATTCTCAGCTAACAAAAAAGTAGAACCCTCATATAAGTTTTCATTTGAGGAAAGTTATCCAGACCAAATAAATGAGCACGGCTTTTTATTTCAAAAGCTGGACTTGCAATCTATGAAACAAATTAATCCTGATGATGTAATGATTGTTGCAACAACATCTATGGGTGGAATGGGATTTTCTGGAACATCTCGCTTGTTCGTTTTGGAAAACAATGAAATTAAATTATATTTTATTGAGATTTCAAGCAATAAGGTTGTTGATGAAGCAAAGAGGATTTTTCCGCCGATAGCAAATATGTATCCAGAAACTTACGGATTTAGTAAGGATTATTATGATGGCTGGCGGAATATCGGAATGGGTGCGGGAAACAAGCTAACGGTGCGTAGAGAACTTTTTGAAGATGTTAAAAGGGAACTGGTGGGTAACGAAACCCAAAACTCTCGTGTTTATATATATAAACATTGGTGTCTTGTTGCTAATCAAACATTGCGAAATATTTTAAAAAGAAAGGGAAAAATATGAAAAAAACAGTTCTTTTGGTGATTTCTTTGATTTTGATGGGATGTGCTTATCAAAACATCTCTGACAACAAATCCTTTGCCGAAACCTGCAATATAACATCTTCCATCTGTAAAAGAAATTATGGTGTCTTGGTAGAAGAGATTGAGAAATTTAATGCGGCTGGTGGGGCATTTATTTTGGTAAATCTTGAAAATAATGAAATTTTAAATTCAGCATCCATCAGTATTTTGAAAAATTTTGATTATAATCAAGATTATTCATACACTCCAAAAAATGTGATGAAACTGCTGAAAAAAGAGAGAGTATCAACCCCACAACAGTTCGTTCAAGATTATGCCTCTTTCATCAAAACCGCCACGAAAGAAGATTTAAAGAAATTAAGAAATAATGTGCTTACAGGAACAGCAAAAAGAATAAACATTGATGGTATCAATGTTTATGGGCTAACAGCAACTGATTATAAGTTAGATAATCCCGATGAGGTCATCACGACATTTCTTGGACACTTCACTTATCAGAATCACGAATATGCCCTCATCACCTTTTTAGATGCTCCAAAAGGAATTAAATCTACTTTCGGATTTAACAGTTCAGGGTGGAATGCCACAGAATTAGCCAGAAAAATTGTTGAATCTGTCGTGTTGAATGCGAATTTAACAAAGTGAGATTGAATCTATAAATTCAAAGTTTCCAAAGCATTTTGGATGTTCTTGGGATTTGTTCTATAATAAATTGATAAAGTTTGAATGGAACTATGCCCTGAAATTTGCTGTATTAACGGCAATGGGTAATTTGCATCCATCAATTTTGTTAAACAGGTTGCTCTCAATGAATGAACCCGATATTGTTTATCTAGCCCTACGCCATCAAAAATCTGACGGAAAATATAGATTATCTGTTGCTTTGAGAGATAAGAACCTTTATTTGATTTGAACAAATAATCTGTCATTTTAGGTTGGATATATTTGTTGGAATGTAAAAATTTGGCATATTTTTTCAATTCTTGCTTCAATGTATCATTCAAATAGACCTGCAATGCCTTTTTTCCACCTTTATTTTGTTCTGGTTGGAGTAGGAATGATTCCACAGGATTAAAGTTTTCATCATAAACCTGTCCAAGTGTCAATTTCTGAATGGAATGGATACGAAGTGAGGTCATCAGCATCATCAAGAACATTAATCTGGTTCGTTCCTGATGTGATGGCATATCATTGATGAACCGCAGACAATTTTTGACATCTGTATCTGACAATAATTTTGATTTTCCACGCTTCATTTTAACCTCATAAAATATTCATTAAAGTATATAAAATATATATAAATGAAAATTTATAAAATGTCAAGATTTGGACCTAAAATCAAAACATTAGGTTTTATTAGAGTTAGAGGGAAAATCTTAATTAATATGTATTTTTGAAGATTTACAGAAAATTCATTTTATTTTAAATAGAGCTGGCTATAATATATTAAATTTATGAATGGACTCGGTAAGATGGATGAAATAACAGATTTATTATCAGAAAAACGATTAGCAAAATATAAGGGCATCAGCAAAGAGGATGCTGTTGCGTGTCATCTGTTTAATTGTGAATTAGCGGAGTCTTTTTATTCTTCGTTGTCATATTTTGAAATCATCCTGCGAAATAAGATTGATAAGGTGTTTTCTAAATGTTTGGGTAATGACTGGATTTTCAGGGATGAGTATATCATCGGCAGGAATCAGGATAATATGAAAAATGCTCTTTCTCATATTAAGGATACGAAAAAGAATCCTACCGATAAAAATCACATTATATCAGAATTAAATTTAGGATTTTGGGTGTATTTGTTTTTACCAATTTATAATGATGTTATTTGGAAAAGACATCCGCAAATCCTGCAAGAAATTTTTGATGGCTGTAAAGATATTAGTGTATTATCAAGAGTTTTTAACAAATTAAACCAAATTAGGATGTATCGCAACAAAATATTTCACTATGGTTCTTTACTTGTTGTTGCAGAAGAGAATAGACCTGAAAAAGTGCATAATCTGATATACCGTATGATTGGAGATTTGAATGCACCCAAACTATTAAAAGAACTTAAAAAAATAGATTCTTTCAATGAAAAATATTTAAAAGGCAAAAATCTCGGGATTTTAAAACGATAAAGGATGACAGCAAATACAACCAGAGAAACTCCTGCGTGAAAACGCTTAATGTATTTTATAGTCATCCTATCTATTAAAATACATAACATTAAAATTTATAAATGTCAAGATAATCTGTTGTTTGATATCAAATTAAATAAAAAATATCATTCATTATTTTATTACACCATTTTTTATGAGATATAGGTTTTCTTTGATATTTCTATAAAAAATCTTGACTTTTAAATAAACGTCAATCAACATTTTTCATATCTAATATGGAGAAGAAAAATGGAAGAATTAAAAGAAGAAATTAAGCAAATAGAAGATTTGTGGAAAAAAGTATATGATGTTTGTGTTGCTACACCATCGTTATACACGCCACACTTACCCAATTTAACTGTTGATGAAGTTGGTGGCGTTGTTTTAACTGTATTACAATGGATGAAAGCTTTGGATACAAACAGAAAAGGTAAAAATACCTATGTTTTATCAAAGTCTGTTATGATTACTTCTTTAAATGCTACAATTACAAATTTAAAAAATATAGCATCTGGTAACTATAACTATTTTCCACAATTCGTTACTAATTTAAATCAATTACTAATAGCTTTATTTCCTGTAACATTCTTAAATTCCAAGGATAAAAGTTATGCAAACCTTTCTATGGATTTTGCCGAAGAGTTAGCTAAACTTAAAAATTTGTCTGAAAAAATACAAAAACAAATTGAAAGCTATAATGAGGCTATACAGCTGAAAGACGATTCAAAAACAGTAAAAAAATCCATAGATGAAATAAATGTGGAAATTGTTCAAATACAAGAAGATGTTCAAAAAGATAAAGAATCCATTGAAAATGCTAAAAAAGACATAGAAACTGAAATTAGCAATATTTCATCTTCTTTAAAACAAATAAAGGATTTTTCAGAAAAAATTCCAAATATACAAACAAGCAATGAAAATGCTCAAAAAATATTAAATAATTTAATTGAAAATGCAAAAAATGTAAATGAAACTCTTAAAGAACTCCTTCCTGGCTCTACTTCGGCTGGTTTGGCTTCTTCTTTCTACAATAAGGTACAACAACTAAAATGGAGTAAAAGATGCTTATTGTCGGGATTCATCGTTAGTATTTTAGCTCTATCATATTTAACAATGCCTATGTTGGATACCCCCATAAATCAGGATACGAGTATTTGGAAAGAGTTCTTGCATAGATTGCCATTACTTTTTCCTCCCATTTGGTTGGGATGGTTCTTTGCTCGTTCTTATGGTCACGCCAATCGTTTGCAGGAAAAATATGCATATAAAGAGGCTATGTCAAGAGCATTTCAAGGATATAGAAAACAAATGGAAGAAGTTAATACAGATAGCGAATTGGCTAAAAGTCTATCGGAATTAACATTAACTGTATTGGCAGAAAATCCATCAGATGTTTTTGAACGTAATTGTTGGGATGAAACACCTTTCCATAGTTTAATTGGAATGATAATAAAAAGATTTAAATTTGGAAACAAAAATAATAAGGAATAAATTGTCATTGCATAATTAGGAAAATCCAAATGAACTTGGAACAAATTATAATATCATCATTATCAGGTATTTTGGGTGCTGCGGTGGGTGGCTTTGCTACTTATTTAACAATGGCAAAACAATTTAAGTTTATGACCGAACAAGAAATACAAAAGCAGAAGCGAGATGATGAGCTGTATCTGAAAAGAAAGAGAGAAGACTTATATGCCAAAATGTATGATTTTTTAATGCGTTTTGAAAAAGATATTCGCATCCGCAAGAGTACATATATGGCAAAAGAAACAAAAGATTTACTAAATGTTATTCAAATTGAAAGCATATGGGGTAATAAACAGACAACGGTTATGTTTTATAAATTGTGGAAAGAATTGTATGAAAGTCTTCCTGAATATAAAAATAGTTTTGATAAAATATTTGATAAAAACAACGAAAAAATACTAACATTTCAGACTCATATCCGTAAAGAATTAGGTATAAAAGACTAATTGAAGACTATTCACATTTTATTCACATAAGAAATTTTATAATAATAACACATTGATAAATCAATATAAAAATTTAATACCAGTTCTCCAAACGTTAATCGTTTATGGAATTTTCAAGAAAAGAGGAAGTTTTGGCTTCCTCTTTTTTTATATCTGTATAAATCCCGATTGTAATTCCGCAAAAAAGAACTATACTCTTAATGCAAACAAAAAAACAAGGAGTAGCCGAATGAGAAAAGTAACTTTATTGACTGCAGCCGTTTTGTTAAGCGGGATATCAGCTGTTCAGGCCGCGTTCGTCGGTTCTGAGACCGTTAATCCGGTAACGGTGGCTGAGGCCGCTAAAATGCCGGATGAAAGCCGGGTAACGTTGCAGGGATATATTGTCAGTCATTTGGGCGGCGAAGATTACACTTTTAAAGATGAAAGCGGCTCAATTAAAATAGAAATTGACGAGAAAGTCTGGCAGGGGCTGGATGTCTCTCCGCAAGATAAGGTTGAAGTCCGCGGCGAAGTTGATACCCACAAATATAAACCGACGGATATTGAAGTTGAAACAATCCGCCTGATAAAATAATATCCGCCTGAAAAGATGCCTGATGAAAGCCGTGACGATTTGGCAGCCTTATGCCGGAGCTGTTGCTGCCGGACTGAAAAGTTATGAAACCCGCAGTTGGCCGACCCGTTACCGCGGGCCGATAGCGATTCACGCTTCTGTTCGTCCCGTAAAAGGGGACGCGCGCCGTTTGGCCGAGACCTACGGATTAAAAGCCGAACGGTTCGGAGAAATAGTCGCTTATGCCGATTTGACGGATTGTCTGCTGATGACGCCGGATTTAATTGCTGCCCAAAGCCGCCAAGAACTCGATTTCGGCGACTGGCGTCCCGGGCGATATGCCTGGAGATTGGAAAATATCCGCTTGCCTGGGTATCCGATTAAAGTTGTCGGACGTCAGGGACTATGGAATTTCAATGAACCCCCTCAGCCGGAAATTGCCTTGTAAAATGCGCACAATAGAGAAGAGAAAATTTTTTGTAACAAAAAATTAACAAAATTGACAAAAATAAATTATTGACGGAATTGTCAAAAAATGGTATAGTCCTCCCATCATTCACATAAAAAAAGGACTTGCCCAATGTTAAATATTCAGTCTGTAAAAGAAATTGAGACCTTATGCGCCAAGATAGCCAGCCGCAATAACATTTCTTTTCATGATGCTTTTGAATGCCTGTCGGAAGAACAGCAGGCCATCTATGACGAATATATGACCCGCCAGTATAAAAATAAGCTGAATAATATGTTTGGTGCGGATTGGATTAAAAAGGCATCTCCGGTGATGTTGTATAATGTTTCTCTGAAAAATTACAAAAAACATATTTATACTTTGTAATTTTTCTTTGCGCCATTCCGGACTGTGCTCCCTGTCAGCCCGGATATCAAAAAGCCTCTTCCCCAAAGAGGCTTTTTTCTTTTTCGGCTTTATTTCTTGCGTTTACTTTTTTGCCAGGCATGCTAAACTGCATCTTGAAATTGAGGGAGAAAACCATGGAACAAGCTCTGCCGGAATTGCTGACGCGCTATGACACCTTTATTTTGGACAGCAGTCTGACGTTGATTTCACCCTCCGGGGACTTTTATCCCGGTGTGGAAACAACGCTTTCCCGTCTCATTGAACAGCATAAACAAGTCATTGTTTTTATTAATCATCCCCTTCCGCCGGAAGCCTGCTTTAAGGAAAGTTTCTGGCAGCCGTGGATTGAGCGCGGTGTTCGTTTTTTTACTTCCGGCGGCATCTGCCTGAAACTTTTGGCAGAGCAGGGATATTTCAGCTATTTCTTATTTGGCGGCCGTCTTCTGCCGGGCATGATTTTTGCTCCGGAAATAACCATGGCGGAATGTGTATATCTTGATTTGCCGGCGCTGCCGCTGGCATTTCTGCCGGCCGAAAATTTAATCCGCACGCCGGAATTTCCCCAGCTTGGCTTTGCCCCCGACATAACGCCGTTTGCTCCGCTTCTGCGCGAGGCAGCCGCACAGAATAAAGTCCTTTATTGCGTCCGTCCGGCATTGAGTGAAACAATGTTTGTCGGACAGCGGAAAGTCATTTCCAACAAGGCGATTGTGGATTATTACCGCAGTCAGGGCGGAACGGCGGTTGAAGTCGGCAAACCGGCACCGGTAGCTTATGAATATATCTTGCGCAGCCTGCCGCATACCGGTAAAATTCTCTGTGTCGGAGCCGTGCCGGAAATAGATGTCCTCGGTGCCGAGAACCTGAAAAATTCCGGCTGGGAAGTGTCATCTTTGTTAGTCGGAACATCTGAAAAAAATGCTGCGGAATTGTCCGGCTTATCTCTTCGCCCCGATTATACGACAGCCGGCTTCGGTTTAATCTCCTGATTTTGTCTAAATTTTCTGGACTGATTAAATAATTTATGTTATCCTGAACGCAGGAAACATAAATTATTAAGATATGAAAAAGCTATTGTGTCTTTTCGCGGGAATAACGCTCAGCGTTCTCTCGCTTTCGGCTCAGGATAAATTCGAACGCTTCATCAATCGGCTGAACCGTACCGAAGAAGTCTGCCGCCGCTTGATTAACACCGGAAACGAATTGAAAAGATTGTCTCCGGTGAAGGAATATGACCGCCAAACCACACAAGTTCGTGTTGTCGGGCGGAGAGTTAAAAAGGTCACGATCGGTGATGTTGTGATTGTCAATAAAAAAGACCGGGTAGATGTCTATCGTCAGAAAAACGGTTCCCGCAATCGTCTGGCTTTGATTTCAAAGCTGTATGACAGTGAGCATGTCTATACCGCGGAAGCTTTGGTCACCGGCGGCATTGTTGCCTATAAGGTGGGAATTGTCGTTGAAGATAGGCAGGCCGTGGTTTTCAAATTGGCAGGTACTCGCATCGCCGAAGAATATGATTTGGAATAATAACCCTTTTAATTTTTAATTATTATGAAAAAGTTATTTTTGATGATGTTGTTCATCATCGCCGGGGTGACATATATGCATGCCCAGCAAAGCTATGTAACGTCTAAAAAGACGACAGTTACCACTGAAAAGTACAATAAAAGTAAAATTGTTGCGCTTCAGTGGATTAACCTGCGGATAGAGAGTTATTCAAAATTCTTGCAGGTTTATGAACTGAATCCCCAAACCGGAAAATGGGAAGAAAAGCAGTATATTCCGCGAAACAAGCCCGGAACGTACAGCTTTCCGAAGACGATGATTTGGCATGAGACACTTCCCCGGAAGTATGTCAGCCACACTGTTAAGGTAACCGTTACCAACCCGAATGAAGGGGCAGGGGTTTCTGTAACAATGAACGGTTCGGTCAAGGAGTTTTTCTCTCTCAAACCGTAGCCGATAACCCTAAAAAAAGGAAAGTTCATTTTGAACTTTCCTTTTTTTTATTCTGAGATTATGTTAGAAGAATAAGAGTAACACCAAAAGGGCTTCATCATGAAATATCAGGAATATAACGTAAATCAGGCCAAAGGCGTCCGTTTGTTTGAGGCGGTTCGGCTCGACGGCATGATTCTGGAAAAAGGGCACATTCTTAATGATGAAGACATTATTCAACTTAAATTGTCCGGTATAAAGCGCATTTTCGGCGCCGAGATGAGCGAAAACGATTTGGATTATCAAACGGCGCTGGGCGTAATTGCCGCCAAACTCTGCGGGGAAAATACCGCTTTTGCCGTTAACGAAGACGGACTTTGCCGCATTGTGGCTGATGCCGACGGTATTTTCGTTGCTTCCGACGACCGGATTGCCAAGTTTAACCGTTTGTCTCCCGTGCTTGTTTTGAATACGGTTCCGCCTTATGCCGAGATTAAATGCGGTGAGGTAATTGCCGAATTGGAGCTGACTGTTCCGGTTATTTCCGCCGCCGCGGTTGATGAATTTGTTTTCAGCATTTCCGGCAATATACCGCTGCTGCAGGTGATTAATCCGCCGGAACAAAAGGTAACTTTGCTTTATACCAAATTTTACAATGACAAGACCGAAACCGCCCATTTTACCAACGTCGTTACCAGGCTGGTGCGCAATTTCAAAGGGCTTAACCTGCAATTTGGCGCTGAGCATGAGGCCAAACACGAGATCGAAAAAGTGGCCGATGTTCTGGAGGTGGCGCTGAAAGGCGACGGCAGTGTCGTCTTCATTATTCCCGGCAGCCGTAGCGGACACGATGATGACGTTGTTCCTGCCGCCGTGCGTTCGGTAGCCGATGAAATTGTCTGCCGCGGCATTCCGCAAATCGGCGTGCCCGATCTGCAAATCGCCGTCAAAAAAGATAAAAAAATAATTTTGTTGCCGTTCGATTATGATCGCGTTGATTCGGAATTGACCGGGCATTTTATCAAACAGGCGCTGGTGAATGAAAAACTGACTCCGGCCGATTTTGCCCGCCCGCAGAATGTGCTGTTGCCGCGCGGGCAGACATACGACGGAGAGGAAGAATTGCTGCGGGCCGGTACGGCGCAGCACCCGGGTGCGGCAAAAGTTGCCGTCGTTGTTCTTGCCGCCGGCGCCGGTCGGCGGGCCGGGCGCAATAAGCTGCTTTATGAAGTAGATGATGAACCGCTGTTTTTGCGGGCTGTCCGCGCAGCCATTCATTCGGAAGCCGGTCCTGTTTTTGTTATCATCGGCGACCATGCGGCGGAGTTTGAAGAAGCGCTGGAGAATATCGATGTCAATGTCATCTATAATCCTGCTTATCGCTCCGGTATCAAAACCAGCATTAATTTGGGGCTGAAATCCGTTCCCAATTTTTGCGACGGCGTGCTCCTTCTGCCGGCGGATATGCCGAATATAACGCCCCAGTTTATCAATAAAATGATTAAACAGTTTGATAAAAAAACGGAAAAACAAGTTGTTACTGCCGCTTTAAACGGCGTTAAAAGCAATCCGGTTATCTGGAGCCGCTCGTTGTATGATGTGGCGGATTTGGTTCCCGAAAATGCGGAACTGCGCCCGGTGCTGATTGAACATTCGGATTATACCAAAACCGTCAAAGGCGATGAATACATCCTGCTTGACGTTAATTATCCCAATGATTTGGAACAGTTGAATAAATAAGCTTTATTATTCTTCGGTCGGATGTTGAAAATGAATGTATCCCTGTTTCAGAACCGAAAATAATGACGAACAAGAGACATATCTCAGCCTTAGTGTTCTGTTTCATTTTCCGGGATTAGGGCGATAAAGCTATTGAACATAATGATAAAGCTTCTTCTCTATTGGGAGCGGTATTGTGTCAGTCGAGCCATAGAAAAAGCTTTGTTATGGACATATCGGGTTTCTTTGGTGTCGGCATGCGGTGATTTCTGAATGGCGGCTTTTTCCATAAACTGATGTTCCATATATTCCTGCAGTCCGTGGGCATGGGTTTCAGCCGGCTGCATGCAGTATAAATCTTTGTATGTTGAGGATGTTTTATTATTGAGTTCATCCTCATAAAGAGCAGCGTTGAACATATCACAGTCAAAAATCCGATTTACCAGAGCATCGTCAAAATTCTGGCCATGCTGCCGATGATGCGTTCCCTCATGGAATAAAACCGATATCCCGAACAGATTGTCACTCTCTTGCAGTCGCTCTTCATTAAAGTGAATTTTTCCGTTGTGGTAATAAGCGGCGTTAATATGCGCCTCCTCGTTCAATCCTGCCTTTCTGCGTTTGGCTCTTTCTTCTTCCGGTGTAAAAAAGACAATCTCCGGTACTGTTCCGTAGACATATTCAAAGGTCTTGGCCGCCTGTTTAATCACGTCTTTTTTATCTTCGGGAGATATCTCCTGCCAGCTTTTTATTTTATCGGTAATTTCGGGTTGAGACGCAAGCAGGGAGGCATAGCGGTCAGCCAGTTTCCTTTCGCTCTTCCAAAAACTTTTCGGAAAATCCAGGTTGAACAAACAGGCTCTGAGGTTTGCTTCATTTTTCCGGCAGACTTCCAACAGTTCATTGAGTGTTTGACGACGGGGAAACAACACATCCATGTAGTCAAGCTTCTGTTCGATAGGGAGTTCTGCAACCTGTGAGGTCGTTAGTTTTGAAAATTGTTCGGCTTTCTGTTGCCTGAGTTTTTGCCGTGTCTGATAAAGAGGATTATACTGTTGAACAAGAGCATTGAAGTTAGCCAGCGGAAGTTTTTGCAAGTTGTTATCTGTTATGATTTTGCTAATGCGCATTCGGTCTTTGTCCGAATAAGGTACAAAAGAGACTTCTCCGCTATCATTCAGCATAATTTTGCATCGGTCCATCAATGCTTCAAACTCGTCAACATTCATTATCATCTCCACAATGCTTCAGACAAATTCATCGACTTCTTCCAGAATTTTGTTTTTCTCGTAAAGATGTTTCAGGTAAGGGTTGTCCGCCGCATTGTCGTTTTCATCTTCGACAATCGCCTGATTATTGTCATAAACGTTGACCTGGCGGTTTTGATAATTGGGGGAGGGTTCTTCAGTCTCATACACGCCGCTGGCGCTGAGAGCCTCTATGGCGCCTGAAGAAACATAAGCCTTTCCCGAGGAAATGCTGCCTTGTTTTTCCTCGTTGTCTTGCCGTTCAAACGGCGGTTGCTGGCGTTTATATTCATCAGACTCATCCCGCACCAAAACATTGTTGGTGGTATCCACAACCTCAACAAAGGGATGTCCTTCCGCCCCCGGCGCATAATGACGTTCTGTGCGTTTTATCGGGGAGGAAGAGCTCGACACTTTTCTAGTAGACGATACATTCATTGCTCTTCTCCAATGCTATATATCCGATTGTAACATAATAATTTTATAAAATCCACAAATTTCGGATTTCCCGTTGAAAAGGCACAAAAAACCGCGGAACCTCAGGCCCGCGGCAACACAAATGCTGTGCAAAAAGCTTTATTCGCCGTCCGTTTTTTCCTCGCCGCCGGTTTGGTTTTCATCCGCGGCGGTTTTCTTGGCGGCATTGTCTTTCTTGGTCTTTTCGGCAATTTTCTTGTTCAGTTCTTCTTTGCCTTTTTCCAAAGCGGCCATGCCGAGCTTAAGTTTCTCTTCCGCTTCTTTGCGCAAGTCGGGAAGTTTTCCCGCGCCGAAAATGGCCGCGACGATCAACACGACTAAAAACCATCCCCAAAAACCTGAAAACATATCTTTCTCCTTTAATCTTTTTGTTGCATGCGATGCAGCACTTCCGTCGCATCATATTGGCTGTCATAGGTTTCGGCCGGGCCGGTAATTTCATAATATGCCTCAGCCAAAACCTCCGTGTTAAGTTTAGTTTGTATGATATTTTTAATCTTGGCAAATCTAATCAGCGATTTATCCGCTAAATTTGTACAGGAACGGCAGACTTCTTCCATTTCTGCGGCGTTTCCCGAACAATAGCAGACTGCATCGCACCCGGCCTTCAGCGCTCCGGCCGCTTTTTCGGCGGCTGTTCCGCTCAGCGCTTTCATATCAATGGCATCCGAAATTAATAATCCGTCAAATTCAATAACGCCGCGGATAATTTCTCGGATAACCTTGGATGATTGTGTTGCCGGTAAATCATCAACGGCTTCGATAACGACATGAGCCGTCATGCCGGCCGGTGTCTGATTAAGCTGCCTGAACGGATAAAAGTCTTTTTCCAGTTCTTTAAGCGAAGCCGTGATAACCGGCAGATGCAAATGCGGGTCCGCCTGTGCCCGTCCGTGTCCCGGCAAATGTTTTATGCAGGGGCAGATACCGTTTGCGGCATATTCCTCCGCCATAACGCCGCCCAGCAGAACAATCAGCTTCTCGTCACTTCCGAAACAGCGGTTGCGCAGGGCCGGCGTCGTTTCTGGATAGGCAATGTCTAAAACGGGAGCGTAGTTAAAGTTAAAACCTGCCTTATGCAGATCCTGACAGGTGAGAATGCTGTGTTCTATTGCAGCAGCGATGGCTTTGCCGATGCCTTGCTTGGCTGCTATGTTTCCCAACTGTTCCATTGAAACGATATCATAAAAGCCGTCTCCCTGCAAACGACGCACCCGGCCGCCTTCTTGGTCAACCGCAATTAAGACGTCATCACGGCCGACGGTTTCTTTTATCTCTTTCGTCAGCGCCTGAATTTGAGCCGGCGAAACAAGGTTTCTGCCGAATAAGGTAACCCCCAGCGGATTATATTTTCCAAACAGGCGCTTTTCTGCATCACTAAGCTTGACGGAACTGCAGGAGAGCATTGCGGCAAGAATTGGCTTTTCCATGACTTACCCCCTACACCAGCAGCGAGAGCAGATAACGGGTCGTGCCGATAAGATAGGTACGGAACAGATTTAAATCAAGCCCCAAGGCACGTCCGATCTCCGGCATAATGAATATCAGAAAGACAATTGCGGCCAGCCCCGCTTTGCCTGAATTGACATATTTAACCGCCCATGGCTCCCGGCTCCAGCCAAAAAGGATTTTCGAACCGTCCAGCGGCGGAATCGGCAGCGCGTTAAACAGCGCGATGATAATGTTAAAAGCCGCCATATTCAGAAAAAACATGTGCAGAATCATCTGCGTGTAAGGATGCGGAATAAACTGAATAAGCAAAATAAACAGTGCCGAAATTACGGCAACCCAAATATTCATGATGATGCCCGCGGCTGAAACCAAAATAATCCCCTTGCGGTGATATTTGAGCTTCCTGAAATCAATCGGCACCGGTTTGGCCCAGCCGAACATAATTCCCGCATGGGCAATCCACAGCATCAGCGGCAATAAAAAAGTGCCGAATAAATCGGCATGCTTTAAAGGATTAAGCGACAGACGTCCCTCTTTTTTGGCCGTATCATCCCCCATGAGCAGCGCCGCATAACCATGAGCGATTTCATGAAGGATGATTGCCGTAAAAATGGCTGTATATTTGAATGTTAAATCCAGCCACATTATTTTTTCTTTACGATACAGGTTCCGCCCAGAGCTTTAATGTCTTTGCAAAGCTCGTCTGCTCCGGCTCTGTCTATAAAGGCGCCGGCTTTGAGACGATAGAACGTCTTGTCAAAGTCAAGATCCGCAGCTTCAATTTCGTGCGGCTGTCCCTGTAGCATTTTATATTTCTTGCTCAGGCTGATCCAGGCTTTCTCGACAGCCTGTCTGTTCGGCGAAGACATCAGCTGAATCTGCCACATTCCGGCAGTTGCCTTAGCCAGTGCGGCCGGCTTCTTCGGTTCGGGCTGAACCGCCGGCTGAACTTTGGGCTGCGTCGGAATCTGAGCCGCCTGTGCGGCTTTGGCATTTTCTTGCTGAACCGCTTCTTTCAAACCGATAACTTTTGCCTCCGGCGCGTCACCGGTTTGTGCGTTGGCGGAAACCGGCAGCGGAGCGGCTTCTTTAACTTGTGCTACCGGCGCTGTGCCGATTACCTTTTCGGGAATTTGGTCGTTGACTTGCAGCGGAGCGGCCTGAACAACCTGCTGGCTCGGAATAACTTCCGGCAGTTTGGGCTGTTCCGGCGGCGGCAGGAGATTTTCGACAACAGGTTCGTTGTCTTTTTTCTCTATAATGTCATAGACGCTTTTGTCCTGATTGAGAATTTCCATTCCGCCGGGTTCGCTCGGCTGAACTTTAACCGCCGTCTGCGGTCTGCGTATAACCGGAATTTCAACGTTTCCGGAGTCTGAATACTGCGGAGCCAAAATAAACCAGCCGACCACGCCGGCCAGAGCCACACCGGAAACCGCACCGATGAAAACGCTTTTGGAACGTTTCATTTCGTTGCGGCGTTCTTCAATGTTGTTTGAAGACTGATCGGCGATTTTCTGACGAAATTCATTTAAGAAATCGTCGCCTTTATTGTCTTCCGGAAATTCCTGAAACATGTTTTCTCTCCTGCATGTTAAATTCTTTTTTACCTCACTATAAACGATAATCCTTTACAAGCTCTTAACCGCAGCCTTAAAATCTGGTGTGAACGTCAAAAAGCCTGCGATGTTCTTCCACGGCACACATGTCCGTCATGCAGGCGATATATTCGCAGATAATTTCCGCCGCCTCGCGGTCTTTGCTCTGCGGTGTGATTTTTGAGCGCAGTTCCATCGGCAGTAATTTATAGTCATTCATGAAAACATTAAACAGTTCTTCGATAATTTTTTGCGATTTCATATCCATCCGCGCCACGCTGGTGTGCGTATAAAAATAATCGCGCAAAAAACTGCGCAGCAGTTTGATTTCCGCTTTCATTTCTTCCGAAAAATCGACCGTCAGCGCTTTCAGATAACGGGCATCGTTGTCTGTGGCGATTTTATGGCGGGCGATGTTTTCCTTGGTATTGCGCAGCACGTCAAAAATCATGCGCGCAATCATGTTTCGCGTGATGGCATAAATTTTGAGCCTGTCGTCATCGCAGCCCGGATGTTCCTTTTCAAAATCTGCGACGATCCGGTCAATAAAAGGCAGTTCGCGCAGTTTTTTAATCGAGAAAAATCCGGCATTGAAACCGTCGTCGATGTCATGATTGTTGTAGGCAATGTCATCGGCAACCGCACCGACCTGTCCTTCCAACGACGGATAATTTTTCAGGTCAAGATCATATTTTTTGTTGAATTCTTTTAAGTAGGCGCTGGTTGTCTTTTTTATCGGACCGTTGTGTTTGACCGTTCCTTCCAGCGTTTCCCAGGTCAGGTTCAGTCCCGGAAATTCCGGATAGTGAATTTCGAGTTTGGTCATGATTTTGAGTGACTGAATGTTGTGGTCAAATCCGCCGAATTTGGCCATGGCGTTTTGCAGGCCGCGTTCGCCGGCATGGCCGAACGGGGAATGCCCCAAATCATGGGCAAGGGCAATGGCTTCGCCGAGTTCTTCGTTCAGCTTCAGGCATTTGCAGATTGTGCGGGTAATCTGTGCAACCTCAATGCTGTGGGTCAGGCGGGTGCGGTAGTTCTTGCCTTCGTGATAGGCGAAAACCTGCGTTTTGCCGTCCAGCCGGCGGAAAGCCGAGGAATGAATCAGCCGGTCGCGGTCACGCTGAAACGGCGAACGGATAACGTTGGTAAAATCTGCATACATCCGTCCCCGGCTTTTTTCCGGGGCAAGGGCATAGTTTGCAAGCTCCATTTTTTTCCCTTTCCAATGACATAATTTTAAGTTACATTATAACAAACAAATTAAAAAAGGTATAAAATGAAAATCGCCACATTCAACGTAAACTCCGTCAACGCCCGGGTTGACGGTCTGCTTCCCTGGCTGGACAGGTTGCGTCCGGATATCTTACTGCTGCAGGAAATTAAAACCGAATTTAATTCTTTTCCGTTTTTTGAATTTCAAACCGCAGGTTATGAGGCGAAGATTCTCGGACAAAAGAGCTATAACGGCGTGGCTGTTCTCAGCCGGCACAAAATTAAGATAGCCGCCGAAGGGCTCCCTGGTTTTGACGACGATAATGCCCGTTATCTGGAGGCCGTTGTCAATGTAAACGGCGAAAATTTCCGCACCGCATCAATCTATCTGCCGAACGGAAATCCGCCTTACAATGACCCTGATGACACTTCTAAATTTACCTATAAACTGCGTTGGATGGAGGCTTTGTATAATCGCACCGCAGAGCTTCTGCATTCGGCTGAGCCGGTCATCTTGGGCGGTGACTTCAATGTCATTCTGACGGATCACGATGTTTATAATCCCGAACTCTTTCGTAAAAACGCCCTGTTTCGCCCGGAGGTTATCCAACGTCTGAAAGCTATTGAATATCAGGGCTGGACCGATGCTTTCCGCGCCCTTTACCCTCTGCCGCTTAACGGCTACACCTATTGGGACTATGCCGGCGGTGCTTTTCAAAACGATATGGGACTGCGCATCGATTACCTCTGGCTGTCACCGAAAGCGGCCGACCGCCTGCAGTCTTGCGAAGTGGATAAAACGCCCCGCGCCGGAAGCAAGCCTTCCGACCATACGGCTCTGATTGCGGAACTGAGATAAATATGAGCAACAGAAAAAATAAAAAGAAATCGTCTGACCTCTTGCCGGAAAACTGCCAGCTCGAAATCTGCGGCGCCTCCGGCTTCGGCGATTTGATGGCTGCGGCGATTGATCCGACGGACAATCCTCACGGTTACAAAATTTATGTGTTGGAAAACAAAAAAATAAAGCCGGCTCTTGCCGAAGGCGATAGATTTATTGCCAGACTGTCCCGCAAAAACGATACCTGGTGGGCCAAGCCTCTGGCCCGCACCATGACCGCCGGAGTGGCTCTGGAACAGATATACGGCGTTATCGTGGAAAAAAACGGACTGTTTTATCTCCGCTCGGCCGAAAGAAACTCCCGGATGGACTACCTTCTGGACAAGCTGGGAAGCAGCCGTGTCGGCGACTTTGTCAAAGTGGCGTTAATTGGTGAAAAAAAGTTTAAACAGGCTAAAATCATCAAAAATTACGGCCGTTTTAACATTGCCAAATCGACCGGGCTGTTCATTCTTGAAAAATATAAAATCAATGACAGTTTTCCCGATGCGGTTGTTAAGGAAGCTTCCTGCTGTCCGGAATATCATTTTCAGGGCAGGGAGGATTTGACGGCGTTGCCGCTGGTAACCATTGACGGCGATGATTCCAAAGATTTTGACGATGCCGTCTATGCCGAAAAAACGCCCGGCGGTTTCCGTCTGATTGTTGCCATTGCCGATGTGGCCTATTATGTTCGTCCCGGTTCCGAGCTTGATCGCGAAGCTTACCGCCGCGGCAATTCGGTTTATTTGCCCGGAATGGTCATTCCGATGCTGCCGGAAGCTTTAAGCAATGACCTCTGCTCGCTCCGCCCCAAGGAAAAGCGCCCTTGCCTGGCCTGCCTGATGGATATTGACAACGACGGCAACATTTGTCGCTTCGACTTTAAAAGGGCCGTGATGAAATCGGCTGCGCGTCTGACTTACCGCGAGGTCCAGCGAGCCTTTGAAGGAACGCACTCCCTTCAGACGATGGGGTTGTTCAAAACGGTTATTCAGCCGTTGTATGAGGCCTATTTTGCCCTCAGCAAAGCCCGCAAAAAACGTGGAACGCTGGAACTTGACCCGACGGAAATATCCATAAAAGTTGACAACGACGGGCATATCCTTTCTCTGGGGCCGGCCGAGCACTTTGCCAGCCACGAAATTATTGAAGAATTTATGATTGCCGCCAATGTTTCGGCAGCCAAACGTCTGGAACAAACCGAACTGCCGATAATGTTCCGCATTCATGAAAAGCCGCTGGAAGAAAAGCTGAAAGATATTGAACCGCTGCTGCATGGCCTGCACCTGAAACTGCCGGACTATCCGGCGCTGCAGCCCGGACATTTTAATCATATACTTGAGGAGTGCCGCCGCCATAACCTCGGGAGCGGGATTAATAATCTGGTGCTGCGCCTGCAATGCCAGGCCAAATACACGCCGGAGAATGTCGGACATTTCGGCTTGGCATTGAGTGATTATGTGCATTTTACCTCGCCGATTCGCCGTTATGCCGACTTGCTGATACACCGGGCTCTGATTAAAGGCTGCGGTATGCCTGACGGCGGTGAACTTGAATCCGGGGCTGATGTGCCGCAGTTCAAGGAAATCGGGGAACATCTCTGCAATACGGAACGGACGGCGGTTCAGGCCGAACGCGATACACTGTCCCGTTATCTGTCGGCTTATCTCGAACCTTCAATCGGAGCGAAATTTGAAACGAAAATTACCGGTTTAACCACGGCCGGCATTTTTGTGGCAATTGACAGTCTGGGAGCCGAAGGTTTGATTCCGATGCATACGCTTCCCTCGGACAAATATCAGTTTTCGGCCGGCGGCAATGAGATGGTCGGCGCCAAAACCGGCCGTCGTTTTATGATGGGTGACCGGCTGACCGCCTGCCTGACCGAAGCTTCGCCGATAAGCGGAACCTTAGCCTTTAAGCTGGTTGAGAGCACCGAAGACGAAATCCGTTCCGCCGGCAAAAAGCAGTCGTCTCCGAAGAAAAGCCGCCGGAAGGCAAAACAGAAACTTTCGAAAAAAGAACGCAAGGAAAAAATCAAACAAAACAATCACCAGGCGGAGCAAAAGCACAATGATGAATAAATTAATCGGTGTCAGCCTTTTATGCCTTTCTTTGTCGTTTCCGGCACAGGCCGATGACAGGCTTACCCTGGCCGAAATTTATCAAACCGTACAGGACGAATATCTGGAACCCGTCAGTCTGAACGAAATTGCCATGCCGGCTCTGCAAGGGCTGAACAAACTTGACAAACGCGTCCGGATTGCCGATGACGACCGCCGGGTTTCTGTTTATGTAAACGGAAGGGTTATGCTGAGCCGGAGCAAACCTGAAGATCCGCACGATGTTTCGGCCTGGGTAAAATTCACGCAGGACATTATCCGGTCGGCGCAAAAAGCTTCTCCCGAGCTCAAACGCAAGGATTTTGAAATTATCGACACCATGATGGCTCACGGCATCAAGAAATTTGACCGCGATTCGAGCTATTATCCCGATTTGGAACTGAGTAATCCGCCGGTGCCGGAATTTAAGCCCAAACGTGCATTCTATGACCGCCTGCTCGAAAATGATGTTTTGTATATGCGCTTGGGAGCGATAAACAAATATACGGGAGAAAACGTTTCCCGCAGCCTGACGGAGCATTCCGGCGTTAAGGGGTTGATTATTGACCTGCGCGGCAATCCCGGCGGTATGCTTCAGGAGGCCGTTCGGGTGGCGGGGCTGTTTATTGACGGCGGAATTGTCGCCTCGTCCAAAGGCCGCAGTCCCGATTCGACGGAATATTACAATGCGCCGGCCGGAGACGTGCTTGACAATAAGCCGATTGTGGTATTGATTGACGGGCAGACGGCTTCTTCGGCGGAAGTTTTGGCGGCAGCGCTTCAGGAACAAAGCCGGGCTGTTGTGGTCGGAACCGGCAGCTATGGCAAAGGAACCGTGCAAAAGCTGATAAAACTGAGTAATGACAGCCGTCTGGCTCTGACGAACGGAATTATTTATACGCCGTCGGGGAATAAGTTGGCCGGTATCGGTGTCTTGCCCGATATCTGCACTTCCGGCGAACCGGAAACCCGCGATGCCGAAAAAATTATTGCCCGCGGCAGCAGAAGCAATGCCTGCCTGCCGGAAAACCGGATGAAGTCGGAACTCGACCTGTCGGTTGCCGAAGCCTATCTGCGCAAACATATCAAATAGGAAAACAGGCTGCCGTTATAAAAAAAGCCTGAATTCTATTCAGGCTTTAACAAAAACTGGCTATTTTCATCACGAGATAAAATAAACCCCGGATAAGCAGTGACACCGCCATTCCCAGCATAATAAACCACATGCAGGCCAGCAGATACCAGGGAATGCCGTTGAAAATAAAAAACAGAATCAAACAAAACGTTCCCGATATCTCAAAGGCCCGGCCGGTTAAATTCAGCAAGAGCCACATTCTGCGCCGCTTTCGGCAGCGTAATTCATACATCTTGTCCATAATTACTTGTTTTAATAATTCATTATTGTCCGTAGAGTAAAACGGTTCGTTCAAAACGGCAAGTCCTGTAATCCCTGCGGTGATTAACTTTGAATACAAAAAAGCCGGAAGATAAAATCTCCGGCTTTTCAACAGGGAAGAAAGAAATCAGACCAAATGTTCCTGCGGCACTTCGCGGCAGATTTTGGCAATTCTTTCTTTTCTTTTTTCGTTTTCTTCCAGTCTTTTTTTCCAGCGTCTGATTTCCAACCGATCCTGAAACTCCATAAGTCGGGGAAGGGTTGCAAAGATACCGGAGAAAAATACAATCATAATTGCCAAAGCGGCAGCAATTTTGATGTTAGCGGCAGCAATAACCGCAAAAGCGGCAACAGCCGTCAAAGGCAGAAGAATTTTTTTCATGATACTTAGATTTTAAGGGTTATTTACTTAATTTTTGATAGATTCCGATCGGCACGACAACCGTACCGATGATGAGAGCCATCGTTATCAGTGATAAAATGATGATTGCCGCAAAATTCCACGGATAAGCAAACACCTTGTCACCTAAAAATTTGATGATTTCCCAACCGCCGTTGTATATAATCAGAGCGGCAACCGCAGCAATGACTGCAGCAAAAATTTTCTTTTCCATCTTTATATTTTTTTAATGTTAATATTCGGAAATTTTCACCCTTAATTTAAGCCAAGAAAGCAGACATCATAATAGGTGAAATAATTTGTATCTGAAAAACATCATAACACAGTTTTCCGTCAGGCACAATAGACAAAAATATTTTTTTCTCTAAAATAAGCGGTCATAAGCGGACAAGTGCGAAAAATCTTATTGACAAAGCCGTCAAAAACTGTATATTACGCCTAAATGTTTTGATATAACCTAATTTTAAAGAGTATAAAATCATGGCAAAAGCAATTAAAGTTAAAGTAAAATTGGAAAGCACTGCCGGTACCGGTACCTTTTATCTTGCTGAAAAAAATCCGCGGACTCATCCGGAAAAACTGACTTTGAAAAAATATGACAAGAAGTCCAAAAAACACGAAGAGTTCGTTGAAAAGAAATTAAAGTAATTTTCTTTTGTTTCAGGAAAGAATTAAAAGAGGCGCCGTCGGACGCCTCTTTTCTTTTGCGCTTTCAGCTTGCGGACGAGCTTAACAGTCCCGCTTTGTCATATTCTTTCTTAAGGGTTTCAATCTGAACATCGGTATAGCGCTGGGTCGTGGTCAGGGACGCATGGCCTAACAATTCCTGAATTGAGCGCAGGTCGGTCCCTTCAGCCAGCAGGTGGGTTGCAAAAGAATGCCGCAGGGCATGGGGAGTCAAATTGTCAGGTAAGCCCAGATAAGCCCGGATTTTTTGCATCTGCCGCTGAATAATTCGCGGAACGAGCCTGTCGCCGCGGGCACCTAAAAATAACGGTTCCCCTTGTTTCGGCTGATACGGGCATTCTGCCAGATATTTATTGATATTTTCAACAACGACAGGCAATAAAGGCACAATTCTTTCTTTGTTACCCTTACCTTTGATACGCAGAAAATCGTTGTTGCCGATATCTCCCACATTCAGGGACAGGGCCTCGGAAATACGCAGTCCGCAGCCGTAAAGCAGCGTGAAAATCGCCATATCCCGCAGGCCCTGCCATGAATTGGAAGCCAGATTCTGCGCCTCGTCAATCACGTTAAATGTATCGTTCACTTCCAGAGCTTTCGGAAGAACTTTTGCCCGCCGCGGCGTTCTGATGACGGATAAAGCCGGATTCCTGAGAATATCATATCGGGCCAGCCATTTGAAAAAGTTTTTCAGGGTTGAGAGCTCGCGCGCCAGGGACGATTTGTCAATATGCCGTGCGGCCCTTTGGCTCAAATAGGCTCTGAAATCGCGCACTTCTAATTTTGCCAGGTCGGCAGTCTCCGGAACCTTGCCCAGATGTTCGGCCGCGAAGTCAAAAAAACCGGACAAATCGCGCGAATAAGCATCTAACGTATGCGGCGAATAGCGCCGTTCGTTCAACAGCCAGCTCTGCCACTGAGCAATCAGTTGTTTGATTTCTCTGGAAGCGTTATATTTTATTTCGCTCTTCATTTTATTACCCTCTTTAAAATTTTACCCCTTATTCTTTAATATTCCGTATATACGATTCCGCCGTTTTTTTGTGGGGATAATGCGGGGCAGGGGGTTTAATTTTGCCGCCGCTGCTTTATGATAAAACGGAAATTTGCTTTCGGCGGCCGGTGCCCCGGAACAGCTTCAGCCCGAACCCAGGAGAAAAATGACTTCAATTATCGGCGTCATGCTGCCGCTGCCTTTTAACGAGCCTTTTGATTACAAAACCGAAACGGAGCTTCCGCTCGGCACGCTTGTCCGCGTTCCCTGGGGACGGGAGGAGCAGATCGGCGTTGTCTGGAAACACGGGCGTTCTTCCGAATTGCCGGAAAACAAGATTAAACCGATAATCGAAAAGCTTGACTTTCCGCCTCTTTCCAAAAACTTAATCCAGTTTGTTAAATTTGTGGCCGAATATAATTTGGCTTTTGTCGGTTTGGTGCTGAAAATGGTTATCAGCGTGCGCGCCGTCTTTGACGACAACCAAACCGAAACGCTTTATACCCTGAGCGGCAAAACTCTGGCTGAAGCCAAATTGAAAAATTCCGATGCCCGTTGGCATGTTATGGACTTGCTCAGACATGCGCCTTACACCCGCAAAGAAATCTGTCGGGGAGCCGGGGTCGGGCTGAGCGTGGTAAATACACTGATAACCGCAGGGATTTTGAAACCGATTGTCCGCCCGAAAAAGAAGTATTATGCCGAGCCTAAGGGGAGCTTTTCCAAAGTGGCCCTGACCCCCGAGCAGGAAACCGCTGCCGCCGAACTGGTACGCAAAGTCGGTAATGGCTTTTCGGTAACTCTCCTGGACGGCGTTACCGGTTCCGGCAAAACCGAAGTCTATTTTGAAGCGGTCGCCCGTGCCTTGGAATTGGGACGGCAGGTTTTGATTCTGGTGCCGGAAATTGCGTTAACCACCCAATGGCTGGGGCGGTTTGAAAAACGGTTCGGCGTCAAACCGGCCTGCTGGCATTCCGGTTTGGGACAGCGGGAACGGATAGACACATGGAAAGCCGTGTCCGAGGGGCGGGTAAAAGTGATTGTCGGTGCCCGCTCGGCGCTGTTTCTGCCTTATCCCGATTTGGGACTGATGGTTATCGATGAAAGCCATGACCACTCTTTCAAGCAGGAAGATGTCGTTAATTACCAGGGGAGGGATATGGCGGTCGTTCGCGCTAAGTTGGAACAGTTTCCGCTGATTCTCTCAACCGCAACGCCCGACTTGGAAACCGTCTGTAATGTGGAAGATGGCAAATATGACTGCGTGCGCCTGACCAGCCGCTATGCTTCTGCCGTGATGCCCGATATTAAAGTGATTGATTTGAAAAAGGATAAGCCGCAGAAAGGCTCCTGGGGTGTTTCCTGGCTGGCGCCGACTTTAGTGGACGCTCTTAAAGTAAATCTTGAAAAAAACGAACAGTCGATGCTGTTTCTTAATCGCCGCGGTTATGCTCCGCTGACAATCTGCCGCGATTGCGGACACCGCATCCAGTGCCCCAATTGTACGGCCTGGCTGACCGAGCATCGCAGCAGCGGCCGTCTGATTTGCCATCATTGCGGTTATTCTATGCCGATTCCCAAAGAATGCCCCGAATGCCATTCCGAAGACGGTCTGACGGCCTGCGGTCCCGGGGTGGAACGCATTGCCGAAGAGGTCTCCAAACGTTTCCCCGATGCGCGCCTCGCCGTCATTTCCAGCGATATTACTTCTTCGCTGACTGAGGTTTCCACCGTATTTGAGCGGATGGAGAAAGGCGAAGTGGATATTTTAATCGGTACGCAGATTCTCGCCAAGGGACACCATTTCCCGAGTCTGACTCTGGTTGGCATCGTCGATGCCGATTTGGGGCTGATGGGCAGCGACTTGCGGGCTACCGAACAGACATATCAGCTTTTGTCGCAGGTTTCCGGCCGCGCCGGCCGTGCCGAAAAAAAAGGGACTGTCTATCTGCAGACGCTTTATCCCGACAATGCCGTACTCAAGGCGCTGCTCGCAAATGACCGCAATCAGTTTCTGGATTTGGAAAAACAGAGCCGAAGAATTTTGCGTATGCCTCCGTTCGGAAAACTGGCAGCCGTCATCGTTTCCGGCGCCAACCGTGATGCCGCGGAAAAAGTAGCCGTTTGGCTAGGGCAAACGGCGCCCAACAACGATTATATATCTACATTGGGACCTGCTCCGGCGCCAATCTATATGCTGCGGGGGAAATACCGCTACCGGCTGCTGCTGAAGACGGCAAAAAACATTAAAATTCAGGAGGTTTTGCGTGAGTGGCTGCGCAAAATTTCTTGTCCGTCAAATGTACGTGTGGAGATAGACGTTGACCCTTACAGTTTTATGTAGAAAATTAATAAATTAGAAAGATTTACCGCTTATGATAACGACAATTGTAAATAATTGACGAGAATACCGTGAAGAAGATTTCAAAAGCTAAAATAATTTCAACTTATGCCGCTGCGCTTTACGGCGCTGCCGAAGAAAAAAAAGCCGTGGCAAAAGTTCTGGAAGATATCAGGCAATTGGTCGTCATTCTCCGGGAGGACGGCTCAATCGTCAAATATCTGGCTAATCCGGTTTGGAACTTGGATTCTAAACGCGAGGCTCTGTCCGAAGTTGCCCGCAAACTTAAGCTGGATAAAGAAACGCTTAACTGTCTGGATATCGTGGCTGCAAACGGCCGCTTCGGCGAACTGTTGCCGATATTGGAAGAGTTTCAGCATATCTGGTATCGTAAAAACGGCTACGTCGAAGTCAGTGTGCAGAGTGCTCAAGCCCTGAGCAATGCGCAGGAAAAAAGTTTAACCGCCAATCTGGAAAAAATGCTTTCCAAAAAAGTGGTTGTCAACTATGAGATTTGTCCGGAAATTCTGGGCGGATTGATTGTAAAGTTTGGTTCTTCCATGATTGACGATTCAATTCGTGGAAAATTAAATCGTTTGGAAATTATGATGAAAGGTGGACAATAATGTCTGTACATGCAAGCGAAATATCCTCTATCATCAAAGATAAAATCGCAAATGCCGATGTCGAGGTTGACGTCTCCGAAGTCGGCCGCGTTTTGTCGGTTGGTGATGGTATTGCCCATGTTTACGGCCTCGATAAAGTTCAGTCAAATGAACTGGTTGAATTCGAAAGCGGCGTTAAGGGGATGGCTCTTAACCTCGAAGAAGACAACGTCGGTGTCGTTATTTTCGGCTCGGATGAGTCCATTAAGGAAGGCGATATCGTAAAACGTACCGATAAAATTGTGAGCGTGCCGGTGGGCAAAGGGCTGCTGGGGCGGGTTGTTGATGCGCTGGGTGAGCCGATTGACGGCAAAGGCCCGGTTAAAGCAACCGAATACAGCAACTCCGAAGTCAAAGCTCCGGGGATTATTCCGCGGCGCAGCGTGCATGAACCGATGCAAACCGGATTGAAAGTGGTCGATGCTCTGATTCCGATTGGCCGCGGTCAGCGCGAATTAATCATCGGTGACCGTCAGACCGGTAAAACCGCTATCATTCTTGATACGATTCTCAATCAAAAACACATTAACGACCAGGCAAAGTCCGAAAAGGAAAAAATGTACTGCATTTATGTTGCCGTCGGTCAGAAACGTTCAACCGTTGCTCAGGTGGTTAAAACCTTGAAAGACAACGGAGCTCTGGATTATACCATCGTTGTTGCCGCAACGGCTTCCGATCCGGCGCCGATGCAGTTTATTGCGCCGTATTCCGGCTGCGCCATGGGCGAATATTTCCGTGATAACGGCATGCATGCCACAATTTTTTATGATGACCTGTCCAAACAGGCAACGGCATACCGTCAGATGTCTTTGCTGCTCCGTCGTCCGCCTGGGCGTGAAGCTTATCCCGGCGACGTCTTCTATCTGCATTCCCGTCTGTTGGAGCGTGCGGCGAAGATGAACGATGATGAGGGGGCCGGTTCTCTGACTGCGCTGCCGGTTATCGAAACGCAGGCCGGCGATGTTTCCGCTTATATTCCGACCAACGTTATTTCAATTACCGACGGTCAGATATTCTTGGAAACCAGTCTGTTCTATCAGGGCGTCCGCCCGGCGGTAAATGTCGGTATCTCCGTCAGCCGCGTCGGCTCGGCCGCTCAAATTAAGGCAATGAAACAGGTTGCCGGCAAAATTAAACTCGAATTGGCACAGTATCGCGAAATGGCTTCTTTTGCCCAGTTTGCTTCAGACCTTGATCCCGCGACCAAGCAGCTGCTGTCACGCGGCGAACGCCTGACCGAACTGCTGAAACAGCCTGTTTATCATCCGATGCCGGTTGCCGAAGAAGTTATCGCTATTTTCGCCGGTGTCCGCGGATATTTGGATAAGCTGCCTCTGACTGAAATTAAACCTTTCGAGCAGAAAGCGCTGACCGCAGTCAAGGCTAATCATCCCGAATTCCTCGAGCAGATTCGTGACGAAAAGGTTATTTCCGACGAACTGGATAAGAAATTGACCGAATTTTACGACAGTTTCTTAGCCGAATACATTAGTGAAGAAAAAGCAGCATAAGGAAGAACTATGGCCGGTTTAAAAGAGTTAAGAACTCGTATTGAAACCATCAAGTCAACACAGAAAATCACTTCGGCAATGAAGATGGTTGCTGCTTCCAGTCTGCGTAAAGCTCAAGGCCTGATTGCTTCCAGCGTTCCTTATCGCGAAAACATTCTTTCTCCGCTGGAGAATGTTGTTTCCGAGTTCCGGACGCTGGAGCAAAACGGCACTTTCGTCAAATGGCCACGGATGATTGCCGGTTCTGAAAATGACCGGACTTATCTTCTGCTGGTCTTTACGTCCGATCGCGGTCTTTGCGGAAACTTCAATGCCTCGGTAGCCAAAGTAGCTGCCAGGCGCATCGAAGAACTGCAAAACGCCGGCAAAGAGGTTAAAGTCGCCTGTATCGGGCGCAAAGGATATTCTATCCTCAAACGCCGCTATGCTGCCAACATTGTCCGCGATATCGACGGCATTGCCAAAAAAGGTGCCCGTTATGATGAAAGCGCTGTCATTGCCAATTACGCTTATGATGATTTCATGATGCGCAATATTGATGTCTGTGAGGCTGTTTACAGCGAATTCCATTCGGCAATCAACCGGGAAATTGTCGTCAAGCAGCTTTTGCCGCTTCGCTTTTCCGAGCGCGCGGAAGCAGGGACGGAACCGGTTTTGGTCAATGGTGCCGCTTATGAATATGAACCGTATAAAATGGAAGTTCTGGGGCAGTCTCTGCCGCTGTTGTATAAAGCTTCCGTTTTTGAGGCAATTATCCACTCTCAGGCATCCGAACACGGCGCGCGTATGACCTCTATGGATAATGCGACCCGTAATGCCAAAGACATGATTTCCCGCCTGACGCTGAAATATAACCGGATGCGTCAGACCAACATTACGACCGAATTAATCGAAATTATTGCCGGTGCGGAAGCACTGTAACTCTAGGAGATAAAAATGACGGAGAAGAAAAACGCTAAAACGGCCGCCCCCGTGAAGGCTAAGGCAGCCGCCGCCAAAAAAGTTAAAAAGACTGAGAGCGTGACGGAATTGGATAAAAAGTCTTTCAAAGAAATCGGCGCCGATGAAAAAAAGGCCGTAAAGAAAATTAAAAAGATTGAAAAAGCTGAAGTCGGCAGCGGCCGGCTTGGTCATATTTCTCAGGTAATGGGGGCGGTTGTTGACGTCAAGTTTGAAAAAATTGATGAACTGCCGAACATTCTGACGGCCCTTGAATGCGACAACCACGGCCGCAAGCTGGTTCTGGAAGTTGAACAGCACTTGGGCGAGGGGGTAGTTCGTACCATCGCTATGGATTCAACCGACGGCTTGGTTCGCGGTCTTGAAGTCATCAACACCGGACATCCGATTGAAGTTCCCGTCGGTCCGCAAATGCTCGGCCGCATCATCAACGTTATCGGTGACCCGGTTGACGGCCGCGGCCCGGTTAAAGCCAAGCAGCATTTCCCGATTCACCGTCCGGCGCCTGCTTTTACCGAGCAGTCCACCGATACGGAAATTCTGACCACCGGCATTAAAGTAATCGATTTGCTTGAACCTTATGCCAAAGGCGGCAAAATCGGTCTGTTCGGCGGCGCCGGTGTCGGCAAAACCGTTTTGATTATGGAACTGATTAACAATATTGCCAAAGGCCACGGCGGCTATTCCGTATTTGCCGGTGTCGGCGAACGCACCCGCGAAGGGAATGACCTCTATCACGAAATGATTGAATCCGGGGTTATTGATCTGGAGGGTGACAAATCTAAAACCGTGCTTGTTTACGGTCAGATGAACGAACCGCCCGGAGCCCGTGCCCGTGTTGCCCTCTCCGGCTTGACACAGGCGGAATATTTCCGCGATGAAGAACATCAGGATGTTTTGTTCTTCGTTGACAATATCTTCCGTTTCACCCAGGCCGGTTCCGAAGTTTCGGCTCTGCTCGGGCGTATTCCGTCCGCAGTGGGTTATCAGCCGACACTGGGAACCGATATGGGGGCCATGCAGGAGCGCATTACCTCAACCAAACACGGTTCAATTACTTCTGTTCAGGCCGTTTATGTTCCGGCCGACGACTTGACCGACCCGGCTCCGGCAACAACGTTTGCTCACTTGGATGCCACGACGGTTTTGTCGCGCCAGATTTCCGAACTGGGTATTTTCCCTGCCGTTGATCCGCTTGATTCGACCAGCCGTATTCTGGATCCGACGGTTGTCGGTGAAGAACACTATACGGTCGCCCGTAAGGTTCAGGAAATTTTGCAGAAATATAAATCTCTGCAGGATATTATTGCCATTCTGGGTATGGACGAGCTTTCGGAAGAAGACAAACTGACGGTTGCCCGTGCCCGTAAGGTTCAGCGTTTTCTGTCGCAGCCATTCCATGTTGCCGAAGTTTTCACCGGCCGTCCCGGTAAATTTGTAAAACTGGAAGACACCATTAAAGGCTTTAAGGGAATTATCGAAGGCAAATACGACGATATTCCGGAACAGGCTTTCTATATGGTCGGTACCATTGAAGAAGTGCTCGAAAACGCTAAGAATATGAGTTCTGCCGCTTAACAGGAATATAAGTTATGGAAAAACATGTACGTCTGAAGATATTTACCCCGGATAAAGTTTATAAGGAACAGGATGTCCGCCGGGTGGTTGTTCCGGGAGCGGACGGTGACCTTACCGTTCTGCCGGAACGCGCACCGACGGTAATGGTGTTGACAAACGGCTATGTTCGGGTTTTGGATGAACATGACGGCATAACGGATAAATATTTCATCCGTGGCGGCATTGCCAATATTGCCGACGATATTTGCGCCATTTCAACCGAGGGCGTTGTCTCTGAGGACGATATCAGCAAATACGGCATCATCAATTATGTCAGCTGGCGGGCAAACCGCAAACGCAAGCGTGAAGTCGTCCGGCGCTATAACCGGAAGATGTCTCGGGTAGACGAACAGCTGAAAAACTTGAAGAAGTAAAAAAAAGCCCCTCGAGAGAGGGGTTTTTTTATCTCTTGATTTTAGGGCCGTTGCCTCTTACATATAAAAGACAAAACGTAAAAAGGAGAAGGTAAATGGATTTTAGTGAAGGACTGCGTACCCGCCGGTCTGTGCGGCAATATATTCCTAATCGTGATATTCCCGCCGATGACATCAGGGACATATTGGAAACAGCTATGCTGGCTCCTTCCGGGCGCAATAAACAGCCGTGGGAATTCATAGTGGTCAATGACAAGAGCAAGTTTCCCGAAATAACCCAAGCTCAGCCTTACTGCCGTTTTTTGGAAGAAGCGTCACTGGCGGTTATTGTCTGCGGCAACACGGAAGAGGAGATGGCTCCCGGCGCATGGATGGTTGATTGTGCCGCGGCAGCCGGAAGATCGCTTTAAACAGCAGAAAATCCATATGAACAGTTGGTAAAAAAAATCCCCGTTTCAAACGGGGATTTTTTATGAATTTTCACTCAAAAAGGCAAATCGTCATCGTCTCGTTCAGCGTTTGCCTTTCTTGTTTCGTAGGCTTCTTTTTTTTGATAGTATTCCGGCGGAAAATCTTTAACATATCGAACAATTCCGATGCAGTTACAGTTTTCGAAAAGAATCAGACTGTCGCAGTCAAGTTCAAAACCTTCCGCCAGTCTGATATAAGTCCGGACAATGATTTCGCCGTTTTCAAACCATTGGGGAAGAAAGCCTATTTTGTCTCCGTTCGGCATTTCTGCACCGGCATAATCACCGATAAAATTCATTTGTGGGATTAATCCGGTAACTTCCTCATAATAGGGAAGTTTATGCAGAAAATACTTTGCCCTGTCATCAAAACTCCCTGCTTCAGACATTGCTTTGTCCGATAAAAAACAAAAATCAACGGCATCCAATTTCCCCTTGAAGATGATATCTTCCCAGGTTAAGGCTTCTGCTCGCGCCTCGCCCAAGTCATGCGGATGATTAATGCCCTGCACAAAAATTTCTTTCCACTTCAGAACTTTTTCCTGAAAAGCCTGAAAGCCCAAATCGTCTTTAAAATTCATAAAGTTAGTTTTTTAGGTAAATAATTCTCAATAATTTTTTATTGCCCAGACCTTAGCTTAAAAAACGAATTTGTCAACAAAGAAGTATAAATACAGCCGACGCAGAGACTATTCGGTACGGTTTAATAATTTCTAATATGTCGGTACCCACATATATTTGATTTCTCCGTTTCCTGAAGTTACTTGGTAGGTCGATCCTTTTTTTACCGGATAACTCCATGTATTAATGGTGAATTCTGTCTGGTCTGCAATTATTCTCACATTTTGTCCGTTAATGATAACTTTGACATTTGAATCCCATGAGTCTGTACCTAAATAGCGATCATAGCCAATAATAAATCCGTTAGTGGATGCCGTATATTGCTGTCCTTTATTTCTGGACTGAGCCCTGGAATAATCAGGCATGGCGGCAGTGACGATTTCGGCTTGCAGTTTGGCTAAAGCGTCGGCTTTTTTTGTGCAGTTAAAATAGGATGTGTTAAAGGGGCACTTCATCGGGGTGTTGACACAGTCGGAAGTGCTGCCGGTATAACTGTAACCCAAATCAGAGCACGATGGCTGAGCGCCGCAGGTCTGGGCATAAGCATTGCCGACAATCTCCGAGGTTAAAATGCTCCCCGCCAGTAAAATTGATAGTTTCATCTTCTTTCTCCTTAGTGTTAAATTTCTGTTATCCGACTTGTTTCTCTCACTGCCTTTAGCGGCTTTTTTCTTTTCGTCATTCCCTGACATCTTCTCTCTTCCTGCCGTTATCCCCGACGTTCTCCTCTCTTTCTGTCATTACCCGACTTGATCGGGTAATCCCTCTGCCGCTGCCGCCAATCTTCAAGATGCCCCGGTCAAGCCGGAGCATGACCGAGTGGAATGACAATCTATGTCCCGCTCGGCCGTTCCGGAGCGACGGAACAGGGTATCCAGTATTTGTACCAGCTGCAGGAGGCATCGGAGATGTCGGTGTAACCGGAAGCGCATTTGCCGGTCGGGAAATATTTCCCCGAGCATTGTTCAAACGAGCATTCGATACCGACCGGACAGCTGG
>ERZ826764.730-NODE-730-length-44247-cov-4.428494_pt1 | contig 44247 bp, 44 predicted proteins | sample MGYA00519870_ERZ826764 | MGnify/ENA primary metagenome ERZ826764 (study PRJEB31778, sample SAMEA3449239) | human gut metagenome | biome: human gut; feature: human-associated habitat; material: faeces | place: United Kingdom | collected 2010/2012 ...
AAATAACCTCCTAAATTATTTTACGTTTCGTTTTTCAAAATATGATATTTTCTTTTTTGTCATTTTATTTTGTGCTATACTTGAAAAGTAAAAAAGGAGTGTTAATAGATGATAAAAGCAATAATATTTGATATGGATGGTTTAATGATTGATAGCGAACGTGTTACTTTTGAATGTTATCAAGAAATCTTAAAAGGTATGAATCTCACCATGGATGAAGAATTTTATAAAACTCTTTTAGGAAAACCACTAAAAGGAATTTACCAAAGATTTTACGATGTTTATGGCAATGATTTTCCAATTGAAGATGTGATTAAAGATGTTCATGCTTTAATGGCAAAACGTTTTGAAACAGAAGGAGTTCCTATCAAAACAGGTCTTAAATCACTACTTGAGTATTTAAAAGAAAACAATTATAAAACAATTGTAGCAACATCAAGTAATAGAGATCGTGTTGATACAATCTTATCTCAAGCACAAATTACAGATTATTTTGATGATTCTATTTGTGGAGATGAAGTTACAAAAGGAAAACCAAATCCTGAAGTTTTCTTAAAATCTTGTCAAAAACTTGGTGTCAATGTTGATGAGGCTATTGTCTTAGAAGATAGTGAAGCTGGTATTCAAGCAAGCTATGATGCCGGCATTAAAGTTATTTGTATCCCAGATATGAAATATCCAGAAAAACAATATGAAGAGAAAACATTTAAAATCTTAAAAGATTTAAATGATGTTACTGAATACTTAAAAAGCCTCTAATATAGAGGTTTTTTAAGTATTTCTAAAATAAGATCAACTACACGGTTTGTATTCTTTCCATCTTGATAAGTAAAGAATTTATTTTTGAATACATCAAGCTTTCCTTTATAAGGTACTTGCATCGTTTTAATAAGTTCATCCATTGTTAAAGATACATCTACAGGTAATTCTCCTTTATCAACATAACATCCCACATTATTTAAATATTCATTTAAATCTGGCGTATAGAAATAAAGTGGTTTATTTAATAAAGAATAATCAAATACAATTGATGAGTAATCCGAAATCAATGAATCAGATAAAGCAAAGAGTTCATGCGTATCTTCCTTACAAACATCCAAAATACGTGGATGTTGCGGTAAATTGATTTCTTTTAATAAAGGATGCATTTTATAAAGTAAATACGTATTTTCATCAAAGGATTCAATGAGTTTTATTCCATCAAAAGGAAGCATTGAAAATCCTTTGTAAATATTTCCTCTAAAAGTTGGTGCATAAAGAATGATTTTTTTTCCAACTAATTGAGGATATTTTTTTAATAATTTTTCTTTTGCTTGATTCAAATAATTTTGATCAAACAAACAATCAACCCGAGGCATTCCTGTAATAACAACACTTTCTTCCTTAACTGCAAAAGCTTCACTGTAAGGCTTTTTCCAATAAGGACTATTAGCAATAATATAATCGTAATTTTTAATTGGGTACTTTCTCGGTAAAGCATTCCCAAATTTCTTAATAGCCCCACACGCATGCCAAACTTGAATAACTTTAACCCCTTTTCTTTTAAAGTTTGAAACTACATAATTATTATCACGAATAATAACGACATGTGAGGTATTAATAATAAATAATTGTTTTATACAATTTAACATATATAAAAAGTTTTGTTTTATTCCTTGTTGATCATATTCAATCACAACTTTTTTTAAAACAACTTCTTTCTTTTTTTCAAGTTCATTATAAATAAGCTTCATATCTGAATCTAAATAACGTGACTCTAAAGAGATAAATGCAACTTGATTTTCTTTAATTATAAGCATTTTCACAAAAATATTTAAAAATCCAAGAATAATATTTAAAATCAATTTTTGTAATTTCATTTGATCACCTACTTAAACACACAATCAACAACTCTTTTTGTTGCCTTTCCATCTTCATGATTATTAAATTTTTCATTAAAAGTTTCTAAACGTTTAAAATCGTAACCTTTTTTTATTTCTACTAATAATTGATTTTCATCTTCAATAATATCACCTGGTAAATCATGATAAATATCTAAATAAAAACCTCTAAGTTCATCGCGATAATGAACTAAGTCATACATATAGAAATAAATAGGCCTTTTTAAAATCGCATAATCAAAGAAAACACTTGAGTAGTCTGTTACTAAAGCATCAGAGATAATATATAAATTAGAAATATCTTCATTTGCTTCTATAAAGTAGACAAACCCTTGGTATTGATCTATATCAAAATCATTGACAATTAAATAATGAGGTTTAAAAACGACAACATATTCATCACCTAATGCTTCTTGCCATTTTCCAAAATCAACTTCCAACTTGAAAGTATATCCTTTTGTTACATAAGAGTTATCTCGCCATGTTGGCGCATATAATAATACTTTTTTATCTAAAGGAATATGATATTTATTTTTAATTTTCAAAACATCTTCTTTTGTATAATTTGTTAGAAAATCATTACGTGGATAACCTGTTTCAATAAGACGCTCTCTGTTAATGCGGAAAGCACTTTGAAAAACTTCAGTTGTAAAGGCACTTGGTGAAATCATATAATTATATTTTTTTGCATCTTGTGCGTATGTTTCATGCATCATTTCTTCATTCATCCCACTTCGATAAAAAGTTGTTCCTTCTGGAACTTCAATATCAAAAGCAAGTTTCTTTAAAGGTGTTCCATGCCATGTTTGTAAATAAATTTGATTTTCTTTTTTTAAAACATACATTGGTAATTTACAATTAACAATCCAGTATTGACTTCTTGCTAAATAAAAGAAGTAAGGAATAGAAAAATATTCTATGATTTTTCCTTTTTCAATGGAAATATTCTTCTTTTTATGATGTTTAATTGCCCAGATAAAACGATAATCTTTAAATTCATCTTGTTGAATCATATATTCATAGATGGCTCTTGGATTATCTGTATACCCCCTTCCATGAAAAGCAATAAATAAAACTGTTTTTTTATGTGTTGGTATGATTTTATACGTTAGACGATAAATAAATTTAATCATCTTTCCTAAAATATTTTTTATGAATCTAAGCATAGTACCTCCTTATAAAAATAAGGGGAAATTCCCCTTATTTAAAAACTGCTTCGCATGCTCTTTTTGATGCTTGACCATCATCAATCGAACAGAATCTTTGATAGAATTCTTCATATCTTTGTGCATATTTTTGTGTCATTTCATCAATGTTTTTAATTTGTTCAATGACTTCTTTTGTTGAATAAACTAGTGGTCCAGGAAGCTCTTTTTCCATATCAATATAGAACCCTCTTAAAACATCACGATATTTATCTATATCATATGTATAGAAAAGCATTGGACGTTTTAAGTTTGCAAAGTCAAAGAAAACACTTGAATAATCTGTAATACAAATATCTGAAATTAAATAAATTTCTGTAATATCGTCATATTTAGATAAATTGATAGCAAAATCTTCAACACCTGTAACATCTAATGAATCTGCAATATAATGATGTGTTCTAAGCAAGATCACGTACTCGTTACCAAGCTCTTTTTTCATCATTTCTAAGTCTAATTTTAATTTAAATTTATATTTCCCTTTACCATAATATTCATCATCTCGCCATGTTGGCGCATAAAGAATTGTTTTTTTATCTAAAGGAATGTGTAATTTCTTTTTCAATTCTAATGCAATTTCATCTTTATTTGGTGCATACAACAAGTCATTTCTTGGATACCCTATTTCAAGCATTGTTCCATTTGTATACATAAAACAACTTTTAAAAATATCACTTGAAAACTTATTTGCTGCAATTAAATAATCCCATTCTTGTTTTTGTCGATAGAATTGAGCTTTATAAGTTGGTGAAGCGGCTGTTACTTCTTCTTGGTCAAAAGCAAGACGTTTAAGCGGTGTTCCATGCCATGTTTCTAAGAAGACTTGTCCTTCTCGTTTTCTAAACCATAAAGGTTGACGAATATTGAAAACAAAATACTTTGATTTAGCTAAGTAATAAGCATACTTTTTAGTAAATCTTTTAACAATAATTCCTTCATAAGGAAGCTTTTCTTTAGGATCATTTAATACCCAAATAAATTTATATTTACCAGGATAATTTTTAGCAAGATATTCATAAATATATTTTGGTGAATCCGCATAGCTTTTTCCCATAAATGTTTCAAACATAACCCAATTTTCTTCAATTGGTTCTTCAAGATATCTATGTCTGTAAAGATATTTATTAACTTCATTTTTATTTTTTAACATCTTTTTAAGTTTTGACTTAGCAAGATGTTTAGCAATCACTTTTTGTGTTCCAGACAAGTCATGATTTCTTGAAAGTTTCACCAGTTTTTGTTGATAACGTGACATATTTTTTAATAAATCATCACGTACATCTTTCATTAATAAAGCCATTTGGTTAAATCTTTCATCACGCCAAAAATCATTTTTAGAACGTCTTATTTTTTTAGCAAAATAATTACTATAATATTTAATCATTTTTGAATCTAAATAATAACGTATTCTACTTTCTTTATCGACTAAAGAAATAGCATATTTATAAACATTAATAAATTCATCAAATTTTGTTTCATCTTTAATTTGCGATAAAGCTGGAGTATTGATTGGATCGTTGTGTTTTCTTTTAGCGTAAAGTGTTTCTTCATCAAAAGCAATCTTATTTCCATACATCACTAAACCTTCAACAAAAGGTAAATCACTGTAATAGATAAAATCTTCGTTAAAGCGTAAATGATGCTCTTCAATAACTTTTCTTTTAATTAAAATATTTAATACTGTGATATTACGAATTCCTTTTTTAGCACGTATCAATAAATCAATTCTTCTTTGTTCATTAGGATTTTCAATATCCGTATAATCTTTTTCTAAAAACTTGTGATTTCTGTCATCATCTTTATCTTTTAAATTTAATTCTTCATTTTTTTCAGGACCCATGGTTTCAAAAACTTGTTTTTTAAACCATGTAACCCATCTTTTACCAACTGTTAAATCCAAATCTTCTTTCAAGGCTTTTTCTAGTAAGGATGAAAGCGTATTTGGCATGATATAATCATCACTATCTAAAAAATAAATATAATCCCCTGTTGCTTTATCTAAACCTAGATTTCTTTTTTTAGCAACGCCTTCTTCAATAGGACAATTGATGACTTGTAGAGAAATTGTATCTTTATACATTTCTACAAGCTTTTTAAAATCATCAGTTTCTTGATTTCCTACAAGCAATGTTTCAAGTTCAACATTTTTTTGATCCTGAATACTTTCTAAACAGTCTTGTAAATAGTTATAATATCCTTCATATGGCACAATGATACTAACTTTCATAATACCCTCCTATAGCTTATCTTTTAAATCCTCTTTAATTTTTGTTGTTGAAATTCCTTCTGTACGAGGTAAATAAACCACTTCACAATAATCTTTTAAGAAATCAAATTGACCTTTCCAATCATCACCCATAACAAAAATATCCACGTCATGTTCTTGAACATCTTTAATTTTTTGATCCCATGATTCTTCTAAAATAACTTCATCGACATATTTGATTGCTTTTAAAATTTCCATACGATCTTGATCACTATGATATGCTTTTTTCCCTTTTTGTGCATTAAAAGCATCACTACTTACCGCAACAATTAAATAATCGCCTAGAGCTTTTGCTCTTTTTAAAATATTTAAATGACCTACATGAAACAAATCAAATGTTCCATATGTAATTACCTTTTTCATTGTTTATCTCCTATCGTTTTAACTTATCAAGCATTTTTTCCCAAAAACTAACTTTTGGATTTTGAACTATACGACTTGCGAATTTTTCGTCATTTAATTTTTTCTTTTCTTTTTTCTTTAAACTATTATAAAAATCAACATATTCAGCATATTCATCACAAACTTCTTCAACATCGCCGTATTCTTTTAAACGTCCACCTTCAATCCACATTGCCTTTTGACAGAAACCTCTTACTTGTGGTAAAGAGTGCGAAATGAAAATAATTGTTTTTCCTTGATCTTTAAGTTCATTCATCTTATCCAAACATTTTTGAGCAAATCCCTTATCTCCAACAGATAAAGCTTCATCGACAATAATGATATCAGGATTTAAATAAAGAGAAATTGAAAAACCAAGTCTTGATTTCATCCCACTTGAATATTTCTTAACTGGTTGATATAAGAAATCACCAATTTCCGCAAATTCAATAACTCCTTCTGTTATTTCTTGAATTCTTTTTCTTGAAAGACCTAATAAAGCCCCTTTAACATTGATATTTTCAAGTCCAGTAAGTTGCATATCAAGTCCTGTATTAATGGCAATTAAGGCTTGTTCTCCATTGATATCCATTGTTCCTTCATCAATTTGTGAAATACCTGCTAAAATAAGAGAAAGTGTTGATTTACCAGAACCATTTGTTCCTAAGATTCCTACAACTTCCCCTTTAGGAATTGTAAATGTAATATCATTTAAAGCATAGAATCTTTGTGTGACAGAACTTTTTGATTTTCCATCATTTTTCTTTTTTAATTTATATATTTTTGAAACATGTTCAAATTTAATTGCATAATCTTCCATTATTACCACCTAAATCATATCAATAAATTTATGTTTAAATTTATACATCATCATACTACCAATTGTAAAAACCACAATAACAAACACCCAAAAGAAAAGCATTTGTTTCCAATAAAATAAGATTCCATGATGATATAAGAAACAATCTCTATAACCACAAACAATATAATAAATTGGATTAGCTTTCATAATATATCTTACTGTCATTTGCCACCCATATTTATGTAAACGTGAAATAGGCCACAAGATCGGTGTTAAATAAAGTAAAAGACGCATACACGCTAAAATAAGCTTTCTTGTATCACGAGCAAGCATATTTAAAACAGATGTAATCATTGCAAGCGATATTGTAAGACAAATCGCCGCAAACAAATAATAAATGAGTTCAAACCAATAAAGTGATGGCATAATTCCTTGTGTAAGTAAAAAAGCAACAAGAATGGCCATTAAACAAAAATGATTAAATAATTCTTTGCCAACAACAGTTGCCGGCAAAACCGAAACTGGGAATTTCATTTTTGTAATGACATTTCGTTTTGCGTAAATTGCATTGGCACCATTAGTAATACATGGACTAATAAAAAACCAAACGACCATCCCGCATAACATCCATTGAATAAAAGGAATTTTCCCTACTGCCTTTCTATTCATGATTAAACCAAATACAAAATAATACGTCATAATTTGAATTGCTGGATTGGCAAAATTCCAAAAAACACCTAATCTTGAATCACGTATATCCGAAAGCAGTTCATATTTTGAAATACAATATATACGATATAAATTTGTAAAGTTTTCTTTTAATACATATCGAATACTTTTAAACATAATTACCTCCAAAAAGTAAACCTATAATTCCTTTTACATCATACCACTATTTTTTGCAAATAAAAACAAAAAAAAGGAACAATGGCTTATTTTACCATCATTCCCTTTGATTTCTTATTTATTCATCCATGATTCATCACTTGGATCAACTTTCCAAGCTTTTAATTTTTCCATATCTTCATGTTTGATATAATCATGTTCTTTTGCTACTTCAATTAATGTATCATAGTTTGATAAAGTTACAAATGGGCAATGTGCATTTTCAAAATTAACAATTGCTTTATCTAAACCATATGTAAATATTGCAACTAATCCCAAAACTTCACATCCTGCTTCTCTTAAAGCTTCAACACACTCTAAAGAAGAACCTCCTGTTGAAATTAAATCTTCAACAACAACAACTTTCATTCCTTCTTTAACAACACCTTCAATACGATTATTACGTCCATGAGATTTAGCTCCACCACGGACATAACCCATTGGTAAATCTAAAATATCAGCTGCTAGGGCTGCATGAGCAATTCCTGCAGTAGCAGTTCCCATTAAACATTCTGCATCTGGGAAATTATCTTTTACAAGTTGTGCAAGTCCTTGTTCAACATCTTTTCTTACTTTTGGATAAGATAATGTTAAACGGTTATCACAATAAATTGGTGATTTAATACCACTTGCCCAAGTAAATGGTTCATTTGGTCTTAAAAAGACAGCTTTAATATCTAATAAATCTTTTGCAAAACTTTTTTCATTTCTATTCTCCTTGAAAATCTTGATATACTTTTTTATAAGTAGCCATAGGATCTTGACTTCCTGTAATTGTTCTACCAACAACAATATAACTTGAAGTAAGTTCCTTTGCCATTGCTGGTGTTGTTACACGCTTTTGGTCATTGACATTATCACTTGCAAGACGGATTCCTGGTGTAACAGTTAAAAATTCCATTCCTAAATGATCATGAATGATTTTTGATTCTAATGGAGAACATACAACTCCATCTAATCCTGCAGTTTTTGCGTTTTCAGCCCATTTTAATACAACATTTTCTAATGGCTCATGAATAAGTAATTGATTATCTAAAACATCTTGATCTAAAGATGTTAAACATGTTACTGCAATACATAATGGTCTTTTACCAGTTGTTTTACCTTCTTCTAATCCTTCAATAGCAGCTTTCATCATTTCAATACCGCCTGAAGCATGGACATTGACCATATCAACATCTAACTTAGCAAGTTGTCTCATGGCACTTTTTACAGTATTTGGAATATCATGAAGTTTTAAATCTAAAAAGATTTTATGTCCCATTTCTTTAATCATTTTAATGATTTCAATACCTTCTCCATAAAACAATTCCATCCCTACTTTTACATAAAGACTCTCTCCCTCAAATTGTTTTAAGAAGTTTTCAACATCGCTTTTTGTCTTAAAGTCAAGAGCAATACAAATTCTACTTTCGTTCATAGAAACCTCCTTATTATTCTTTATCTATTATACCAAAATTACTACCTCTATTCTATACGATTTATTTATTTTTTTGATATTCTTCTAATAAATGTAAATAAATATTTTCAAATGTCCAATTATAATTTGTTGCTGTAACAATTGCTTTTAAACAAAGTGTTGTATTTTCTTTTAACAACGTCAATATTTGATCCATTTGTAAAGAAGGAACATTTGAAAAGATAATGACTGAATATTCTAATTTTTTCTTTTTTGATTTCTTTATTTTATTATTCAAAAGATCTTTTATTTTATTTTGTGTCATCTGGTTATTTATTAAAATAATCTCAATATTCATCATCAAACATAATTGTTTTAAAGCATCATAATTGTCAATGTATTCCTTATTATAAACAATGATCTTTGTATTCATAAATTCTCCTTTATATACAAAAAAACAGCTATAAAAGCTGTTTTTCTTATTAACCAAGTCTGTTGTAATATTCAACGATTAATGATTCATTGATTTCTGAGTTTAATTCAGATCTTTCAGGTAAACGAGTTAATTTACCAGTTAATTTATTAGTATCAACTTCAACGAAAGCTGGAGTTGCAACTTTGTTTTCTAAAGCTTCTTTAATAACTGCTAAATTTAATGATTTTTCTCTTACTTCGATAACATCACCAATATTTACTCTATATGATGGGATATCAGTTTTAACACCATTTACTAAGAAATGACCATGGTTTACTAATTGTCTAGCTTGTCTTCTTGTAGAAGCAAAACCTAATCTATAAACAACATTGTCTAATCTTCTTTCTAATAAGCATAAGAAGTTGTAACCATGGATACCTTCCATTTTACCTGCTTGATTAAATGTGTTATGGAATTGTTTTTCATTAACTCCATACATATGTCTTACTTTTTGTTTTTCTGCTAATTGTAATCCATATTCAGTTTGTTTTTTTCTTTTTTGTCCATGTTGACCTGGAGCATAAGCTCTTCTGTTTAATTCTTTCCCGTTTTCTAAGATTGAGAATCCTAAACGACGAGAGATTTTCCATTGTGGTCCTGTATAACGTGCCATAAATTTTCCTCCGTATTGTTTTATTTGCATAAAGCAATAACATTGCATAGATCAATTAATAAGTGTTAATATTAAGCATTTCCCATTGCAGCCAGGTACTTTGCAATCATTTGATATTAACGCATTTTTTAATCCTCTATGTGCTGCTATTCATTTACTGCTTTGTCATCATACTATATATTTATATCAATGTCAAACATTATTTTTATTCATAAAATCTTTATTTTTTATCAATTTTACATATTGGATGCCTAATCACTGTTTTCCACTTTTCAGGTGATACTTTACGCGTATCGGATAAGTAAATTTCATGATGTAATCTTGATTTACTAAAATCATTTTGATACCCCTTTTCTTGAAGAAATTGATTCATTATTTCTACTGTATTTATTTCATCATCAAAAGATCCTTGATGCATCATTTGCACACATAATCCTTCTTCAAAAGTAAAAAATTCCGCTTTTGAGCAATCTATCTTCTTTTTAATATTGGCTCTTTTTACTGCCCAATCAAAATCTTTTTTTGTAATAAAGTCAGGAAGTCTAATTACTGAAATCCAGTTAAAATTTTCTTTATGTAAATAATCAACATTTTCAACATTTTCTTGCCACCAAAAGCCTTCAAGTGGCGGTACAACAAATTGATAAAAACCTTTAATTTGATAATCTGTTTTATAACTCATTTTTAAAGTATAAGCTACTGCATAAAGTACTTGAATGGCTTGTTGATAACTTCCGTTTTCTTCATTAGGATTGCCTTTTCCTCTTATAGAAATAAAATTAAATGATGGTACATTGATAATTTCTGGTTTATTTTTAGGTCTATAATATTCTTTGAATTCTTTTTTAAAATCAAAAGCCATCTTTCTTTCCTCCTAAACAATGGGTATTTGAATTTCTGTAAGCCACTCATCAACTGATTCTTTATTCCAAATACCATCAATATAACATTCTCTTGATCGTCCCGATACTTGATAACCATTATCCTCTACATATTTCATAAGAAAACTATACGCCACACCAATTTCATCATAAGCCCCTTTATAAAAGATACTTAATACCTTTGTTGTTGGAATTATTTTAAACTTTATGCGTTCACTTTCTTTACCCATACATTCCACTGCTTCATTGTGTCGAATCAAAATATCATTTTCCTTATGTTCTTTATCTAAATATTCACAAAATTCATATGGCGGTCTTGTACATTTTATATCTGGATTCAATTTTACACATTCACTTGCAAGGTTAGGAATAATTTTCATCATATCCGAATAATTTTTTATCTTTACTTCGCTGTAATAGACAATTGTTTCAGGTATTACTTTCTCAATTACTTGATATTGCATTTCACTAGCATTCAAAAGATGATGAATAATCAAAAGCCTATTTTCAATTTCTTCTTTTTGATTTTTCAAGGACTCTGCTTTAGATATTAGGATTTCCTTTAGATTAATACCTTTATTAGTTGCTTGTAGTTCTTCAATTGTTAGCCCTAATTGACGATAAGACTTAATTCTTGCTGCCTCTTTAAGTTGACTTGTTTCATAAAAACGATACCCTGTTTGTTCATCTACTTTTTTAGGAATCAGAATGCCTTTTCTTTCGTAAAAGCGTAGTGCTTTAACTGTTAAATGAGACAACTTTGAAAATTCTCCAATTTTTAACATTTTCCTATTCTCCTTTTCTATTTCAAATTATGAATTATCCCCTAAGGGGAGAGTCAACATTTTTTCTATGATTAAAAAATACGGAGTGGTGTTCACTCCGTCATTTTATTACTTTTAATCATTTTCTTTTATCCAACCAAAATAAACACATGCATTGTAAATACCATCTTGGTCACATGGTGTCGTCACATAAGTTGCTTTTTCTTTTAATTCATCAATTGCATTTCCCATAGCGATACTTGTCCATTCGTCTCTAAACATACTTAAATCATTTTTTTCATCACCAAAAACAACAACATCTTTATAATTACCCTTAAAATGATCAACCATCATTTTAATACCTACCGATTTATCACCAGGTTCTACAAATAAATATTCTTTGTGGAAACGACACCAAGGTAATTCTTTTAACGTTTCTAATTTTTGTTCCTCTGGCGCAAAACATGCCACATAAACTTTAAAGATTTGATCATAATTTCTAGGATCTAATCCATCTACAACTTCGGTATTCATATAAACATCGTGTGTAAAATCATAAAAGCGTTGATCCGGAGCTAATCTTCTTGTTTTATTATCTGGTGAAATAGCCCAAATAAATCCTTTTTCTTTACATTCATCTATTAAGTCTAAACATTTTTGATAATCTAATGGTTTAATTGTAATAAGTTCATTGTTGATGGTAATTCCATTTCCACCATCACTGACCATATTTTCAAAGCCAAGGTCTCTCATGTGATCGACTGCCATTGCATAACTTCTTCCTGTGGCAATAGCTACAAAGTGTCCTTGTTCTTTTAACACGCGAATTGCTTTTTTTGTGGATTTAGGAATATATTGTCTTCCTGGTGTTCCTATCGCTAATGTTCCATCGATGTCAAAAAAGAAAAATTTTTTGTTCATAGTTAACTCCTTACAAATACTTATCTAATTCTGTCTCTACAATTTTATTGATTTTTACCTTTGGATGATCAATCAATTTACCTCGTGTAAAGACTTTTTCTACATGTCTTAAGGCTTTTAAATCATCTAAAGGATTTTCACTTACAACAATCATATCCGCTTCTTTACCAATATCAATTGTTCCTGTAACATCTTCAAGACCGGCATATTTAGAAGCAAGTGAAGTTGCTGTATATAAAGCAAAACAATTAGATACGCCAATATATTTATGGAAATAATAAAGTTCTCGCCAAAAATCATATTGACTGACCCATGGACATCCTACATCATTTCCTAAAACAACGGGTATATCATTTTCTAACGCTTGCTTTGCACAATCAATAATACCATTGAAAACCAATTCACCATTATATTTTTCTATTTCTGAAACATTAGAAATACTTGGATCAAATAAAGCAAAAGGAAGCGCTGGTGAAATCGTTGTACATAAAAAGGCTTTCTTTTCTTTAAATAAAGCAATCATTTCATCATCCAATTTAGCCCCATGTTCAATCGAATCAACCCCATTTTCTAAAGCTACACGTACTCCTTCAGATGATTCAACATGTGCTGCTACTTTATAACCAAGTTGGTGTGCCTTATCACAAACAGCTTTTACCATTTCAGGAGGCATTTTTAGTTCACCGGGAACACCCTTTTCTTTCGCGTCTAAAACTCCACCTGTAATCATAAGTTTAATGAGATCAACATTTTGACTTTTCGCTTTATCTACTAAAGCTAAGGCTTCTTCATTATTATGGGCAGCAATTGCGACAGAGCCTGCCATATGTCCATGAGGAACCGAGATTCCTTCATTACTGGCAACAATTCTTGGACCAATAACTTTTCCTTTTAAAATTTCATCTCTTAATTTTGAATCATAATGCGCAATACCACCAACTGTACGTATCGTTGTAACTCCACTCATTAATTCAATTTTTGCAAAATTAGAAACTACTTTGTACGTAATTCTTTGTGATAATGGATTAGACAACAACATTTTAACTGTCTTTTCATTATCCTTTTGTTTCTTTTGTGGTTTTCCATTTCCGGCAAGATGAACATGCATATTGATTAATCCTGGTAAAATATATTTTCCTTGTAAATCAATAATTTGATAAGATTTATCTAAATTACGATAAGGTTCAATAGCGACAATTTTTTCATTTTCAATAAAAATGGTTTTACCTGTCTCCACTTCCATATCTTTGTGACCATTTAAAATCTTTCCATTGATCAATGCATACTTCATAAATACCCCTTCTTTCCTATATACTCATTATAAAAGAATACATAAAAAAATCACTCCTAAGAGTGATTGATTATTAAGGTCTTAAACCAAGTCCACCTTCTAATGTAAGTGTTTCTCCTGTCATATATTTGAAATCAGGATTTGCAAGTTGTACACAGACACGCCCAATTTCTAATTCGTTATTTCCAAAATGTCCCATTGGTGGTGTTTTAACGTTTGCTTTGAAAGCTTCTGGATATGCTTTTTCAAATTGTTCTAATTGTGCTGTCCAAGCTAAAGGACATACCACATTAACATTGATTCCATCTTTTGCCCATTCATTAGCAGCTACACGTGTTAATCCACGGATTCCTTCTTTTGCTGCAGCATAGGAACATTGTCCATAGTTTCCAAATAACCCTGCACCTGAAGCAAAGTTGACAACCGATCCTTTTGTTTCTTTTAAATATGGATAGCATGCTTTCATATAATAGAAAGCAGCATAAAGGCCTGAATACATTGCTAGATCAAATTGTTCTGTTGTATGATCCGCCAATGTTACCCCTGATGCAGATGCTTGAGCATTGTTGATTAAAACATCGATTCTTCCATAAGTGTCCATAGCTTGTTTAACAACGTTGTTAACAACGGCTTCATTATCAGCACCAGCATTAACATCTGCTTGAACTGTTAAAACTTTGATACCATATAATCTTTCTAATTCCTCTTTAGCAGCTTCTAATTTTTTAACATTACGTCCTGTAATAACAAGATTAGCTCCTTCTTTAGCATAAGCAGTTGCAATTCCATAACCAATCGAACCACAGCTTCCATCTTCTAAGACAGCACGTCCTGCTCCTGTAATAATTGCTGTTTTACCTGTCAAAAATCCCATTTATATTTCCTCCTTAAATACAATTTTTAAGCGTTAATGTAATTATAGCACTGTTAAAATAAAAAATCTATAGCTTGTGATATTTTTAACAAACTATAGACGTATAAAAATCATATAAACAACAGTTGATAAAATAATACTTAAAAAAGTATTTTTCTTCCATTTATAAGTAAACACAACAGTTAAACATGCTAAAAAACAAGGGAAAAAGAGTGTTGTCATTTGTGTTCTTAAATCCTTTAGACAATAAACAATAAGAACTGCCATAATAGTCATTGGTAATTTTTTTTCTATTTTTTTTAACCACTCAGGCAATTCCTTTTCTTTAAATAAGAGAAAAGGTAAAGCTCTTAATAAAAAGGTAATCATCGCCGAAAGAACGATAGCTCCTAAAATATATTTATTCATATCCTGTTCCTCCTTGTTTTACAAGTAAAACCATCGAAGAAATAATCAATGACGGTAACATAAAGTTTTGAGTGCCAAACACAACCAAACAAATAATAGCAGTAATTACCCCTACAATAGCTGGAAAATGATCTTTATTTTTTTCTAATTGATCCATAAAAATAATAATAAACAATGCTGTCATACAAAAATTAATTCCTGTTAAATCAAAAGGAATCAAATTGCCAAGTACAGCTCCTAAAACAGTTCCAATAAGCCAATAACTTCTTGAAAAAAATGCGACATAAAACATAACTTCTTCTTTATTTTGTTCTTCTAAATTACAGTTAACCGCATAGGTTTCGTCAGTCATGGTAAAAATCATATACCACTTTTGTTTCATTTTATTAAAAACATCTATAAAAGATAAACTATAAAAAAGTTGTCGACTATTCATCAAAAGAGCCGTAACACCAATTGTAAGCAAAGAAGCACCACCACTTAGTAAAGTAATTAAAAGAAACTGAAAAGCTCCTGTATAAATCAAAAAGCTTACAAGTAATGCGACATACCAAGCAAATCCTGCTTCATTCATCATCATGCCATAAGCTATTGAAACAAATAAATAACTACACATAATAGGAATTGATTGTTTAAATGCTTTCTTTATAATTTCTTTATTTTTCATATTCTTCTAAAAAGTTCTGATAAACTTTATCCTTTTTTGTTCCTAAAATACAATCTAAATTAACATTATCTAAAGCTTTGAAAATATTTTGATCAACATTTGGGTTTACTTGTTTCATTGTTTTAATTAATTCTTTCATTTCTTTTCTCTTACTTGTTCCATCATTAATTAAAGAACATCCTTCAGTAAAACGACAGGCGCAATTAATAAATGTTAAATCATTATGTTTACGCCAAGAAATAATACTTTCTTCTTTCACTAAATATAAAGGTCGAATAAGCTCTAACCCTTCAAAGTTTTCACTATGTAATTTAGGCATCATTGTTTTGATTTCTGAACCATAAAACATAGAAAGTAGCGTTGTTTCAATTACATCATCAAAGTGGTGTCCTAAAGCGATTTTATTGCATCCTAATTCTTGAGCCTTACTATAAAGATACCCTCTTCTCATCTTCGCACATAAGTAACATGGACTTTTATCAACTGTTGAAACCACATCGAAAATATCACTTTCAAAGATTTCAATAGGTACATTCAATAAATCCGCATTATCTTCAATAAAATCTCGATTATAACTGTTATACCCTGGATCCATGACAACATAACACGCTTCAAAAGGAACACGTCCATGTCTTTGTAATTCTTGAATACATTTAGCCATCAAAAAAGAATCTTTACCCCCACTGATACAAACCATGATTTTATCATTTTCTTGAATAAGTTGATAGTTTTTAATAGCTTTAATAAATTTAGACCAAATTTCTTTACGATAAGTTTTTATGATACTTCTTTCTATTTCTCTATATTTTTCCATTTTCAAAACACTCCTTATAACATTGAGAAAAAATAGCTAAAAATTCATCAATTTCTTTTTCTGTTGTTAAATGAGAAAGACTTATTCTAAAAGAAGATAAAGCACGTCCACGATCATGATAGAGCGCATAAATCATTTTAGAAGGTGTCTCTACCGGACAACATGATGTTTTCGTCGAAATACAAACTCCTTGATGATCTAAAAGTTCTGCAAACTTTGTGGCTTTAATTCCTTTTAAAGAAATATTGATTACATGAGGTAAAGAACATTCTGTATGATTCAATAATACCTGTGGATATTCTTTAAGTTTATCAACAATTTTATGATTTAATTTCTTAACATATTCTATTCTTTCTTGTTGTTTTGAAAATGCGATTTCTAAAGCTTTTTCAATAGAAACAATATGTGCTAGTTCAGGAGTTCCACTTCTAAAAACAGTTGTTGATTTTCCTCCATCAATTTGTGTTTTTAACCCCACATTTTTCTTTTTAATTAAAATTCCAGTACCTAACATTCCATAAAACTTATGTGGTGCCACGGTTACTAAATCGACATTTTGATAATCAATTGCTACTTTCCCAATAGCTTGAGAAGCATCACTATGAAAGAAACAATATTTATAATCTTTTAAAACTTTTCCAATTTCTTCAATTGGTTGTCTAATCCCCAATTCACTATCAACACTACAAACACTTACAAGAATGGTATCTTCTTTAAGCAATGACTTTATTTGAGCCACATCAACTTGTCCATTTTTCTTTAATGGAAGCATTTCAACAACAAAACCAAGTTCTTGCATTTTTGTAAGACTTGATAAAATTGAATTATGTTCTAATGGAGATATTAAAATATGTTTTCCACGATGTTTATATCTTTCTAAAACCCCTTTGATAGCAAGATTATTTGCTTCACTGGCCCCTGATGTATAAATAATTTCTTCAGGTAAAACATGTAGTTGTTCAGCAATTTTCTTTGTTATTTGATCAATAATATCTTTTGCTTGTAACCCTAAAGAATGATTTGCATTAGGATTAGCAAAATAGTGCATCGTTGCTTGATAATAGGTATCAAGGACTTCTTTTTCTATTGGTGTATTGGCTGCATAGTCTAAATAAATCATAAGACACCTCCCTTTTCCTACTAATATTATAGGAATTATAAGGAAGTGTCAATAATGAAAAGAACTCTAGCGAATGCTAGAGCTTTTCATCAAGTGCTTTTCCATTTGTTTCAATGATATGTTTCATCCAATCATAAGATTTTTTCTTCGTACGTTTTAAAGTCCCATTTCCTTTATCATCCATATCAACATAGATAAATCCATAACGTTTTTTCATTTCTCCCGTTGATAAAGAGACAAGATCGATAGGTCCCCACATTGTATAGCCTAAACAATCGACACCGTCAATATTAATGGCATCAGCCATTGCAGATAAATGTTTTTGAAGATATTCAATACGATAATCATCTTCTACATAACCATTTTCATCTGCTTCATCAATGGCACCCATACCATTTTCAACAATAAAAATTGGTTTTTGGATACGATCATAAATTTCATTCATACAATGTCTTAGTCCAAGTGGATCAACAGGCCATCCCCAAGGTGTATTTTCTAAATAAGGATTCGAAGAACCGCCAACATTAAACCAAGGATCATCTTTTTTTACTGTATTAGAACGATAATAAGAAAATGATACGAAGTCTAATTGTCCTTCTTTTAAGATTTCTTTATCTTCTTCTGTAATTTCTAATGAATCAAATCCATGATGTTGCCACACACTTTTAGCATAAGGATGATAATATCCTCTTGCCATTGTATCAATAAAATACCAGTTTTCTCTTCTTGCTTGAAGGCGTTTAAATATGTCTTCTGGTTTACATGTTGCTGGATAAAGTTCACTCATCGCATACATTGTTCCAAACATACTTTCCGGCATCATTTGATGTCCTAAAATAACAGCTTTAGCACTGGCAACAAACATATGATGGTCTGCTTGGTATCTTACTTTTCCATCACTTTCTCTTGTTCCACATGGACCAAATCCTCTAACTGCATTGATTTCATTAAATGTTAACCAGTACTTACAACGTTTTCCAAATCTTTCAAATAATGTCTTACAATATTTTACATAACAATCAATAACATATCGGTTTGACCACCCACCGTATTTTAAAGCAAGATGCATTGGCATTTCATCATGACAAATGGTAATAAGTGGTTCCATATGATATTTTTCAAGTTCTGAAATAACATCATCATAAAATTTTAACCCTTCTTCATTTGGCGTTTCTTCATCCCCTAATGGATAAATACGGCTCCAACAAATACTAAAACGAAAAACATTAAAGCCCATTCCAGCCATTAAAGCAATATCTTCTTTGTAATGATGATAGAAGTTAACTGCTTGATGACTTGGATAATATTGATCATCTAAAAAAACTGGTTTAGCTTCACTAGGTACTGGATCTGCATAGAAAAATGAACTTCGTGGTTTTAAGATTGTTCCATCTGGCATTTGGAAAGTATGATGTCTTGGATTTTCTTGAGAACCATCGGTTTCAAAATCATGAGATAAAAGTCCACGTCCTCCTTCATTGAATCCTCCTTCATATTGAAAGTCAGCTGTTGCTCCTCCCCATAAAAATCCTTTTGGTAATTGTTTCATAATAGCCTCCTGTTACTTTTTACATTTTATTTTGATAATTTTTACAAATTTATATTATTCTTCTTCCATTACTTTGTCAATAGTTACATATTATTTTGACAATTTTATCACAATTAGATAAAATAATCATGAGGTGATACTATGAATTTAATGGATACGATACACTTACATAAAAATGATTTTTCAAAAACAGAACGTAAAGTCTATGACTACATTATTCAAAATCCTTCTGCCGTTGAAACAGCAACAATTACAAAAATTGCTGAACTATGCCAAGTTTCAACTTCTGGTATTTTAAGATTTTGCCGAGTTTTAGGATATAAAGGTTATAAAGATTTTCGTTTTGATATGGTACATTATCTTCATCAAGAACATATTGAAGTGAATCCTGAAAATTTATTCAATCAACAAATTTCTCAATATTTATCAGTTATTCGTCAATTTAATAACATCGATCAAAACAAGCTCAATCAACTTATTGAACAAATAAAAAACACCAAAAACATCTACATCATCGGTGTTCATTATTCCTCTTTACCAGCAAAGCATTTAGTTTTAGGATTACAAGATTTAGGTATTAATACTTATTTTGCCTATGATTATATGCAAGCCAGTCATCTTTATAATACGATTCATGAAGATGATTTATTGATTTATTTTTCTATCGAAGGAAATCAAAATAATGTTTCTCGTTTTTTTGATCTTTCAAATGCTTCAGAAAATACGTATTTAATTACTTTAAATTCGAAACCTAAATTAGCTATTGAAAATACTCTTATTTTACCAGGCTATACATTATCTAAACAATCAATCGTTGATTTACAATCAATCGTGGTTATTTTTGTGGAATTACTTTTAAATATGTTACACAATACTTTAAAATAGGACCAAGACAAAAATCTTGGTCCTATTTTAGTTTTCTTCTTCTTTTAAAAATGAAAGAATTTTTTTATTAAAGACATCATCTTCTTTAATTTCATTTAGAAGCCCAACTTCATTAGCACATTCTCCACAAATATCAACACCAATGGTATGACTGTTTTTAAATAAATAAGCAAGTAATATTTTAAATTCAATAAGTTGCATTGAACCTTGATCCCAATCTGTTTTCACCACACGTTTCGATAAAACATCTTTATCAATTGAAATATATAAAGGATAACGGTGTAACAAATCATCGATTTTTTTCCAAACTTCCAAATTTTCTAAATCATCATTTTTAAGGTATAAAACTTTATCTTGATGTTTAGGAATTAAAGAAACCTGTTTTTCATCGATTCCTATAAGAATAATTTTCTTTAAATACACATTATTTTCAATACTGTTTAAAATCCAGGAACCACAACTTAAAATATTATCAAATAAAGGTTGTACCATATCACTATGATGATCAAAAACAACTAAAATAAAACTCTGTTTAATTTTCTCTATCCAAAATTCACTCACATAATGAAAATTTCCTGAATCTATAAAATGAATGCCTTCCGGTGATAAATCCTTTATTTTATCTTCAATACTTTTTCTTGCTTGTTGACTGCAATAGCCATAAACTCCTTGCAATTCACGAAAATCAAGCCATTCAATATTTTTATGTTTATAAAAATTTTCATTTTCATAGATTCCTGTAAAATCCATTACTGTCATTTTCTTTTGTTTTTTAAACACCTAAAACACTTCCTTCGTTTATTATCCTAGCACAAAAAAAGTAACTCTCGTAACTCTTTTAATAAATAATTTTTAATTACTTCTACACATCCATTCTAACCACAGTTATTTGTTCAGTTGGTAAATTTAAAACTTGGCATAAATGTTTTAAACCATTTCCTTTATTGATATTTTTACAAATGATTTCTAAAGATGTTTCTTCAGCAAGTGCCATTTAAACATATAAATAAGTTTCTTGAATACTATTATAGGTTCTTTGCCTTGACTTTGAACTTTGATGATAAAGATTTAATTTATAAACCGGAAAAGGATTGTTTAAATAAAAATCTACAAGATTTTCTTTTTGAATTGTCACACGTTTATACATTTCTTGGTAGCTTTCTATGTGATATTCTTTCAACTTTCCCTTTTTGAACAAAAGATTTTTCTGTTAGAAAATGAATAAAATCATCTTCCTTTACCGCAATTTCTAATAGTTTTTTAAAGTATCCTCATCAAACTTTTTTTGATACAATGCTTTCTTTTAAATCTTAAACAAGTGCTCCAAAAATACAATTTAAATAACATACTCTTGGTAGAATATCATAAAACTCTTCAAGTTCTGTTTGATTTTTTCCTGTATTTAAAATAACAATTTTATCTTTACTAATTGCTTCTTGTGTTTTCTTTGATGTTTTTTATTAGAATTGAATAATGTTTCCATATTGCTTCCTCCACTTTTGGAGATTATCATTTTAAAGCCATAAAAAAAGCCTCTTTTCTATTTAGAAAAGAAGCTTTCAATCTAACAATAAATAGCAACTTTAATCAAGATTTTCTCCATTACTTTCTATAACTTTTTTATACCATTCAAATGAATCTTTTTTCTTTCTTTGATAAGTTCCTTTTCCTAGATTATCACGATCTACATAAATAAAACCATAACGCTTTTGTACTTCTCCTGTCCCATTAGAAATCAAATCAATACAACCCCATGTTGTATACCCTATTAAATCAACACCATCTTCTTCTACGGCAGCTTTCATTGCTTGAATATGTTGTCTTAAATAATCGATACGGTATTCATCATGAATCGTTCCATCTTCTTCTACAACATCATTTGCTCCTAAACCATTTTCTACAATAAATAATGGTTTTCTATAACGATCATATAAATCAACACATGAAATTCTTAAACCGATTGGATCAATTTGCCATCCCCAATCAGAACTTGGAATATATGGATTTTTAATAGCTGTTTCTGTATTACCTGCACTCATTTCTAAGCCTTTTGTATCAGCAGCTACACAACTAGATGAATAGTAAGAGAATGAAATGAAATCAACAGGATATTTTTTCATGATTTCTAGATCTTCATCAGTCATTTTAATATTGAATCCTTTATTTTTATACATTTGTAATAAATATTTAGGATATTCACCATGAACTTGTGTATCGCTATAACAATAGATTTGTCTCATTCTTTGTTGTTGTTCTAAAAGGTCTTCTGGTTTACAAGTATATGGATAGTAAGTTAATTTTGTAAGCATACAACCTACTTTAGCGTCAGGAATATTTTCATGTGTCATTTTTACCGCTAAAGCACTTGCCACAAATTGATGATGCATTGCTTGATATTCAACTTCTTCAAATTCTTCTGGTTTGAATCTTGATTCAATAAGTCCACCGGTCATAAATGGATGTCTAATGATTGAATCAATTTCATTGAATGTTAACCATAATTTTACTTTATCTTTATATCTTTTAGTAATAACATCAACATAACGTGTAAAGAATTCAATGGAACGACGATCATACCAACCATTATAGTCCATACAGAATGCTAGTGGTGGTTCATAATGGGACATAGTAACTAATGGTTGCATCCCATATTTTAAACATTCATCAAAGACATCATCATAGAATTTTAAACCTTCTTCATTTGGTTCTAATTCATCCCCTCTAGGGAAAATACGAGACCAAGCAATAGACATTCTATAAACTTTAAATCCCATACCTGCAAGTAAAGCAATATCTTCTTTATAATGATGATAAAAATCAATCCCATGGCGTTTAGGATAATAAACTTCATCATCTGTACTTAAAGCTTTTTCAATCATTTCATCAGAAATATCACATAAACCATGTGTATTTAATAAATCTTTCATAGATTTAGGATCAGTGAATAATTGTACATCACTACAACTTACACCTTTTCCGCCTTCTTTCCAACCACCTTCATATTGGTTAGCGGCAGTAGCTCCACCCCATAAAAAACCTTCTGGAAATTGTTTCATATTATGTTCTCCTCTTTTTATCTTATTTTCCTAATTTTATTATATCTAAATTACTTTTTATTTGTTTATTTTTTCAAAATATAAAAAGATATAAATTCTACTTATAAGAGGTGTTGTTTTCTATTTAAAATGATATGATTTGATAAAGGAAGTGGTTATATGGATCTTATTAAAATTGGTAAATATATAGCAGCTAAAAGAAAAGCATTAGGTTTGACTCAAAAAAAACTTGCAGAAAAATTAAATATGTCTGATAAATCTGTATCTAAATGGGAAAGAGGCATTTGTTTACCAGATGTAACAGTCTATCTTGAATTATGTAAAATATTAGGAATAAGTATTAATGAGTTTCTTGCAGGAGAAGATATTATAGAAGAAAATATTGAACAAAAATCTGAAGAAAATATTCTTAAAATTACCAAAGATAATAAAACAAAACAAAAGATTTTAAAGAAAATCATTACTTTATTACTATGTGTATTAATTGTTTTTATGACAGTTAGCTTCTTTATATTCAAAGAAACAAACAAATCACAAAATTATATAGAATCCTTTTTAGAAGAAAGTCCAGAAATGAAAACAGTTGAACTGTTATCGAAACATCAAGGTGATATTATGTTATTTCATTATGATACAAATAAACAATTTAATTTAATCTCAATGTATTTAACAGAATATCAAAAAGGTAAAAAAATATCTCATAAAGAAGTTTGTGAATTTTATATAAATCCTTCACAAGGTGCTAAGAAAGGTAATATTGCTCTTACAATAAATCAAGAAACGTCATCTATGAACATCATTGTTGCTTATGATGGTGGGTATTATTCGGCTGAGCAAATTTCTTTTTTGGAAAATATTAAAGATTTTGATGCATGGTCGATAGAAAAGATTGAAGAAAAAACATTTATTAGATATGGTAAGGAACAAATATTAGCAGCTTTATTTTATGGAAAAGAGGGTGTTTCAACAATTCCAATAGAAGAATTAGAAAAGAAAGATACAAAGTTAAAAAATGATTATATGTGTATTCTATCATTTAAATTTAAATAAGGAATTACTATGGAAAAGATAAAAATAAACAAAATAAGATGTAAAAGATGTGGAGATATAATTGAAAGTAAAACAGTACATGACTTTAAGTTTTGTAAGTGTGGTGCTGTTGCAGTAGATGGAGGAAAAGAGTATTTAAGAAGATGTTTTATTAATACAGAAGATGATTATGAAGAATTATCAGAATATGAAAAACGCCATCCTAAGATGACGTTTTTTAAAAATCAAATTTATTCTTTTTCTTCATAACAATAAAAACAGTTATACAAATAAGAGCAGATAAAATAGAACCAAGAGCGGGTGTAAGTCCCATTGGAAGTAATGTTTCAGGGAAAAGTTTAGAAGTAATATAAGCTCCTGGAACTCTTATAAGTACTATGGAAATTACATTATGAATAAAGGAAATAATGGAATAACCATAGGCTGTAAAGAATCCACTAAAACAAAAATGAATAGAAGCAAAGACACAATCTAAAACATATCCTTTTAAATATTGACTACCATACATAATAACTGCAGCTTCACTTGTAAATAACGAAAGAATTTCCTTGGAAATAAATTGACAAGTAAGCGCAAAGAAAATTCCAAATCCTAAAGCAATAAAGCATCCATAGCGTAAAGTTTGTCTTGCTCTTTGATGTTGTTTTGTTCCAACACATTGTGCACAGATTGCTGAGATGGCAGATAACATACTTGATGGTACTAAGAATAAAAAGCTAATGATTTTTTCTACAACACCAACTGCTGCGGCAATATCAACGCCACGGCTATTGGCAATAATCGTAATAATGATAAATGAAATTTGAATCAAACCATCTTGCATAGAAATAGGAAAACCAATTTTAAAGATATCTTTAATAATCTTTTTATGTAATTTAAAATGGTGTCTATGGATGACAATCAATTTTCTTTTAATAATTGCAAATAAAGCAACAATTACACTAATAAGTTGTGAAATCACTGTCCCAAATGCTGCTCCAACGGCATGCATATTGAAATAACCAATGAAAATAAAATCTAACACGATATTAAAAAAACAAGCAACTGCCACAAAATACATAGGACTTTTAGAATCCCCTAATCCTCTAAAAATAGAACTAATAATATTGTAAGCAGTAATAAAAGGAATTCCGATAAAACATATTTTTAAATAAATCGTTGTTTCTTGAATCGCTTCTACAGGTGTAGACATAATAGAAACAATCGGATTAATAAAGAATAATAAAATCAAAGTAACGATCAGAGATAAAATCATAAAGATAATGATTGTATTTCCTACAGTCATCCTTTTTTCTTCTTCTTTTCTTTCACCAACATAACGACCAATCATGACCGTTGAGCCCATTGCAATTCCTACAAGCATAACAGTAATCATATGCATGACCTGACTTCCAATAGAAACCCCTGATAAAGAAGCGGCTCCATTGTATTGACCGACAATAAATAAATCAGCCATGCCATAGAATGTTTGTAAGAAATTAGCAAGTAAAAAAGGTAATGAGAAAGTAATAATATTTTTTAAGGCACTGCCTTTTGTTAAATCTTTTTGCATAACATCAACTCCTTGCTTTGTATTATATAGGATAAATGTTAAAAGATAAAACGAAAAAAAATGCTTAATCTAGCACTTTTTTTCATGAATATGTTGCAATAATAGATTTAAGTTCTCTGATTTATTTTGTTTTAAATAAACAAGATTTATTTTTTCAAGATCAGCAAAGTATTTACTAATATCCTCTAAATAGAACTGATCTCTATTTTCTACTTCTTTGGTAGGAAGGATTGAAAAACCTCTAGATAGATTAAGTAAAAGAAGTTGTTTAGGAAATTCTTTAACGTATTCTACTTTATTAAAAGTTGTATGATAAATTTTATAAAGTTTATCTTTACATAATTGATGATAGTTTTGATCTGTTGCTTTTGTAATATAGGGAACAGATTGAATGACCTTTTCTATTGTATGATATTTATGGATCAGTTCTTTTGAACAAACAAGAGAAACGTTTTCTTTAGATAAGGTTGTTGTTTCAATTGGATTGTTTTTGTAGAAAGAGAGCATGCTTGGAGAAATTAACGCATCGAGTTGATGCGCTTTTAGGCCTTCCATCAATTCATTTTCTTCAAGATAAGAATAAGAAATAGAAAGATGTGGGTATTTCTTTTCAAAGCTTTCAAGAATTTCAAAGTCTGTAAAATCTGTTGTTTTCATGCCTATATGTAAAGTATTCGTTTGTTGAATATTTTGACATAAAGTTTGATAGGAAGCATAAATGTTTTTCATTCCTTCATAGAACTGTTTTCCTTGTTTAGTAAGAGTTAATGTTCTATGTTCTCTTATAAATAGCTGTGTTCGGAGTTCTTGTTCTAAGACAGCAATGTATTTAGACATGGTTGTTTGTCCAATATGACAAGCGTTAGCTGCTTGCGTAAAGTTTTTATATTCAACAGCTTTAAAGAAATAATGTATTTTATTTAGATCCATAATATCACCTCTTTCATTATAACAAAAAAAAGGAGCAATGAAGCTCCTTTGCTCAATATTTATTTACGTTTGAATAATGATTTTAAACCACGAGAGATTACTTGAAAGAAACTAAGAGAACGAACCATATTATTTGGATCAACATAATTTCTAACAGCTCTTAATGTCTTTTTATTATCTCTTGTCGAAAAGATAAAGTTTCCGTTGTTTTTCGTAACAACTGCAAAACGAGGAATCCATTTTCCTTTAAACATGACACTTGCCATGATTTCTGTTACTTCAGACCAAGGAATTTGAATATAATCATTGACATTTTTATCATTGTAATATTCAAAAGCTTCATCCCCGACTAACACTTTACCATAGTTTGCCATTCCTAAATAAGAAGTAGCATTAATTGTTAAATCGACTTTTTTATTTAATGATTGTACCATATATTCCCTCCATAAATATTGAACTTCTTAAATTACATAATTCCAGCTAAACGAGCTAAGATACCAATGATAAATAATGCAACGATAATAACGATTGGTGAAACTTTTTTCTTTAATAACCAGCAGCAAAGTAATGTAAGTAATAATGCTGCAAGACCAGGAATTAATTGATCTAAGTTTTGTTGTAAAGTAGTAACTTTAATTTTATCTAATCCAGTAGCTCCAAGGGAAGCATATTGAGATAAAGCTGATTTAATACCTTCAGCCCCACCTTTGATTTGACTCCAATCAATATAAGCACCTTCAGATTGAGTAACTCTAGAAACAACAGGAGTAAATGAAATACTTACCCAACGTTGAACTAAAGAACCGATAATGAACATACCTAAAATAGAAGCACCTTGAGTAATTTTACCTAATAAACCACCAGATAAATCTTTTGCGATAGAAGTACCAACTTTATATCCAAATTCTTGAGTATACCAAATAAATGCCATACGGATAATATTCCAAGCAAAGAAGAATAATAAAGGACCAACAATACTTCCACCTAAAGCAAGAGAAGCACCTAAAGCACCTAAGATTGGTCTTAAAGTGAACCAGAATACTGGGTCTCCAACCCCTGCAAGAGGTCCCATCATACCAACTTTAACCCCTTGAATAGCTTGATTATTGATTTCAGCACCATTAGCTCTTTCTTCTTCTAAGGCTAATGTAACACCCATAACTGGAGCTGAAACATAAGGATGTGTATTATAGAATTCTAGATGTCTTTTTAAAGCATCTGCTCTATCTTGTGGATCTTTGTATAATTTTTTGATAGCTGGGATAATTGAATAACACCAACCACCATTTTGCATACGTTCATAGTTCCATGATCCTTGAAGGAACTGATGACGCCAAGCAACTGATAAACGATCTTTTTTAGTTAATTGAATTTTTTCTGCCATATTTCTTTCCTCCTTCAAGATTAATAGTCATTTAAAATATCACCTAATGGATCACCAGAACCAGTAGAACCACCATTACCAGAACCACCGTTTTCTTTTAATCCTAAGTAAATTAAAGCAATAGCAACACCTAAAGCACCTAAAGCGATTAATGTTAATTCGCTTAATGCAGCTAATACGAAACCGATAGCAAAGAATGGCCAAGTTTCTTTAGTTGACATCATATTAATAACCATTGCATAACCTACAGCGGCAACCATTCCACCACCAACAGTCATACCACCTGATAACCAAGCAGGCATTTGATTTAAAACACTAGTTACTGATTCAGCAGGAACGATACATAGTGCAGCAGCAGGAACTGCGATTCTGACACCTTGTAATAAGATACCTAAAATTTGATAGATTTCAATTTTACGGAAATCTCCTTTTTCAGCAGCACCATCCATTAAGTGAACTAATGGGATAGCGATTGTACGACAAATCATAGTTAAGAATAAACCAGCTACTGATAAAGGAATTGCAACAGCAATTGAAGTAGAGATAGCTGTTTGTGTATTAACAGTACCACCATTTAAACCTAAAACCATGATAATTGCAGAAGCAACAGAAGCTAAAGCAGCATCTGGAGCAACAGCAGCACCAACGTTTGCCCATCCTAAGGCAATCATTTGTAAAGAACCACCTAAGACAATACCTTCGCTTAGATGTCCTGAAACTAAACCAATTAAAGTACACGCTACTAGTGGTTGATGGAATTGGAATTCATCTAAAATCCCTTCCATACCTGCTAATAATGCTACTAAAATAATTAACATAATAGTAATTGCAGACATTAAATTTTCCCCCTATTTCATATTTTGAAGTTCAGTCTTTGCTTTTTTAAGAAGACTGTCCATATTTTCTTTAGAATCAGCAGGTACTTTACGAACATCGAAAGTGACACCCATTTCTTTTAATTTTTCTAAAGTTTCAACATCTTTTTGATCCATAGCAATGGCTTTATTAACAACCACTTTACCAACTGAGTGAGCCATAGAACCAATATTTAATTCTTTAATATCAACGCCACCTTCAATAGCTCTTAAAGCATCTTGAGGAGTTTCAAATAACAATAAAGCTTTAGTAGCACCAAAACGAGGATCTTTAGCGACTTCGATCATCTTTTTGATTGGTACAACGTTTGCTTTAACACCTGGTGGTGCAGCTTGTTCAATCATTTGTTTACGTAATGCATCTTGAGATACTGCATCAGATACAACAATGATACGAGTTGGTTGAGTTGATTTTGTCCAAGTAGTAGCTACTTGACCATGTAATAAACGTGTATCAACACGAGCTAAGACATATTTAATATGTCCATCTCCAAGAACAGTTCCTTCAGGAATAGCCCCAGCAGGTGCTGGTTTTTCATCTTTTACTGCTTCTTCCTTTTTAGGTTCTAATTCTTCTGGACGAATGTTAACTCCGTCTCTAGCAACTTCACAGATATGAGTTGCGATTTCATGTGCGCTGTCAGTAGACATACGCATTGCATATGCTTCAATAAGCATTGGTAAATTTAACCCAGTAACGATTGCCCAATGATCTTCATGACCGTTAAGTAATAAGTTTGCTTGGTTGAAAGGAGTACCACTCCATAAATCAACTAAGAAAAGAACTTCGTCTTGATTTTCAAAAGTGGAAATAGCTTCTTCCATTTTTGCTCTTAAATCATCAGGACCTTCACTTGGTTGTAAAGTCACAGCTTTTACATCTTTTTGTTCACCGAAAATCATAGAACCAGATTGTAAAATTCCATTAGCGAATTCACCATGACTTGCAAGAATAATTCCTACCATATTTTTCCTCCCTCTCTTTAATTAACATTGAATAACAAAAAAAGTAGGCCAACTATTTAAAAGAAGATACAATAAAGCTATTGCTCTTTTTTAAAATAGTTAATGCCTACTTAAAGTTACACACTATTGAATATTCAATTTAATTACATTGCTATACTAACACCAAAAAATGTAAGCGTCAATCATTTTTTTACATTTTGATGTTCTTTCATTATTTTTTATCATACAAAAAATAATGAAAAGAATAAAATATAATATAAAACAATCACAATTTATCAATAAATAAAAAAAGGAGTTTCCTCCTAATTTTGAAATGCACTTGATAAAATTCTTTCCAAATGTAAAGCAAGATAACCAACTTCTGATTCTGGTAATTCTTTATGAAGTACCTTTGATAAATTATCACACATTCTTATTGCTTGTTCATAAGCAAAAGGAAATTTATTTTTTGTAAATTCACTAATATCCATTTGTAATTGTTCATTAGTATTTAAACGTATGATTAGGAATTTAATATGATTCATTAAACGGGCATAAGAAATAGATTCAATATCAATTTTCATATTTAAATCCGTTTGTAATTTAATAATACTTTCATGAACAATACGAGCAGCTTCCATGGATTCTCCTACTTTATTAGAAGAAATTGCCGAGTGAATATGTAAAGTAATGAAACTTACTTCATCATTGTTGATTTCTTTATTAATAAAAGATTTAATTATTTCTTTTGATTTTAAAGCAACTTCATATTCATCAGGGAAAAGAAGTCGTATATCATAAGTAAATGGATTACTAGGCATGATATTTTCATCCATACGTTTGATTGTAAAATGAATATGATCAGCAAGTGGAATAAGAATATCATGATTTACTTTTTGAAATTTATTAGTTGCTTCTTTGATGATTTCAGCCGCAATTTCTAAATAAACCGGATTAATATAATCAATAACTTTCTTTAACTTATCTTTGGCTTGATAGTTTTTTTGCATCATATATTTTTTAGCTTGAGGTGGAATTTCAAAATGATCATTTACTTTTTTACCAAAACCAATTCCTTTAGCCAAAATAATAATTTCATTATTACCTTCTTTAGCAAGAATGGTATTATTATTTAATATTTTTAAGACTTGATACATTTTGTTCACCTACTCTCTTATTTTTAAAACTGTTTCGCCAATTTTTTTATTTCCATAAATCTTTTCAAGAGACCCTTGTCCTTTGGTTACGATCATTAAAAGACAATCATCTACCGCATTTTCTTTAATATAATGCAAATCTGCATTCCATAAAAGATCTCCTTTTTTGACCTTTTGATTTATTTTAACAAGAAGTTCAAACCCTTGTCCATTTAATTTTACGGTATTAATACCAAAATGAATCAATAATTCCATTCCATTATCCAATTCTATACCAATAGCATGTTTTGTAGGATAAAGCATGGAAATCGTTCCATCACAAGGAGAAACCACTACACCATGAAGAGGGCGAATCATTAAACCATCTCCTAGAAGTTTATGGGCAAAGATATCATCACTACAATCTTCAATTGGTAAAACTTCGCCATCAACAATATTCCCAATTTCTAAATCTGTTGTATGATAAACAATTGTTTTTTCTTCATCATAAGCTTCGGGGACGTTTTCAAGATAATCATCAATCTTTGTTTTTAAAGAAGAAGCTTTAGGACCAAAAATAATTTGAATTGCATTTCCCTGTAATAATACAGCTGCAGCCCCTGCTTGTTTTAAAGAAGCTTCACTTACTAATTCAGGTTCTTGTAAGGTTGCACGTAATCGCGTAATACAACAATCTAGCTCTGTAAAGTTATGGCGACCACCTAATCCTTTAAGAATCATTTGAACTTGAGGATCAATTAAGGATTGATCAAAAGAATAATCCATTTTCTTTTTATTAAAAATCGTTAATTTATTATCATCTTCTCTTCCTGGTGTTTTTAAATCAAATTTCTTAATTAAAAAACGGAATGAAAAATAATATAGGAAGAAATAAATAAGCCCAAAGATTACAATAAAAATCCAATGAGTTTTACTATTGCCTTGTAATACCCCAAAAATAACAAAATCAATCAAACCACAAGAAAAAGTAAAGCCAATTGTCACTCTTAAAGCTTGTGCTAAAACAAAAGCCGTACCCGCTAAAAAGACATCCACTACAAATAACATAGGTGCTACAAAGATAAAGGCGAATTCAATCGGTTCAGTAATTCCAGTCAATATACTGGTAAGAGCCGCTGATAAAAAGAGACTTCTTACAACTTTTTTTGATTCATCTTTAGCACATTGATACATCGCTAAAGCAGCACCTGGTAAACCGAAAATCATAATCATAAATTCACCAGAGAAATATTTTGCTGCTTCAACACTGAAATGTTTTAGGTTTGGATCAGCTAATTGAGCAAAGAAAATGTTTTGAGCACCATGAACTAAGACCCCATTAACTTCCATTGATCCCCCAATAGCTGTTTGATAAAAAGGCGTATAGAAAACATGGTGTAAACCAAAAGGAACAAGAGCTCGTTTAACAATTCCATAAACAAAAGTACCTCCATAACCACTACTGGCAATCAATTGTCCAATCTTAAAGATACTTGATTGAATACTAGGCCAAATATAAAACATTAAAAAACCAATAAAAATATAAACAATTGTTGAAATAATTGGGACAAATCTTTCCCCTTCAAAGAAAGACAAAAAATTAGGTAATTGAATTTGATAGAAATGGTTATGTAAATAACTCACACCTAAACCAACAATAACTCCACCAAATACTCCCATTTGTAGTGACATTTGTCCACATACATTTATCAATGTTCCATCTACGGCATCAACTAAAACTTTATTACCATTAATAACACCATTAAAAGTAAGTAAACTATGAATTGTTGAATGCATCACAAAAAAAGCAATAATCGAAGATAAAACAGCGACTTCTTTTGATTTCTTAGCCATTCCCGAAGCAACAGAAGCGGCAAAAATTAACGGTAGATTATCAAAAATAGTTTGTCCAACAGCCATTAATAACGTTAATATTTGATTTAAAATTGTTCCATTTCCCAAAATACTTTCCATACCAAGTGAAGCAATCGTTGCTTCATTTGTAAGTGAACTTCCAATTCCTAAAAACATCCCTGCAATTGGAAGAACAGCAATAGGTAACATAAAACTACGTCCTATTCTTTGTAAAACACCAAAGACTTTTTTTCTCATATATTTCCTTTCCCATGGTTTCTTTGAAGAAACTATATCACTTCAAAGTGCGTACTTATATAAATATCAGTAAAAGTATATACTTTTTTTATACAAAATGATAGGAGAAAAAAGATGATTGCAGTGGATTTATTGAGTGAAATTTTTATTTTAATTGTATTAGGAATTTATTTGAAAAGGAATAACGTTATTGATGGACATACAGTGGGTCAATTAACTGATTTAATTGTAAAAATATGGTATACTCACATACAATTTTGGGATATGAAAAAGATAGAGTTAAGCGCTTACATGTGTTACTATATATCTAGGAGGATTTTTTATGGGAAAATTGGATAATAAAGTGGCAATTATTACAGGAGGAAATGCTGGCGTAGGTAAAGAAATCGCTAAATTGTTTGCAAGTGAAGGAGCAAAAGTTGTTATTTCAGCAAGACGTCAACAAGTCTTAGAAGAAACAGCAAAAGAAATTGAAGAAGCAGGAGGAACTGTTTTATGTGTTCCTACTGATATTTCTAAAGTGGATGATGTTAAAAACTTAGTAAGTAAAACAGTTGAAACTTTTGGTCAATTAGATATTTTAATTAATAATGCAGGTGTTTTAGATAAAGGATTAAATGCAATTGATCAAATTGATTATGATGATTTAAATAGAGTTATTGATATTAATCAAAAAGGAACAATGTATTGTATGTCAGAAGCTTTAAAAGTGATGAAAAGTGGAGCTTCTATTGTTAATATCTCAAGTGTTGCTGGACAATATGGTGCAGGTGGTGCTGTTTATGTATCTACTAAAGCAGCAATTATTGGGGTAACAAAACATGCAGCAATGCGTTTTGCTAAAGAAAAAATTAGATGTAATGTTATCTGTCCAGGAAGTATTACAACAGATATGGCAGCAGGATTAACACCTGATACAATGGATATGAAAATGATGGGTGCTATGTCAGCTCATAGTGATTTAACACTTCAACCTTGTAGTCCTTTAGATGTTGCAAAAGTAGCACTTTTCTTAGCAAGTGATGATGCAGCACCACTTACAGGACAAGTTGTTGTAAGTGATTATGGAGTAGATTTATAATATGTGAAACCGCACAATGTGCGGTTTTTAATTGATTTGTTTTTTAATCATTATATGAATGTTCTCCTCATGTCTAAAGACAGGGGATTATTGTTACCTGCCAACATTGTTGGCAGACAAGTTCATTTATGATAGTTCGTAGTGCAAGATAGGGGTATGCCATTACCCTTCCTAGAGCAGAATACAAGTTAGTGTATCTACAATTAATTTCATAATAGCAACATTACTTACCTTTTGATCATTAAATACGACTTCTTTACCCGCTACATTTTTCATGATTAATTGTAATTCTAACTTCTTTTTTCCTTATCTTCTATCAATTCAATATGACCTTTTCCCATAATATTTTGATATTTCATAGAATATTGACATGATGTTTTTCTTTCAACGAAATATATTAAATCGAGTTTCTTTCCTACTTTTGCAACATGAATGTTTATTATTATAAGTATAACAATAATTTAAATGAACAAAACACTGCTTTGATCTATAAAATCTAAACGGCAACATTGATTATTTTCAATGATTTCTTTTATTTAAATCTGTAATTTCTCGTTCTGTTCGTCGCATAACTATGCTCCAAAATGATCTTTTTTAAAATGTTTATAATAAATAATAAAGAGAAAGGAAGTTGTAAACCAAGTGATTGGATAAGAAATAACAACACCTTTTAATGTTGGATAATGAGGAGAAATAAAGGTTACCCAAGCAACACGCAAAACACAAATACCAATACAGACAAGAAGCATTGGTTTAAAAGATTCCCCACAACCTCTCATTGTTCCAGAAAAAATTTCTACACAACAGTAAGAAAAATAGAAAGGCATTAAAAAGAGTATTAAACTTTGACATTGATTAATGATGGCTGGATCAGATGAAAAGAGTTTTGTAATATAACTTCCCCCAAAACATAAGATCACACTTAAAGAAACTGCCATTGTTAAGGCAATCGCTAAAGCTGTTTTCGCTCCTTTTTGAATACGATCATAAAGATGAGCACCATAGTTTTGTCCTACAAAAGTTGTAATGGCGGCACCAATGGCTGCCATAGCCATCCAAAATAAAGCATCAATCTTTACATAGACTGACCATGAAGCAATAGTTTGAGTTCCAAAGGCATTAATATGTGTTTGTAAGACGATATTGGCGATACTATACATTGTTGATTGAATTCCAGCAGGAGCTCCAATTTGGACAATTTTCTTTAATACAGGTAAATGAAATTTAATTTTTGATAATGTAAGTTGATAGACATTTTTAGAAAACATTAGTTGAATTGTGACTAAAATAGCACATACTGTTTGAGCAATAAAAGTCGCAATCGCTGCCCCAGCAATACCTTTATGTAAAATAACAACTAAAACAAAATCAAAAACAACATTAACAATACTACAAATAATTAAATAATAAAGTGGTCTTTTACTATCTCCTACAGCTCTTAAAATTCCTGAACCAATATTATAAATAGCTCCAGGAATCATCCCTAAAAAGTAAAGTCTCATATAAAGACTGGCATCATTTAAAATATCATGAGGAACACCAATAGCATCTAAACATTGATAAGAAAAGAATAAACCAAAAAGCATCATGATAATTCCACTAACAATAGCAAGCATATATGAAGTATGGACTGCTTGATGTATCTTATCTTTATTATGAGCTCCATAATATTGAGCAATAACAACAGAAGCTCCAGTTGATAAACCAACATAGAAGTTAACAACTAAGTTTGTCAAATTCCCTGTTGAACCAACAGCAGCAAGAGCATTTGTCCCACAAGCTTGACCAACAATAATGGTATCAACGGTATTATATAGTTGTTGAAAAAAGCTCCCAATTAATATTGGAAAAAAGAAAAAAAGTAATTGTTTCCAAATAACTCCTTTCGTAAAATCTTGTGTTTTATTCATAGATTACCCTCCCTCTATAATAAAAAACACCAAAAGGTGCATTGTTTGAAATAATGGTATCACATAATTTTTGACAAAACAACCAAAGAAGAAACATCAAAAAGTCAAATAAAGTTCATATTTCTTCTTTATGATAATACACGAAAGGAGGAACAAGAACTTACTTAAACAAAACTTAATTATAAACTTCCCTTTTTAAAAAAGATAATAATAGATAATAGTAAAAAGCAGATCTTTTCCCTTCCCTTGGATCTGTTTTTTTGTGCATAATAAATACCTTTTATATAAACAACATTCATTGATTATGGTACAATAATTAAAAGGACATTTTGAATATGAAAGTAAATTGAAATGAAAGAATTTTTGTATGTATAAAATATTAAAAAGATACAAAAATCGCAAATTCTAATGACTATAATAGGAGATGTTAATAAGAGAAAATGATGAAGTTAGAGTTTTAAACATGATATTATTTTAAAGATGGGAGAAGAAAGTATGAGTAAAAAAACAGTTCAAAAAAGTAAGAAAAGAACAACAATAGCCAATAAAAAAAGAACAACGGGTGTAAAGGCCAATACGGTTGTTAAATCGGCATCAGTTACCAGTGAAAAGGTAACTGAAGTCAAACCAGTAGAAGTACCAAAAAAAGTTGATATTGTTGAATCAACACCAAAGACAACTGTTCAACCAAAAGAAACAAGTGAAAAAGTTGTTGCTGAATCAGCACCAGCTGTAAAAACAGCGCCTGCTAAGAAAGCGACTACTAAAAAGACAACAACTGCTAAATCAACAACAGCTACAAGTAAAAAAACAACAACTGCTAAACCAAAATCTGTAAAAAGTGAAACACCTGTTGAAGCTAAACCAACAGAAGTTATTCAAGAAGTTCCTGTTGAAAAATCTCAACCAATTGATTTAGGACCTCGTAGAAGTGTTGCCTTTATTGGTTCAGAATGTTATCCATTTGTAAAAACGGGTGGATTAGGGGATGTTATGTCAGCTCTTCCAAAGAGTTTAGCTAAATTAAATATGGATGTTAAAGTTATTATTCCTAGATATAAATGTATTCCTCAAAAGTTCCAAGAAAAGATGGAATATAAAGGATCATTTTATATGGAGCTATGTGCAGATGGAAAACAATATTATGTAGGTATTATGGAATATCAAGAAGATGGTGTTGTTTATGATTTTATCGATAATGATGAATTCTTCTCGTGGGGAAATCCATATACGAATCTTATCGATGATATTCCTAAGTTCTGTTATTTTAGTAAAGCAGCTCTTGCGGCACTTAATTATTTAAATTGGACACCAGATATTGTACATTGTCATGATTGGCAAGCAGCTTTAGTTCCTCTTTATTTAAGAACAAGCTTTAAAGATACAAATGTAGGACGTGCAGGTGCTGTTCTTACAATTCATAACTTAAGATTCCAAGGTATCTATGATCGAAAAACAATTCAATATTGGTCAGATCTTCCTGATTATGTCTTCAATAAAGATTGTATGACACAAAATTGGTTAGATGCGAATATGTTAAAAGGTGGTATCACTTATTGTAATAAATTAACAACAGTAAGTAATACGTATGCTGGAGAAATTCAAACAGAAGAGTATGGTGAAGGTCTTGAAGAACATTTAAGATATCATAGTAGTAAGATTTTAGGAATTGTTAATGGTATTGACACAGATATTTGGAATCCAGCAACAGATAAACTTTTAGCTGCTCAATATGATAGCCAATCTGTTATCAAGAATAAAAAAGCGAATAAAAAAACACTTCAAGAATCCTTAGGATTAGAAGTTGATGATCATAAAATTGTTATCGGACTTATTTCGCGTCTTACAAATCAAAAAGGCCTTGATCTTGTTAATGATGTTATTCCAAGTATTATGGATGAACATACACAAGTTGTTGTTTTAGGTACAGGTGATGCGATGTATGAAGATGCTTTCCGTTATTATGAAAATAAATATAAAGGAAACTTCTGTGCATATATTGCCTACAATGAAAATGTCGCCCACAATATTTATGCAGGCTGCGATGCTTTACTGGTACCATCAAGATTTGAACCTTGTGGACTTACACAACTTATTAGTATGAGATATGGTTCTATCCCAATTGTAAGAGAAACAGGTGGACTTAAAGATACTGTTCAACCTTATAATCTATTTGATAATACAGGTAATGGCTTTACCTTTGATCGTTATGAAAGTGGACTTCTTTATGATGCAATCAATCGTGCTAAAACACTTTATTTTGAAAATAGAAAATATTGGGATGAAATGGTTGTTCGTGATATGAATAAAGATGTTTCTTGGCAACAAAGCGCAAAACAATACAAAGATATGTATGTAGAATTAACACCAAAATATTAAAGCAATTTAAAAATGCAATGTTATTTAACGTTGCATTTTTTTATCCCATAATTTTTGACAAAACAAACAAGAAAGTAACATGAAAAAGTTAAATAAAGTTCATAAAACTTATCTATGATAATACACGAAAGGAGGAACAAGCACTTACTTAAACTCAAAACTTAATTATCAATTTCCCTTTTTAAAAAATAATAATAGATAATAGTAAAAAGCAGATCTTTTCCGTTCCCTTGGATCTGTTTTTTTGTTGTAATAATAAAAATTGCATTGTAACAATCTAATTGTTACAATGCAAAAACTGATGTTACAATACTAAAATACCAATAAAATCAAATGATACACAACAAAAGAGGCAAGCCAAGCAATAAGGCATTGTCCAAAGACAACAATCAATGCCCATTTCCCATTAAGTTCTCTTTTGATTGCAGCAATCGCTGCAATACAAGGGGTATAAAGTAAACAGAAAATAAGTAAAGATAAAGCAGCTGGTGTTGTAAGTGACATCAACAATGATTGGGTTGAACCATAAAGAATAGATAATGTCGAAACAACACTTTCTTTTGCCATAAAACCTGAAATAAGGGCTGTTGAAATGCGCCAATCACCAAATCCTAATGGGTTAAAGATTGGAGTGATATATCCAGCGAGAATGGCTAGAATACTCTCTTTAGATTCTGCGACGATATTAAATCTTAAATCAAAGGTTTGTAAGAACCAAATAATGATTGTGGCTACAAAGATGACAGTAAAAGCACGTTGTAAGAAATCTTTGGCTTTTTCCCATAATAATTGACAGACGTTTTTAGCGCCAGGCATACGATAGTTTGGAAGTTCCATGACAAAAGGAACAGGTTCACCTTTAAAAAGGGATCCTTTTAAAATCAAAGCAAAAATAATACCAGTCAAAATACCAAAAACATATAAGAAAATCATAACGAATGCGCCCTTACCTGGGAAAAAGACAGAGGTAAAGAAAGCATAGATTGGAAGTTTTGCTGAACATGACATAAAAGGTGTTAGAATAATTGTCATTTGTCGATCTCTTCTTGAAGAAAGTGTACGACTTGCCATAACGCCAGGTACTGTACATCCAAATCCAATCAACATAGGGACAATACTTCGTCCAGAAAGTCCAATTTTTCTAAGGAGTTTATCCATAATAAAAGCAACACGAGCCATATAACCACTATCTTCTAAAATAGATAAGAAGAAAAATAAAGTAACAATAATTGGTAAGAAACTTAAAACAGTTCCTACCCCATTAAAAATTCCATCTATAATCAAAGAATGTAAAGCTACATTGATTTGTGCTTGGGTTAGAAGAGTATCAACATAATTTGTTACAATAGATACACCATTTTCTAAGATGCCTTGTAAAAAAGAACCAATAACATTAAAGGTCAAAAAGAAAACGATACCCATAATTCCAATAAAGGCGGGAATACCTGTATATTTTCCAGTTAAAAATTGATCAATTTTTTGACTTCTTAATCTTTCTTTACTTTCATGAGGTTTTTTCACAGTTTGTCTACAAATATTAATGATTGAATGAAAACGATCACTAGCAATAGCTGCTGAACAATCAAGACTACTTTCTTCTTCAAGCTGTTTGCGAATGTGTTCTAAAATTTCCTTTTCATTTTGACTTAAATCAAGTTGTTCTAATAAAAGAGAATCATTTTCTGCAAGTTTACTTGCTGCAAAACGTAAAGGAACTCTTGCTTTTTTTGCATGATCTTCAATAAGATGTTCAATTGCATTAATACAACGATCAAGAGCTTGATTATCAAAATATTGTAAAAATTGAGGTTTTTCTTGATAATAAGCAACATGTAAAACATGACTGACCAATTCATCAATACCTTCTCCTTTAGCGGCTGAAATAGGAACGACAGGAACTCCTAAATGATCTTCTAGTTCATTAATAAGAACTGTTCCCCCATTTCCTGACATTTCATCCATCATATTTAAAGCAACAACCATAGGCATATTGAGTTCTAATAGTTGCATTGTTAAATAAAGATTTCTTTCAATATTTGTTGCATCAACAATATTAATGATTGCTTTTGGTTTTTCTTTTAATAAGAAATTTCTAGTCACGATTTCTTCACTACTATAAGGTGACATTGAATAAATTCCTGGTAGATCCGTTATAAGGGTATTTTTATAGCCTTTAATTACACCATCTTTACGATCAACAGTGACTCCTGGAAAATTACCAACATGTTGATTAGAACCAGTTAGTTGATTAAATAAAGTTGTTTTACCACAGTTTTGATTACCAACTAAGGCAAAAGTAAGTAGATCACTTTCATGATAGATTTGGTGATTATTGATTTTATCGTAACTTGATTCACCATACCCTGGATGTTTTTTATATTTAAAAATAATGTTTTCATTTTTTAATTCTTCTTTTTTAGTAATTTCTTTAACTTCTATTTTTTGAGCATCTTCTTTCCTTAAAGTAAGCTCATAATCATGTATTTTAATTTCAATAGGATCCCCCATTGGTGCATATTTTACCATGGTTACTTCTACACCTTGGATAAGTCCCATATCTAAAAAGTGTTGTCTTAATGCTCCTGTTCCTCCTACAGAGACAATTACAGCACTTTTTCCTATAGCCAAATTATCTAATTTCATATTTTATCCCTTCTCTTTCTTTATAAGGGTAACTTTAAATAATAAGAAAAGCAATAAAATATATAATGTATAACCCTTTTTTTACATAATTATTCCGTTTTATGGATATACTTTTTCTTTATATTGAAGATGGAGGTAGAAAGTATGATAAAAAACGCACTTTTAAGTTTAAAGAAAAACATAGGAAAAACGATTTTATTATTTGTAATAATTGTCGTTATTACCAATCTCGTCATTGCTGGTTTATCCATTCAATCAGCAACACAAAAATCAATGGATCAAATTCGTAGTAGTTTAGGAAACGATGTAACTCTTTCTGTTGATTTTAGAAACATGATGAAAAATAGAGAACCAGGTGAAGCCGTAAGTAATGAGACATCATTAACAACAACCATGGCAGATAGTTTAAAAGATTTAAAGTATGTAGAAAGTTATAATTATCAAATATCTACATCAGCTGATAGTGATTCTATTTCAGCGGTAGAAACTGAATCGGATAATAGTAATAATCAACAAGATACAAATAAGCCAAATGATCAATCAGAACAAGCTTCAAATCAAGGTGATTTTACGATCAGTGCTAATACTACAATGGAATATTTAGATTCATTTACAAACAGTAATTATACCTTAACAGATGGTCGTTTGCTTACAAGTGATGATGCAAATACAAATAACTGTGTCATTGAAACCAATCTTGCAAGTGATAATGATTTAAGTGTTGGTGATACTTTTACTATTACAACCACAGTTAATGATGAAACAATTATTCAAGAACTTACAATTGTAGGTATTTATGAAATTCAAACAACAAATGAAATTGGTGGTGCCCATTTCAATAATCCAATAAACACGATTTATACTGATTTATCAGTTGGGCAAACACTTACTGGAAGTAGTGAAAACATTACATCAGCAATTTATTATTTAGATGATCCAGAAAATGCAGAAGCTTTTGTAGAACTTGCGAAAAAGAAAAGTGATATTGATTTTGATACATTCTCATTAGATGCCAATAATCGTCTTTATCAACAAAATGCTTCTTCTCTTGAAAGTATGCAATCATTCGCAAAGATGTTTGTATGGATCGTAGTGATTGCTGGTAGTGCAATTCTTTGTTTAATCTTAGCTCTAACAATTAGAAATAGATATTATGAAATTGGTGTTCTTTTATCACTTGGACAAAGTAAAGTTAAAATTATTGCTCAACAACTTATTGAAATAGGTTTAATTGCAGTAGTTGCTTTTGTGATTTCTTTAGGTACAGGACAATTAACATCTCATTATATGGGTAATATGTTAGAAAGTAGTTCTTCTTCAAATGTCATGCAAATGGATCAAAAAGGTGATCAACCAAATGATCATCAACAAAAAACTAATAAACAAACAAAAGAAAATTTCCTAGGAAATATGATGCAAGGACCATCAAATCAAGAATTAGATGTTTCAATTACAGGTGAAAATGTCGTTCAACTTGCCGGTGTTACAGCAGCAATCTGTATTGTTTCTATTGCTGTACCTGCAGCCTATGTATTAAGACTTACACCTAGACAAATCTTATCTAGAAAGGAAGGTTAAGATGGAAAAGTTATTAGAATTAGAAAATGTAAGCTATAGTTATCAAGATGGTAAAGAAAAAAATAAAATTTTAGAACATGCTTCTTATTCATTTGGAAAAGGTAAAATATATGCTGTTGTTGGTGCGAGTGGAAGTGGGAAAATAACAACTCTTTCACTTTCATCTGGTTTAGATAAACCAGATGAAGGAAAAGTCTTATTCAAAGGAAAAGATATTCAAGAAATAGGTTTAAATAAATATCGTCGAGAAGATATCTCTATTGTCTTTCAATCATATAACCTCATTTACTATATGAATGCTTTAGAAAATGTTATGTCTGCTTTAGAAATTGCAGGGATCAAAAGAAAAGATAAAAAAGAATATTGTTTATCTATTCTTGAACAACTTGGACTTTCCAAAGATGAATGTAAAAGAGATATTCGACAACTATCAGGAGGACAACAAAGAGTTGTGATTGCACGTGCTATTGCAAGAGAAGTCGATTTGATCCTTTGTGATGAACCCACAGGTAACCTTGATGAAAAGAATTCATTGGACATCATGAATACTTTCTTAGATTTAGCACATATTCATCATAAATGTGTTATTTTGGTAACCCATTCACCTACTCTAGCAAAGATGTGAGATGTGTCTTTAAGAATTAAAGAAGGAAAAATAGAAGCAAAACGTTAGAGTTTTGCTTCCGAATTGATTAAAAAATTTTAATTAATAAAAACACCTAAGAGAATAGTATCTTAGGTGTTTTTATTAATTTCCTTGAGGCGATAAATTGCGCAAATGTAAATATACAGTATTTTTTGAAATGTTTAATTCGTCTGCAATTTTTGGAACAGAATCTTTTATTTGGAAAATACCCCTATCATATAATTGAGAAATTATAGCCTTGTTTTTATTAGAATATGAAATTGAAGAATCTTCGTATACTTCGTTCTTTACATATTCCAAAGTAGATAAAATCATTTCATCTACGTTACTTGCAAAAGTTTCAGTAACAGATTTGATTTGTACTTCTTCTTGTTTTTTAGGAACATAAGATTGAATAAAATCGTTTAAACTAATATTCATATAATAGTTCATACATAATAATCCAATAATTCTATTATTTTCACCACGAATTGCAATAGTAGTACTTTTTAATGGTTCACCTTTAGCGTTTGTAGAAAAGTAAGTTTCACTTGATTCACCGCTATCTTTTAAACGACTAAGCATTTCTAACGCTTTGTCTGTAATAGGAGCCCCTATCTTACGGCCAGTATGTTCACCGTTTACTATATTTATGACCGAGTGTTCATAACTATCTAAGCTATGCAATACAATTTCATAACCATATCCTAAATATTTTTCTAAGCCTTCTAGTAGTGTACTGTAACTTTTTAAAATTTGTTGATCGATTAATGTAAGTTGAATTTCTTTGAATTTCATAGTTACCTCCAATACCTATTATAACATAAATTAAATAAATTGAAAATAAATAATGAAAAATATTTCATTTAATAAATATATTTAATATAATTAAGTTAAAAATAAGCGCTATC
>ERZ826764.739-NODE-739-length-43920-cov-5.647418_pt1 | contig 43920 bp, 53 predicted proteins | sample MGYA00519870_ERZ826764 | MGnify/ENA primary metagenome ERZ826764 (study PRJEB31778, sample SAMEA3449239) | human gut metagenome | biome: human gut; feature: human-associated habitat; material: faeces | place: United Kingdom | collected 2010/2012 ...
TTACATAGCTTCGATATTACATAGCTTCGATATTACATAGCTTCGATATTACATAATCTTTGCACTCTACCCTACATACACAAACAACAAGTTCACCCGCTCACTACGGGTGTTCTTTTTTTATCCAAATCATGCAAGCTATATAAATATAATGCTTTATTTATATAATAAGAACTCAATCTATATCTGCACTATACCCGCTCATAACTCAAACATCATATGCCCGCACTCTGTAACATAAACCAATCTATCCCCAATTTCACTCGATAACTACTTGCTCTTTTTCTCCATTCTTTAATTACACAACTTGTTATACTACTCTCATTCTCTTTGTGATTTATGTCCCATTCTTTTTTTGTTTTTTTAACCTACTTATGCAGAGAGAAGAACAGCTATACGGTTTTCGCTTCTAAAATACCGTTTTGTGGGTTGAAAAGTACCCCCGGCATATATGAAACTGATACTATAATATTACAATATAGTACCACTTTCCATAGGCTTCCCGCTTTATCCGGTGACCCCTCCGTCAAACTTTTTCCGGACTTTTTTGCGCTTGCTTGTTTGTCTAACAAAGGCGCAAAACAAAGACATCTTTCCATGCATATATATATATACACTTTCCTCTTTATATATAAACATAAAGAGCATAAATATATATGTATAGGCTTATATATAAATATTATACACTTTAAGATTATATACAAATAGTGCTGATCCATATATATATATGTGCTAACCTCTCCCCTATAATCCCCTCTCCACGGAAAAGCGGGCACGGCGTGAAAAAAATGTTGCACTGAACAAAGAGACAACCCGGAACGACAAAAGAGAACAAACAAACGCCGGAAAAGTCCCGGCGTGGTTGCTCTCTTTTATCTCAATATGTTCAACTGTTTATTGTGTTTATATAGAACGGGACAAGATGAAACGGATTGAAAGCTATGTCATATGATACACGGCGGCGGCGTGTTAGGTGTTGATCATTGCTTGATAGATGGCGTCGGTGTATGTGGTGTGATGTTGTCATGCTTGTGTTATTGCTTGATGTTGTTCTGTGACATGGCGTGCTGTGTATGGTGTTATGCACTGATGAAACGGTAAGCAATCGAAACGACAAAATATGAACGTGTTCACAAAAAATAAATATATAATTTTGGTATATATGCACTAAAATAATGTTGTAATATACTATCATATTATACACAACGCACATAAAAATGCTTGAATATTAACAAATATGAACATAAAAAACCGCTTGAATGTTTGACAAAACATTGTTTTTATGGTACAATAAACACAACGAAAGGGGGAATAAAAAATGAAAAGCGAACGGCTGGACATGGCAAGGTGGACGGACGCGGAAGCGGACGGAACAGAAGAAAGGACGGAAGAAGAATTGACAACAGTCAAACTTGTTATCAATCTTGTTAAAGAATTGGCGGACAAATGCCGATCAATTGAAGAATTTCGAGAAGCTTTGAAAAAAGCCGTCGAAGAAAACGACGAAAAAAAATAAAAAAAGATAGCTGATTAACGCCGTCAATCGTAAAATCAGCTATCCACAGCGGGAAATAAAAACCACGGCGGGGCGTTCGCTCCCCGCTTGTGGGTATCCCGTTTATATTATATAGCAAAGCGAACAAAAAATCAATGATTTTCAAAAATAAAAATTGTTTGAAAAATAATAATGCTATGGAGATGATATCATGACGTTTGATGAAATGAAAAAAGCCGCTGCATTGTATGTTGATAATATGCAATCCCTGCACCGGTCAAAGAATACCATATCCACATACAGCGCATCAATATCGTCGTTTGTTCAATGGATGGATGAAAACGGATACAAAGGCGATATGGAAGTTACCGGGGAAATCGTTACAAAGTGGCGAAATTTTTTGCATGACAAAGGGAACGCGCAAAACACCATACTATGGCGAGTTTTGGCAATTCACACGTTTTTTGCATGGTGTGTTCGTCAAAAAATAACAGATGAAAATATTGTTTCTTCTGACGATATCCCGCAAATAGAACATCGTGAAATAACTTTACTTGACAGCGATGACATCAACAAACTTTTGCATACAATTCCGACAAGAACACATCACAATATTGCTTTGAGAACACGCGCAATCGTGATCATGGCATTACAAACAGGATTGAGAAATTCAGAAATAAGGGAATTGACATTGGATGATCTGGATTTTGAAAATGGATGGGTATTGGTCAAACATGGAAAAGGAAACAAAAGAAGAAAAGCGCCTTTTCCAAAATTTGCACAAGAATGTGTAAAAGATTATTTGAAAAGCGGTATCAGACCTTCGTGGGTAAAATCTTCTGATATTTTATTTGGTAATAGTAAAGTCGGATCAAAAAACGATGAAAATGCGTGGCATGCATATACACCGCAGCAGATCAATTTGAGTGTTAAAAGATACGTGAAAAATGTGACCGGGAAAGAAATACACTTGCATACTTTGAGACATTGCGCAACCGCTCTTTGGGACAGCTATGGCGTACCAATCAGAACGATACAAAACGCTTTGGGGCATAAGTCAATCAGAACAACGGAAAACGTTTATTTGTACGTATTGAACAAGAATCAGTCTGCAATGGAAATAAATTCCGCTTTAGAAGATATGAAATAATGATATATAAAAGTCCCCATCATGTAAGATAGGGACTTTTTGAAATTATTTGAAATCAATTTTTTGCCAAACAATTGCATTTCTAAAACCATATGGCGCGGCAACCCAAACAAATTGATTCGCCGTTACACTTGCGCAATCAGAAGAATAAGGAATTGTAAGCTGTGTGGAATCTCCAATCAATTGTACTGTGCAAGTAGTTCCGTTTGGTGCGGTAATTACTTTTGCTTTGTAAATTCTAAAACAATCTTTTGTTTCTTTTTTAATCGTTTCGCGTACAACTTCTTCTATTGATTTTCGGATTTGTTCACTATAATTCATGTTGTACTCTCCGTTTCCGTTTGAGACGATTCATATGTGAAATTAGGAATATCATTGACGGATGTGCATTCAATCGTCATACTTCCTGTTTCTGCGATCGGAAGTGAAAAAGATTGAATGATGTGCCGCTCAATTGGATTTCCCGGCTTGTCTGTCCTTCGTACAGTTACAAGATTATTTTCGGAAAGATGAAACATTTGTGTTGAGGTAATTGAAATGGATTTTTGTAAAACAGTTTTTCGTTTCAACATCCAAGCAGCCACATCAACACATTGCTGCGGGTTCCAATATTCCGCTCTGTTTTCCCGGTATGTTTTTTTACCTATGATATTGACATTGGTATCACTTTTTGGGTCAAAATTTGTTGCGCGACCGTAAATTTCAGTGTCAGAAAGAGATTCACCTGTGATAATAATATCATTGTATACCTCACTGTCTTTGAATGTTTCGGAAATACTGCATAAATTTTGTTCCAACGGGTCAAATGACCATAGAATCGCACGATTGCTATCATCAATATCATCCTGTGATGGTTCTACACGTAATGTTCCGGTTTGATCATATCCGATCCAACCGGCAAGAATTGTATTCAACTCTAATAAAACATCTGCAAACGTCCCACTGTCTGCGCTTCCTACCGTAATATCATACGGAATGTCTGTCATGGGTGCTGTTGTACCGGAATCGTCGATTTGATAGGTTTTTCCGTTATAATAACTGGTGAAAACTGGTGAAACATTATCAATCTGTAATTCTGACGGTGCGTTGTTTGAAAAATCAATACGAGACAATTGAAGTATGGATGACATGGCACTAAAAATATTTGTATTTGTAGACGTCCCGGCTCCGTCTGTTGCTGGTATTTGATATGTATTTTCAAGATTACCGAACAAAGAACCGTCCAAGTATGACCACTTGTCTACCAAATTTAGTGTCACGGTGCGTTCTGATGGACTATATACGTTGTTTGGTGCGTTGACATAGAAAACACCTTGCGGCAAATAAAAGTCTGTGCCATCGGGCAGAATCAAGCCCATAGAGAGCCTGATCCTTTGCCCAAACCAAATTTTATTGATACTATAATCATATGCATTGTCGATGTTTGCAAGTGTTACTGTTGCCGTTCGTCTCTGTCCGTTTTGTAGACTAACATTCAACGAACCACTTTGTATAAATGCACGTGAATCATGTAACGTATTGTATCCTCTGTGGTAATTATTATCAAGAGAAAATGCTACAGAGTTATCCGGTTGCAGAAATTCAATTTTTGCCAGCTTTTTGAATGGATTTTTTAGAGCGGAAAGATACTCTATATATCTGTTTTTCATACTGTTTGTTCCCATCCTTCATCCGTTGGTAGTTGTATGAGTGCGATACCGTCAGTGCTGCCAATTTCTTCCCAAGGAATAGAAACAGTCACCTGTTGTACTCCATTTTGTGTGTCAACTGTCTGTGTAATCGGTGCACTGATTGATACCATATACAAATTTCCTTTCATATCTTTTAGAAATAGCGGATTTGTTGTGAGAGATGCTGCAAACAATTCATCCATCATTTGTGCGGTATCATTGTATTGTCCGTTTACAGTGTTTGAAAGAAGTGCTTGCAGTGTTCCGCTTTTACCGCTTGTCGTTGCCGGCTGCCGATAACGATATTGTGTAAAGTTGTTCAGCCATGACGGATTGTTCCCATTTGAGACAGTACCAAATTCCATATTGTTTCCGAATCTCCAAACTTTTTGGACGTGGAACACATTTTCATAAGTTGTATCCGGTGTTGCTTCCATCAAATAAATAGAACGGAACGATTGGCATATTGGATCTGATTCATTTTGAACAGTGTATTGATTGTTTGAAATATATACCATTTTGTAGGTATAACTTTCTCCGCTTTTTATACCAAAATCTTTCATCTGAGATGATTTGTTTGCATCAATAGATAACGATAAAAGACTGTTTCCATCGTTTCTATATAAAACTGATGAAGAAGATATACCGGCTTCCAATCCAGCACCACCGGGGAAATTTGTCAAAAACAATGTATTGTCATCTCTGGTTGGTTGAGATGTGGAAGTTGTTGATGGTACATATCCTGTTTCATTTGTAATGAAAATATAACTTGTCGTTGATGTTCCACTAATCGTTATAGATGACAAATTATTCATAGGGAAAGAAACAGTCGATTGATTGGAATTTGATACGTATGATCCGTTTTTATACCAGTAAACATATATTCCTGTGCCGTTTGAATCAGTGATAGATTGTGGCAATGCAAACTTTATTTGATTTGAATTTGTACTATTGTAAACATAATAAGATATCGTGTGGACACCATTGAATATATTCACATATAATCCATACCAACTATTACCCATTCTTAAAATTACATCAGTATTATAATTATACAATAAAACATTTCCGCTGTTTTCTCCGTTGTATAATTCAATCATTGCACAGTTATTGGTAATTGTTCCACCAATATACAAAGTTTTTCCGTCATCAGAAAATTTTGCAGTATTTATTGATCTTGCAACAATTGGATCACCGTTGGAATCAAAAAAACCTGTAACATATTCAAAATGATTCCCATAAAACATATACAAAACAGCCGGAGATTCTTCATTCATGATATATTGAGCGGTGACACACACACGAGATTTTACATATGGGTCAAATTCTATATTTTCAATAGACAAAGCTCCATTTTGTTGGAAAATAGATATATCAACATTTTCAACGAAATTAGCTTGAAAATATGTTTGATCATATGATAACGTGTAAAATTTCAAGTTTGCACCATTTGAAGCTGATGATATATTTCCTCCCAACAAAAAACCTTTGTCAAGTGGAGAAGTTTTAACTATATTAACGTCACACAACGTTGTGTTATTTGAATCAGCGTATATTTGTTGCCTAATATATGGTACCAAAGATTCCGCTTTGACTGTATATATAAACGCACGTTCTGTAAAACTACCTCCAATTAAAAGGAATGTATTTCCATCTTGTTGACCAAAACAAGCAGTATTCACCACACCGTCCAAATTTGAAAATGATCCAATATATGTAAAATTACTTCTACCATAAGAAAAATATAAACCATATATAGCTGTACTATTTTGTGTAAATTGTCCTCCTATAAACATATATGTACTGTCATTTTCTTGTAAATATATGATATCTAAACATTGTGGCGTTCCAGTAATATTAGACGAAGCAATATCTTGTTCAACCGTGTATGATTCTTCACTATCACTATAAAAAAATAATTTAGCAATATAAGTACCAAAATTTCCTATTATAACAAGCATTCTTAAACCATCGATCTCAAAAAACTTTGCTCCGGTTACTGCTTGTGTGACAAGAGGACCTCCAACTTGAATTGGAACACCGTTTGGCTGTTCTTTGAAAATCCTTGCGCCTGAGCTGCTTCCAACAACAATATATCCCTGATTGTCTCTGTCAATCACATTTGCTATCCCATCGCTTGCAAAACTTCCAACAAATTCTGTCTGCGGCGGTTCAATATCTTGTAAAATTTCAAAAGTATACGGCGGATCAAATGAAAGATTCCCGTTACTCGTTTGCTCCCAGAATACATCTTCGTTCGTTCCTAATACCAGTTTTCCATCAATGATATGATCTGCTACTTCGCTTTCCGGGAAAGACGGTATACCATTGATACTCAACGGCGTATCATATGTGATGATTGCGCTTCCATCTCCGCCGCATTCTACGTTGAGTGTTGCGCCCTCATTTGAATTTGCATATAACACATTGAATACTTTTGAATCTGTTGCTTGAACGCCGTTCTCTGTTTCTATGGTACAAATAACAGTATAAGTATGTGGAGAATTTTGTTTTCCTGTTTCAAAAGCATTGTAAGACGTAGAAAGAATTTGCGTGTAAATTTCTCCGGTATCTAACACGGTTTTATTTGTATGATTGTCAAGGATTGTCCATTCTACCCAGTTGATCGTGTCACCCTGTTCCTGAGAGTATGTTGCCGTGAATGTCTGAGTGATTGAATCGATTGTAACCGTATTATCACTTATCGTACCAAACGGATCAATGGATAATGTTGGCGCGCTCCGTGTTATAAAAACAGATTCCGAATATTGTACAACATTTTCTCCGACTTCATGTCCCCAATATTGTTTAATTTGCATTTTGTATTCGTTTCCATTTGTAAAAGACAAAAGAGAGGAACCGCTCACCGTGTTTAGTGTCCAGTTTGACCATTTTGTATTTTCCGGTTCGTATGTATAAACAACGGGATTTCCTTTTTCATCTGTACCATAGAATGGATTTTGCAAAGATATATTACCTGTTGTTCCTGCCAATGAAGAATCATCATTGCTATAAAATGTGATACTAAAACCAATCATTGGCGAATTTCCGTTGACTTGCCATGAAATGGATACCGGATTATTTACATCAATGGTACCACCCCCGATACCTGCAAAAGTAGAAGGTGTAATATTTGTTGGTTGAAATAGCGCCATTTGTTTCCCCTTTCTCAATTCCCGTACAGTTTCATATCGTCAAAGATTTTCGTTAAAATGTCCCCAAGTTCTTTGGAGGCGTTCGGCGGAATGTTGACGCCGTTGACGGTGTATGTCGTACTGTTACCGCTGTTTGTATTGTACGTTTTTCCATTGTTGAAAGATTGAATATACTGCATGGGATTGACCAGATGGTTTTTCTCGATTTCATATTGTCTCATCAGTTTTTCCACATCAAAATTTCCGATGGTATCTCGGACTTTCGTGAAATCAATCGGAAGCCACGTGCCGTCCTCATTTTTGTTTGCACTGATTGCAGAACCGATTTCACTGAAAATCGCATGGCCACTTGAATTGGTCCATGTTCCTGTTGCGTCATCATATGTTGCCCCTATGATACTTCCAAGAACAATGTTTGCGTCATGCAAGAATTTTTTTCCTTCTTCATCGGAATCGCTCCATTGATTGGAGAAAAATTTCATTAGTTCAATGATTTCTTCATTTGTGGCATCCCCATCTTGTATTTTCTCATAAATCTTTTCTGCCCAATCAACTTGTTCTTGCAATAAATTTGTTTGTTCATCATAAATGGCATCATCATATTCTTTTTGTGCGTTTTCAAGTTCTTCTTTTGCATCTTGAATGTCCTGTGCGTTGCTTTGCCATTCCCATTGACCGGTTGCAGTATTGTACACGCGAACGTTTCGCTGTGCCATGGTATCCAGAAGCTTTTTCTGTGCTTCCAAAACTGCTTTTTTCTTTTCCTCAATGTCCAGCTGTTCTTCTTCTTTCTGCTTTGCTTCCTCTCGCAAATTGATTTCTTCTTCGATCGGCTTTGTAGCAGCTTCCAGTGCGCTTTGTAGTGCATCCTCTTTCAAACTTTCGATATCCTGCTGGATATTGTACCATTCGCTGGATAAGTTGTTGATTTCTTCTTGTTCGGCTCCAATCAAACGCAAATATTCCGCTTGCTGATGCAACAGGTCTTGTACTTTTTGGTACATGGAAATGATTTCGTCGATACTTGCTTGATTTTTCCGTATGGCGATTTCGCTTTCCAGTAATGACCGTTCTGATTCGTAATTATCAATTTGCAGCTGTTGGATTTGCTCCATGTAATCAAGCCAATCAATGGAAAGATCGTTGATTTCTTCTTGGCTTGCGCCGATGGAACGAAGATAATCTGCATACAAATGCAGCACTTCTTGAATTTCACGTATTTTTGCGGTTTGTTCCTGATAGTTTTTGTCCTGTGCTTCCATCAAAGAAAGTTCATTTTCCAGATAGGAACGTCTTTCCTCGTACTCCTGTTTTCTCAGATCAACAATTTGCGAATCGATGTCTAACAGTTGCCCCCTTAGATTATTGATTTCAACCTGATCCTCGCCGATTGAAATGAGATAATTCAACTCATCTTGCAATGCAGCTTTTATTTCATACTGTTTCGCAATCTGTTCAGAAATAGGACGATCCTGTTTTTCAAGCAAAGAAAGTTCACTTTGGCGTAGTTCAACGATCTCTTTGAGGTTTTCTAAGTATTCATCGGTTTGGTTTGCGGAACCTACTGATCCGCTATTTGTAAAGTCAAAATTTATAATTTGTCCGTATGCATCAAGAAATGATTGCACTCTTTCATTTAATCTATTGTTTTTTTCTTCCTCACTTAATTGTTCTAATTCTTCATTAGTTAAACTAATCGCAAATGCTGATAACCCAGCCGCATTGGCAATTTTATTAAACTTAGCTATTTTATCATCTGTGCTTAATTCAGTATTATTATAAATTTGTTCTTGAACGAGCAAAGCAGCTAATTGTTCCCTTGTAAGACCGTATATATAGGCTTGACCCAAAAAAGATTCGTAATTATCTACATTTTGTGCAGCCAATTCAGCTTTTGCTTGATTAACAAGCAATGTTGCCGATTCAACGGCATTCAAAACACCTTGTTCTTTAAGTAAAGCCGCAATTACATTCACATTAGATGCAGCCATTGTTTCACTCGATATGGTGTTTTCTATATATGCCATTGTGAGGTCGCTTAATGTTTTTTCTACTTCTTGGGATGTGATATCCCCCCTGGCAAGTTCATTTATATAGTTTTCTAAGTCAGGAATAACTTCGCCGTATTGTTCTCTTATTTTTGAAAGAGTATCATATCCAATAAATCCATTATTTGAAAATTCATTGAATGCGTCCGATGTGACAGATAATTTATCTGATAAATCATCTAATTTTGTTATAACAGTGCTTGCCATACCATCAAATTCTTCTGTTGTTTCAATCCCTTGCGATACGGCATTTGCATATTCCGGGAATAGTCCAGTCAAAACAGTAAGATAAGCTGAATATTGTTCATCAGTATATTTTCCATTTTCCCACTGTTGTTCTACCTGTTCTTGATAAGCAATGTATTCTTCAATTGTATCAATTGGATTCCCGTTTAATGTTCTATTAAAAAGATATTTATTAACTCGATATTGCATATCGGATAGAGTTTGCTCATCAACAGCAACAGTTATCTGTATGTAACCAGTGTTTCGGATATAGTCGATAATTTCTTCCACATGATCGTATGTTTTGTCTATATTTTGTCCTGTTTCATCTAAGTATGCTAAATATTCAATACCATGTTTATATACATTATCAATATCTTCAAAAAGGACTCTTTCTCCTTTTTCGGTTTTATTTATAATTGAATTATAATCTTCGTAAAATTTATTCCACTTTTCATAAGCATCGCTATCTTCTTTTGGTTGATAAACGACAGTGTCTACGCCAAATCCAATTATTGCATTTTCTGGTATAATACCACGATCTTCCTTTTTTAATGTATACTTTTCGGTAAGAAGATCTGATTCATATTTTGCCTGGTTAAGTAAATCTAATTTTTCTTTCAAAAAATCTATTTCTTTTTCTCTATCTTTTTTTCTCTCTCCTTCTATTTGGTTTATATCCAGTTCAAGTTCATAACTTTTTTTTAAGTTGTCTACATTGTCTTTTGCATCGTTTCTTTTTTGATCATATTCTTCAATCAAAAGTTCTTGTGAGGACAATTCGATTGCTTCTTTTGCGGAGTACCCCATTTGTTCGTATTTTTTTATTATGGCGTTTACTTCGCTTGTGGTGTATCCAATTTGTTTTGCTTGCTCTATTAAAGAATTTGTGAGACTTTCTATACTTTCATTGGTATTATCGATGCTTTTTCTAAAATCTTCTAATATTTCAATGTTGTTTTTTGTTTCATTTAATGCTTCTGTACTTTCATCAGCCGCCTCCTTTGCCGCTTCTTTTTCTTCCTCGAAAGATTTTGTGATTAAATTGACAACCGCATTAATTCCACCTAAAACAATACTAATGGAGGTTAAAACTAACCCAATTTTAGATGTTGTTAATGTAAGATCAATGGTTTTGAAGAAATTGGTTATTGATGCGATCATTTTTGCTCCGAATACAGTGAATAACGCAGCACTCACGGTGAAAATTGCGTTTCTTAGACCTCCGAACAATTCAATGACATCAAGAACGGTTGAACCGATAGAGACAAGGTATTTTTTGAAATCCAAAAATCCCTGTTCTTCGGAGACAAGGTGCTGCCACTGCGCGGTAAGCGCGGTCACCTGTGCCGTGTATGTTTGCATGTATTTCTCATTTTCCGCCTGCGAATACCCCTGTGCATTCTGCGCCGTCTGTGTCGCTTCCATGACGGTATCCATATTTTTCAACAGGGCGATAAAATAGTTTTGACGATATGTATTAGCTGTTCCGTAAACTTGCTGCGTCGTTTCAAAGATATCTCCAAGTTCGTCATGCAATTCCTGTGTTAGACTTTGCATTTCATCTGTTGCAAGCCATTCATTGAGCAAATTTTCCTGTTCTGCGGACATGCTGCTGATCGATGCTGCGACCTCGCGCCAGACGTCTAAAATGTCCGCGCCGCCCAGCCTGAAATCTTCCACCGCCTGCGCCGCCCCGTCGGACAATTGTGCAAATACGTCCAGAGAGGACGCCTTACGGGTGTACTGAATCAAAGAGTTCACGGCCGTACCGATGTTCTCACCGCTTCTGCCCGTGGCCTCGGAAAGTGCGGTCACAAGACCGATGGTTTCTTCCAAAGAAAGGTTGGCGTTTGCGGCGGTGGAACCGGTGCGCTGCAGGGCGGTGAGCAGCTTGTCCGACGAAACGGCGTACTGATCCCCCACTTTGTTGAGCATGTCCACAATGTCCATCAGGTCATTCGCCGTATATCCGAACTGCGTCATAATGGCGATCATGCCCTCGGTTGCCTGGGTCACGTCCAGTTCGGCCACATTCACGGCGACCAGAGCGGCTTCGGTTGCTTTCAGAGAATCCTCATAATCAAGCCCCGCTTTGGCAAAATTCTGCGTGGCCTGTTGCACACCGTCAAATGCCTGCCCGTAGCTTTGCGCCATGTTGTACAGATCATCTGCAATTTGGCTGTCTGTGGCCGATCCCTCGGGCAGAACACGTTGCAAAGCAATCACGGCGTCCTCTGTTTGTACCAGCGTTTGGTTGAGAGAGGTAAACGCAGATTTTAGAAGATTGACGGCTGTGCTGTACGCCGCCAAGCGAATTTGACTTTTCAGAAACGCTGAATTGCTTTGGATCTGCGCATCGGTGTTCTTTTTTGTTGCGGTTGTCTGTTTTTCCGTTTCGACCGTTGCTTTTTTTCTCGTTTGGTTCAACTTTTCTTCCGATAGATTGGCTTGCGCGGTCGCTTTTCTTGTTTTTTCTTTTTCCCGTGCCAGTTTTTCTTCGGAAATCGCATTTTGATTGTTTGTTTTTGTGACTTCCTGCGCGGCATTTGCAAGCGCCGTATAATTTTTGGTGAGTGCGTTGATCTGTGCGGTCAGATTTTTGTCTGCCTTGACATTGGAAAGGGTATCAGCGATCCCCTTGATCGCGTTTTCCAATGCTTTTAATTCTTTTTGCGCCGGTGCGGCATTGAGATCGACATTTAGAATGATTTTTGCCATTTTGATACTCCTTTTCTTTTGTAGATTTTTGTCGAACAAAAATATGATAATTTTACAAAAAACTATTTACAAACAGATCCAAATATGATATATTGTTCTCACCACATACAACTTTAAATAAAAAAGTATAGGTACATATTAGCTTCGGCAAATGCGTAAGTTGAACTATGTATCTATACATAAAATGGTTGTATGTGGTAATTCAACCAACTTACGTTTTGCAGTGGACGTGACCTTGGTTGCGTCCACATTTTTTATTTCTTATATATGGAGGTCAAAAATATGGAAAATGTTTATCCAATAATTATTATATTGTCTATATTGGCTGATTTACTTTTAGGTGCGATTCCTGCAACAATTGCAAATAGGAAAGGATATGATACTGCTATTTTTTACGTATATGGTATATTTCTTTTTCCACTTTCGTTGATTCATCTTGCGCTTTTGCCAAATAAATATGAGCAGATGGAAAAAGAGAAAATGTATAGAAATATTGAAAAAATAGTTTATAACACAAATACAGCCATGTTAGATAGCGTAGAAGTATATAAAGCTTTAATGAAAAAAGGAATAATTAGCTTGGAAGATTTTGAATCGATACGTAAACAAATATACAGCCATTATTTCACTGAAAACAATCAATCAAACAATAAAATACATGATTAATAGAACAAAGTGGTAACGCAGTCGAGCCATAATTACCGTCTTTGGGACGGTATTGTCCACATTTTTTATTGATGGGGTGCATATTATGAATGTGAATATGTTTTTTGTGTTTACTATTTTGTGCGGTATTTTTTGCGTATTAGCATACATAAGAGGAAATAAAACAGATTGCAAATATAAAATATTATTAAATATTTGCGGATCATTGTTCGTTTTTATCGCTATTGGTTTTCTTGTTATAGCATTAGACAGCGGCATAAAAAATATAATTCTCATTTTATCAGTTATTGTAGGTTGTTTTATCAATACAGTACTGTTTTTCGCATTAGGAGATATTGCTCAAAAAGTAACGGAAATACACCAGCATTATCAAAATAAAAACATTTGATCCATACATACAACATTCACTTAAGTGATTGCTGATACCGCTCACAGGAGCGGTATTTTTGCATCATTTTTATTTTGAAATCAAAACGGCAATTCCCAATCATCGTCATCGCTTGTAAAATTACCCTGTGCTTCCAGCATACTTTCATTTCCTGCAAACACAACATCTTTTCCTTCTGCTTGTAATGTATATGGTTTCATTCCTGTTGCAAAGGAAGATAGTATACCTCCATTTTCCATTTCTGATACAAAGCGATTCCAATAAGGACGCGGCGGCGCATTTCCTGCTAAATCACCCGTTTGGATTGAAACAATGAGATTGTCTCCGTTGTGTTTATTGCTCCATCTTTCTACCCAGTGTGCTCCTTGCGGTTCGTATGAAAATGTCAGGGTATTGTCTGAGAGATTGTAATCGATATATTCTTGTGATTCGATCGGTGCATATTGTCCGGTTCTTCCGATACGTCTCTCATAGACATAAGGCTCATATTTATCGTAAACGTCTTTTGTCACATGTTCTTGCAAGTTGTTGACCATTTCATTTCCAACAATTCCAAGCGCTTTTGGTATTTGCTTTTTGATGTTTGTTTCTTCTTCGTTGTAGTCTTTTTCAAGTGTATCTAATCCCTTTATATCAACACGGAAAAATCCCATGTTATCACCCTCTTTATAAAATAAAACACCCGTCCCGCCCGTATCAGAGTGGGACGGGTATTTTTCATAAATTGTCAAGACTGAAAACGTCCGTATTGCAGTGCGTCATGCTGCCACATTGACAACGGCAACGGTCGTCAAATTGCCGCCGCTTGATCTGTTGAGCGTCACGGTGATCGTGGTATCGCCCGCTGTCGCACCCTCTACAACACCGTTGGCATCGACCGTTGCGATACTGCTTTGCGCGCTTTGATAGGACAGATCCGTATAAACCGGCTGTACCACAGAACCATCCGGCATGAGGTATTTTACGGGAATTTGTTGTTCTTCACCGACCGTCAGCGCCATCGGACCACCGACAATGACAAGCTGCTGAACCGCCTGTGTTTGGTCGCCGCAAGGAACGTACACATAATATGCAAGGTTGTTCGTGTTCGCGCCGCACACATCGCATTCCGGCATGTTGTTGACATTTTCCAGCGCACGCCAGTTGTAGGACGTGGTGCTGTTCGTGGTCTGGTTGCCGTCCATCCCCGCGTCGCCCTCCAGCATTGCCAGAGGAACATTAAAATACAGATATCCTTGCAGTGTCCCGGATTCTTTGTTTCCGTTTTGTGCTGCATAAACGGCCCATCTCTGTGAAATGGAAACAACAGAGGGGTTGGCCGCCGCTTTCAGCGGTGCTGACTGCGCCGAGGCCATCTGTGTAAAATAAGTAACCTCATATACCTTTCCGTTTGTTGCGGTAAAATTCTGCACTTCTTTCGTCGTCAGATCAACGCCGTAATTGGTACCGTCTGCGGTTGCAGCGCCTTTTTCGCGCACATAACACCAACCCGTCGTATCGCCGGCAGCCTGGCCGTAGAACAATGCGGGCTGTTGCGTCACCGTCAGCGAGGTACCGGTTGCCGTGATTTCTTCACACACCCGCGCCACGCCGTTATAACTGACTTCGCTGCCGGTCAGAAGCGCACGCTGCGTCAGAGAAAATGCAGCGGATGTATATGTACCGGTCAAACGTGTCGTATGCGGGATAGACATCACCAAATTTTCATTAAAGCCGGTGATATCGGTCAAATCAAAGGTATATTCAATTGCGACATCATTTGCCAAGCGATCATATCCGATCACATCTCCGGTGGTCGGATCATATAACGTCTGATCGACAACACCCATGACAAACATATCTTTGTTTCCGAATGTAAAAGCCATTTTTGTTTCTCCTTTTCTTTGTTTTGTAATTTACGTTTTTTGCTTTACGTTCCCGAATTTTTTTTGTACTTCCTGCATGGACATCGCGCCGATTTGATTTTGTTTCTTGTCAAAGCACCATGACGGAAACGGGTTGCCCTTTTTGAATTTGACAAAACCGGACATTTCCGCTTGCGCATATATCGTGTATCGCTTGTCCCGGTCAATCGCTTGTTTTCTGTTCTCAAATTCCCGGATCGTCCATTGATAAATTTCTTTTTCACGGACGTGCGATAAATAAGCAACGGAAGATACCATTTTTTCCACGTCAAATACAATGTCTGGTTCATTTTGAGCGTAAAATTCTCTTTTTTGTATTCCCGCTTCGATCAAATCCCGATTGGCGCTTTCATCTGGAAGTTCCACGCAATTTTGTCTTGCCATGACAGGACGTATTTTTTTGGAAAATTCATTTGATTTTAAGCATACCCTTTTTCCATTTTGCATGACGATGATTTGATCAATCAAATGGTCTTTGGTCAAAGATACGTTCACGCTTTTTTCCATTTGTTCCGGCGCAATCCGCAACGCCAGTTCAAATAAATATAATACGGTGGAAAGCAACGTCATATGGGTATCTTTTCCGCTGCTTGCATGATCCGTATCCATTTTGAAAATTGCGTTCAAGTAGTCATATGCCATATACTGCACAGGGAGAGCAGATAGGCGGATCGACAAGACATTTTTCATGTTCATAAATTCTTCGTAATGCTCCATGGTCAATGGATACAGCGTTACTCCGCATACCTCTATCGGTTCGTCTTTGCGGATTTTTACGCTGATTTCTTTTTGATGCAGATTCTTTTCCATTCTCATTTTCCTTTCTGCACCTATCTATTCAAACCGATTTTTGATCGGATTGAATCAGTTTACAGTTTTTTGCTTCCGGTGTGTTTTCTTGTTTTCGTGTTTGTGTACAATGATGCTGATGAATACAATATACTTTCAATGCGTTTTCCATTTTCCAGTAATCTTCTTTTTCGTTCATCATTTTTTGGCACAACAAAAACTTATATTGTTTCATTCTTTCTTGATACCGGCAAATATAACTGCACATACCTTAATATCCCTCCAACAAAATAGACGTTTCTTTCTCCGCTCCATTACATGAAATGTTTATAGTTAGTTGTTTAGATGATGGAGACAAACATTGTATTGTGCATGTTAATGTGTCCTCAGATATGTTTGTATAATATTTGTCGGTACTTGCGCCGGAAAAATTCCAAGAAATGTTGTTTTCCGTGGATGCACCATCTACAAAATAAGCAGCTGACAATGTTACCGTTTGATATTGTGTAATGGAAGTAGGCACATTGCTTGTAAAATCAACATATGGTTCTATGGATGATTGCACAGTAACGCCAACCGTACAAAGAAGATTTGGATTTTGGTCAAGCGTAGCCGTGACAAGAGCGCTGCCGGGGGCGACCGGATACAACATGCCGTACGGGTCTACCTCTACAACGCTTTTATCGGCGCTGTCCCATGAAAATGTCACGGGATGTTCTGCACTTGAAAGAATTTCCTCTCCGTTGTGCCAAAAAGAAGCAGTCAATTTTGATGCGTTTAACATGACAAGATTGTTTTTTCCCGTCACTTCGACCGAAAACGATTCTTTTTTTCCTCCTGCAATGCGATTGACCATATCATCCGTCTCGTTTGGTTCTTCCAAGCGAAGTGTGAATGAAAGGAGATGGGAAGAATCAAAGTCTCCTGTGTATTCTTGCGCAAAATTTGAATAACCAGTGATGAAATACGCTTTATCTCCTAAGATCATACGCTTGTTTTCATTTAGTCTTTGCGTGTTTTCATTGTTTTGGCACAACACAGAAAAATATCCGTTCATCAAAACAATATTCAATGGGTTTTCTTGCACACTTGATAACATTGCAATATTTTGAAAAACCATTGGTTCTGTTACAATATTTCCGTAATAATCATAGGAATTGTATGTAACATTACATCTTGATACAATTGCTGTAGCTTTTGGAATAGACATGTTTGATGGGTTTGTGATAATCCATGTGCTACCCATTGTTTGTACCTTTGCACCAATGGGGAGATAACTAATGTTTTTATCTTTTACCATCAAACATTTATAATCTTCTTGCTTTGCATTGGTCAAAGCTATTTGTCTTTGTGTATTTACATCGGATAAACGTATTTTTACGGCTTTCCAATCAAAAAAGTTTTCCAAAAGTCCCTGCATTTGAGCAGACATATAATCCGTGGAAAGATATGCACGCTGTTGCATGAATAATTTTGTTCTGTTTGCCAGAAATTGTGTTGCGCGGCTTTCATACTGTATCGGCGCATTGGCGTCTGTTCCAACCATGTCGGAAAAAGATGTTACATTGGAAATATATTGTTCACTCTGATTTTTCGGCATGTTCCGTCACCACCGCCGCACGGTATTCTACCACATCACCGTCAGGTGTTTTTACCTTTGCTTTTGATTTTGTAACGGTTTTCTTTGCGGTATATTCTTCTTTGGCTTTGGCATATCCCTTTTCATAGGCATCTTCGATGTATTTTTCAAGTTCTTCGTAGGAAAGTGCCACGTATCCTTCCAGATTTTTAATCTCTGTCATTTCTTTCACCCCTTTACACAATTTTGATGTTGTTTTGATTGTTGAACGACGGAGCATTTGCAAACGTCTGAACGTCACGATTGACCGTGGCGGACATCTCAAGCCCGATCACCAATTCATGCCCAACGTTTGTGTCTCCGTCGAATATGGCGCGTGTTCCGCTGTCCGGATGCAGCTGTTTTGCCATTTGAAAGGTACCGATCCCATCCATGCAAACGCCGTGCAGTGATTCGATCAGGGCGGACACAATGGCGCCGGATCGGCTGTACACGTCGGTTTTGGTGTTCAATTCATACCCGTAATAGGTAAACACATCAAAGATCACGGATGCGGCAAACGTGTTGTTTTGTGCGTTTGCAATCGTTCTTCCCATATAACAATAAATTCTTGTTTGTGCATCTGTTTGAGACTGCTTGATGTATTGTTGCGGGAATAACCGATATCCTTTGTCTGTCGGCGGCTCCGTCGGATGTTCCGGGTTGAAAAGCACATCCATTTTTTGTTGTATGGTCGGAAGCGGATCATCTAACGGACGCGGCCCGTCATAATACAGATATTTCCACAATCGGCAGCGCGGATAGGAATTGTCATCCGGCGGCGTATAAAGTCCCTGCGGCGCGTCGATCAAATAGTCGCATATCTTCTTTGGAAAATATGCGAATTGATCAAAACCAAAATATGCTTCATGTACTTTGTAATACGGATAATAGGGAGAAGTGATGTCCGTCATGGCTGATCTACCTTTTCAGCATCTTTTTTTGTATCGTTACTTTCCGGTGCGATCTTTTCCATTGCTTCTCTTAGATTTGTGTTTTCCAGCACAGACAATAACAGTTTTGAAATTTTGACATATGGATCATTGCATACGGTCAACAAATTCATCACTTCGGTATTGACCGCTTTCTTAAATTCTCTGTAATCACTCAGGATATCGAATGCGATCCGTTTGGTATCGGAATCAAATTTGAATCGTTCCATCTGATTCACTGGATTGCCGCAAGCAATTTCATTGTGGATTTCAAATGCGTTATTTTCTGAAATTTTGTCTTTCACATCTGCTTTCAGATAATAGTCGACCAACACAAGCAAACATTGCACGTTTTTCATCATGGAATCTTCTACTTTGACAGAAAATCCGTTTTCTTTATCGGTTGGTGCATCTACAACACACATGTTTGCGATTTGTTTTGATAAAATAATCTTCATTTCAACGGGCATATAAGTGTTGGCATTTTTCAGCATATCTTTTGTTACTTCAAACATGTTTTTATCTCCTCTCGGTTTTTATCAATGTAGTGATATTATTTTGACAATTTATCGACAATTCTCGTGGCAACTGCGGCCATTTGTGCCCGTGATACAACACGCTGCGGATCTTCGTTGTCCATGATTCCCATTTCGTTTGCCTTTTTCATTCCGTTCTCTGCCGTCTCTGATATGTCCCATGTGTTCCCAAAGCATCCGGCACGGTCAAGAATGACAAGGGTTCTTAAAAACTGATAACTCAACTCCAAGCTGCCCTGATCATTTCCCTGCAAAATTTCGTTGTTGTATAGTTTGTCAATGGTCGGTGTTGCCCATTGCGGTAAATTTGCGTCTATGTATGCCCATTTCACACCGACTTGCTCGAAAAGATCATTGTATTTTTTCTTTAATTCCGTGTTTTCGTTGATCAAAGACTGTACTTGCGATTGTAATGTGTTGAACGCTTGTTTTTCTTCCGCGGTCATCGGTTTGTCCTCCTGTAATCTTTCGTTGACTGTTTGAGCGATCTGTGGAAATTTAGAATATAGATAATATCCGGGACAATCTGTTGATGCAAACATACGATGAGCAGTTAGATTACCGTTTGCATCTCCGGTGAAATTCAATTGTGCAATACCGTTTCTTTTGCAAATGTCAACACACAAATCAATCAATGCGTTATATGCAGCATCACTGACGCGCCATTGTCCCCCGTTTTCACAATTTGATACTTCAATGGTAATGGCTTGGTTGTCATTTTCATAATTAGAAGATGTTCCGGCCGTATTGCTTTCCTCTACGACAAGTCCGATTCTTCCGTCATTGCCGATACAGTAATTGGCACTTGCGCCGCGTGATGGGTTGGAAAAGATATTGCACAACGATTCTACTGACAAAACACCGGCTGCATGATGCGGCGTGATTTTCGTTATTTTGGCAGTACGCTTCCCCCATGTATTTGATTCCGGTGCCAACTGTGTGTATGAAGCCAATGGACTATTGGACATGTATTTTTCACTCCTTTACAAAGAATCTAATTTATTATGTTAGTACCTATAACAAATGAATTTTTATCTACAATTGTTGCCATGAGGCTTGTTGAAATGATACAGTTACTAATAATACCTTTTAGATCTGATGTTGAGGTGTATACAAGATGTGTCTGAGTTTGTCCACTGGTATTGGTAATTGGAAAGTTTGCATGACTGATTAGAACTTTACATCCCGCATTACCTTCATAAATGACATAGGAGTATGTACCTTGCTGCGCTTTGCATGTGCATGTATAATTTCCACCGTTTACAATTATGGTATGTCCGTTACATGCATTGAATAAAGTCGAATTATTACCTCCTGTGTTTGCCACAGATACGTTGCAATGATCAAAAGTACCTTGCGTTGAAAAAACACAATTGTTGTATCCCTTTATTTCAAAATTGCAATTATAACAATAAACATCTCCTGTTGCATCACTACCCAGAATACCGGGGATAACATAACAATTTGTAACGCTTTGTGTTGAATTTACTTCAATATTTGCATGAAACAAATTGATACCAAATCCAGAAAAAACGTAATTTTTTGCTGTTGAACAATTTATCGTGATTTTCGAGCAATTTGAAAAATCAAACATAATACGTTTATTCGTTTGAGAAGAATATCCAAGTTTCATCCAAACATATGGTGCAAAATTACCGCTTCCAGAATATGGAGATGTTGCGCCAAATGTACCTACAACATTGATCTTTTTTTGATCTCCATCAGATGCGTTCTGAAAAAAATCTTGCGCAATGTTAGAAAGTTCAACATTATCTGTGCTTCCATTGCAATAATAAATATCATCTGATGTTTTCAAAGTGCCAACAATACCATTTCCGGCTCTGTCATGAGCAGTATATCCCTCTTTCAGATGTTCCGCGCTGACGGTGTCTGCCGTTAAATCAATGAGCGTTTCCCCGGCGTAGATCACCTTTGAGCAGGCCTTTTCGGCCTGCTCAAACGCCATAGAAGACGTCGGTGATTTGCTTCTTTTTGTCATGCCGCGTCACCCGCGATGGTGACGGTTTTGCCGCCTGCCGCATTGTCTACCTCGACATACGGAATGGCATTGACCGTGACTTGAGACAGATAGTCGGTTCCCTCATCGGGCAGAACGACTTGTTGGCTTTTGGAAGGCGTGACGGTTTTTGCTTGCGCCGTCACATCGCTGGACGGCTCCAAAGTACCGGTGACGCCCAAAATTTCAACGCCTTGTTTGATATTACCAGCGATCAATTTTGCCTGTTCGGTCGCGTTGATCGAAACTTTACCGCTGCCGTCGTGATAACCCTGCGGGATGGTAACCACCTGCGCTGCCGTATCAATGGTCTTTGTGATGCCGCCGTTGTTGGGCATGGTACCGGTCAGCTTTTCTCCTCCTACATAGGCCGTGGCGCCCGCAAGGATTTCGCTCGCGGTTGCAGTGGCATCGGTGGAATCTACGTCAAATGAACATGTACCTGTGATCACGGCGCCGCTCTTATCGTGCGCGGTATAGGAAGCAAGAATTTTGTCGGCGGTTACGGTGTCTGCCGTTAAGTCGATCAGAACGGTTCCGCCATAGACGACTTTGTTGATTGTTTTATTGGTTGCCATTTGTCTGCGGGAATTGCAAGTGTTGGGGCGCAAAATTGTTTTTGTATAGATTTTCCTCGAATCGTCTCATTTCTCCCGCAAGTTGTCGGCGCAGCATCTCTAATCGTTCCGTGTCCGCACGAATTTTGTTCGCGCGGTTTTGCTCATAGAACGACTTATCCTCCGCTTTGGATACCATCGTGAGCCAGTCCATGCTAAAGCGTTCCTGCCACACGATTTGAAAACACATGCCCAGAATATTTTGAATTTGAGAAGATAAATTTTGTGCAAACATCCCGTCTTTGTAAAAGTCCATTTCAAGAACGGTACCCTGTGCGATCGGTTGTTCTTGTGTCGCCGGTACTGTTACGCTTCCCGTTTGTGCATCATAAGCTGCATCCACCCGCGTGTTGGTAATATCTCCGGTTTCATCCGTTTGTCGGATGGAACAGCAAAACAATTCATATCCGGTAAAATCTTCTCCGAGATCAATGGTAAAATTGCTTGTTTCTTCATTCGCAACTGTGTATAACGTGCTGTTGTATGTCGGTTCCACAAATTGCGGATGATCTTGTGTCCCGAGTAAATACGTTTGCATTTCTGCCGGCAAGGTAAACAAGCTGATTGCTGGAATCATATATTGCGACATTTTGCGCGCATAGAGCGCCGGGTTCGTGCAAGATAGTTCATTCAAACGCAAATCGTCTACATACGGTGCGCAATATTTTGTGATAACATGCAGCAAAGGCGTCATGATATCACCCCTCTTTGCTTTGGTTCGGCGGTTCTGTCGGAAGTTCCATAATATGATGGAAAGCAGACGTCATCACACCGTTTTTCCCAAGTCCGTGATATGCATTGTATTCTTTTTCCAAAAATTGACGTTCATGGATTGGACAATATCCAAGATCGACCCAGTGTTTATATTGATCAAGAATATCTGCCCTCAATAAACATTGCAAACCAACAGAAAAACATTTCAGACGTTTTCTTCCAACCGTAAATTTTGATGAACAAAAAGCTACGGTTGCACCAAGCAAACATGGAATCCCCCAATTTACAACAATATCAAGTATTTCCACGATTGCTTTCCCCACTTTCTGTTGGTGACTTCTTCATTTGTTTATACACTTGATTGACACCTGTCGCGGCAAGACCGGACACAATACCAACAGCAGCGGATGAAATAACGTCATTAGTCGGAAAATCCGGCATCGCAAACATGCCGACAATGCCGAGAATCATACCAAAGACGCCGCATAAAACGGGAATCCATTTGTTGTCTATCTTTGTTGCCTTGATTGCCTGCGCTGCTAAATAGCAAATCACGGTAATTGCCGCAACTCCTACAATTCCTACATCCATTTTTATTCACCCCTCTTTTTATTTGGATATTTCCTCAGCCATATTTTGTAGTAAGTATTTGAATAGACCATCTTTGTCTGTTTGTTTTGAAATATCATTTAATGTTCTTACCTTTTCCAGAGAAACACGATGATCTCCCTCTTCCGCTGCGGAATAAAACACCTTTGCAACAATTTTTTTGTGTTCTTCACACAACAGTTTGAATGTCGCGCTTAATTCTTCCATTGGCAAGTCTAATAGTTTTTGGTATGTCTTTTCGTTCAATAGTTCGTTTTCTTTGTATGAAACACCAAATCGTGTTCGTTCATCTTCTGTCAATCCATCAATCACAAGCAATTTTCTGCTTTGCAACAGTGAATCTACCACTCGATTCGCTTCGTTCATGAACGCTTTTTTTGGTACTTCAATGATTCCGCAATCTCTTGTAATTCTCCCGAAAATTCCAAGATTCACGGAACAACCGCGCGACATACCGCCAATGTACATGAGTGTTACTTTTTCTTCGGGAATGACTTGAATGGTTGCACAGGATGTTTTTGCAGCACTCGCAGCCAATGCTTCTTGTACCGCTTTCGCAATTGCCTGTTGCAGCTGCTCTTCTGTATACGTCGCTTTTGTTTCTACAGGTTTTCTCTGGGCTGACGTTCTTGTAGATTTTGTTGTTTTTTGCTGCGCCATTTCTCAATCTCCTTTTATATGTCGGATATGGGGGCGGGAGCATGCCGCCCCACATTCCGATGATCATTTAGGCGTTTGTAATTACGCCAACTTTAGATGCAAATACCGTCTTAAAGTCCATCATTGCGCCGGCATTGATATCAATGGTAAAGTCTGCGGTTTCGCTCGGGGTAGCCGTCAACATGATAGGCGAACCCTCATAGTAACCACCATAAATAGGTGCATATCCATAACCGCCTTTTGCAGCGATAAAGATATTATCACCGGTATCAATGGTGCTAACCGTTGTGTTCTGCGTGCCGGGTACAACAACCGGCAATACTTCAATCAGTTGTACGCCGCTTGCGTTCGGCAAAAATCCGCGTCTGAACCATTCTTCTCCCAAGCCATATTGCAAACCAACAATTGCTGCACCGCTTCCATCCGTTGGCAAAATGTTCGACAAAACATTGATCGTACCAAATGCCACCAAATCCTGTCTGCGGACACCGTTGACAGCAGCAACCTTTGTTGTAATGCTGTTCCAGTTTTCAGAGGAATATGTGGAAGCAGTCAAAGCAGTGGGAATATAAGTAGTATTGGTAGCAGCAGATGTGAGTTGGCTCATAAAGATTGCATAAATCTTATTCCACATACCACCCATAATAGCAGCATAGTAGTTGCCCGGATCACCGTTTACAACATCCTGATACCATTTGATTTTTGCTTGACAAGCATACATTTTCGGGTTCAGCGTAATTGTTTTTGCATACAAATAGTTATACGATGCGCTTCTTCCGCTGCCCCAAGAGGAATCTTCAAACAGGAATACATCGTTTGAACGTACCGTGATCTCTTTTGTGCCACCAAACGGAACGGATTCCCATTGCATCAATCCACCCGTGCTGATATCGTCATATACACGGAACAACAAAGGTTGCAATACATCCCGGTCAATGGCTGCCATCGTCGCCAAAAATGTCTGGTCACGGGAAAGAGACAGATCATTTTTTACAATGTTAAAATCGCTTTCCGGCTCCATACCTTTAGCTTTGTATGCCTGTGCGGCACAGAACAAAAACTTTTTCTCGTTGAACGAACGGGACAAATCACCATATCTGATTCCGTTCAGACGTGATACATATTTTTCAGAACGTGGTGTTTCGTTGATTTTACTGCCGCAGTATTCCGCAGCAATCAATCGACCTGTTGCAACAATTTCTTTTCTCGATAATGTTTGACTGTTCAAAGAGACTTTATATTCTTCTGCGTCTTTTGCATCAAACACTTCACGATTGATAGAATTCAATTTTAAGCTCATTTTCATTTCTCCTTTCTTTTATTTTTCAAATCAGGTTCCACTTGTCAAAAATCCGGTGATTTTCATGACATAACCTGTTTGACCTGCATATGCACCTTCGGTTACATTCTTTGTTCTCAGCAGTGTTGCTGTCAAACCTTGAATGCCGCTGGGAGATGAATATTTTGTCCATACACCGTTGTTGATGTAGAAATTATCACCAGCGGTCAGAGCAGAACCTGAAATGTTACCGGCACCCCACGTGTATTGTTCGCCGATGATCAATTCGCAAAAATCGCCGCGTACACCGCTGGGGAGTCCAAGACCAAGTGTATTGGCACCCAAGTTGTACTGTAAATCACCGCTGATTACTTTGTTTACATCATATACATCCAGTGCATAGATGCCGGTGTGATCGTATCCGCTACCAGACGTATTGGTTGCTGCGATCATGTACCAAGTATTTCCGTTCAAAATATCAAATGCTTCATATCCTTCCGATGGAATCAGTGCCTTTGGAGTAACTAAGAATCCAGCGGAACAGTCTGCGCCGGTGAAGCTCGAATCATAAGTACCGAACATGCCGGCAACATGTTGTGTACTGTTATGGATGCTGTTAGAAACAGTCACCTCAAACATGGTATTAGCCGTAAATGCCATTTTTTGTTTCTCCTTTCGTTATCCTAAAATATTTTTAATTGCGCGGGATAGAAAATCTTGATCTTCTCCCTCATTGGATGTGTGATCCATTTCCCAAGAAAATTTCTTTTCTTTGTTTTGACTGTTACATTTCATCATTTGTTCCATGCAAGTCGCATCCAAATCACGGCATGCAGCCATATCACCGCAAAACTTACCGTTTTCATCAACCATACTTGCATAAGAAGTTAGTTTTTCGTCCGTCAACATGCTTTCACAAATACTTTGATCAAAGATGTTTCCGCATGTTTCACAAATGGACGCAAAACGCGCGTTGACTGCATCTTTTACAGCTTGTTTGCGCTGATTCATTTCTTGTTCTTCAAAGGAAGAAATTCTTTCATTCAGCTGATCTCTTTCGGCTGTTACAGATGAAAGTTGATCATTCAAACTCACATTTGTTTCTTCGATGGACTGCAAAGAAATACATTCTCCGGCTTTTCCATCTTCGGTCAAATGAGAAATGAACACTTCTTCATTTTCGGATAGCAAAACAATTTGATTTTCATTTGCAGACAACACTTTGTAACCATTGTAAATTTGTTCCAATTCTTTTGCGTTCATCTCGTTTTGGCTCACTCCTTTTTCGTTATTTTTTTGCGGATTTTCTGTAAATTGCTCGGCAATGGAAGCAACCTTTAATGTCATTCTTTCACGGTCACTTCGTCCCATAGATGCAAGCAACCGTATATTTGCTTCTGCCACTGCCGGTTGTACATCTTCTCCAAGTATCGTTGTTCCCAAGACTTCGTAATTTTCGTAGACTTCCGTCGTTCCTTCCATGCGCATTTTGGTGATCAATGTCTCGATGCTCACGCTCATTCCTGCAAGTCCCTGTTCTTGCAGTTTTTTCACCAATTCTTGTGCGTACCATTTCCATATATATCCGGTTCCAACGATCCATGTTTTTCCGTCCACGACTTCCATTCGGATATCGTTTTCATCTAAAAAATAACCGACGATCCGCTCTGCCGTGTCATCCATAAAGGATGCTGTCACATTTCCGTTTTCATCCGTTGTTTCTCGGAAATTGTGACCGTCACCGATTTTGTTACCAACATATGCAACTAAAATCGGCGTCTGCGCAAATAATTTTTTATGCGCTTCCAAGTTTTCATAACGGCTTTTATTTCCCGTTATATCATCATTCAAAAGCCACAATTCGACTTTTCGTCTCCAACGGTTGCCGCTTTCCATTACCCGTAAATTTGCCGGGATAGATAAAAGACGGGTTCCGTTGTCCGGGCTTCTGGTTTTATACTTGCTCAATCGTCATCTTCCTCACTTTCCACATCATTTCCTTTCGTGAATGGTTCGTGTTTTTCAACCCAATTATCAAACGATGTATAAGATGGTTCTGTGTCCCACATTGCCCATGCTTCCAGTAAAAATGTTCTGTTTTTACTGTTTCTCATCAACAACGTTTCAATAGAACGTGCCATTGCAGATAATTCCGGTACTTCGGTATCAATCTCAATAATCATATTGTTTAGAGCAATATCTGTTTGGTCTATGATTCCAACACATACCTCAAATACACGATCTAAATCGTTCAATTCTTCTGTGAGTTCTCCAATGGGTGGATATTCTACACTCAATCCGTTTTCTGCGAAAATATCTTTGAATTTATCCACTTCGTCCGGCTGTATATGCTCCAATGCATGGATATAATCTGTTAGAGACTTCATTCCGAAACGATACCATGTGATTTCTTTTATCAAAGCAAAAAATCTTTCAGCTTCTCCATATGCTGTCATCACTTCACGCATTGGTTCCCGTAACGGTTTGAATTTTGGATTGTCATAATTGTAATAATCCTTTTTCTTCATCTACTCACCCCTCATCAATTGCTTTTTCCCTGGCATCAATGGTATCTTCCGAATCGGTTTCATCGTCCATGTCAGACGTTGGACGTCCCGTTTTTTCATCTTCACCGCCTGTTTGGGTGTATGAAGTTTGCGGTACTTTCAACAGTTCCAAAATACCTGAATTGTTTACGGTATTCATCATGGAAAACTTATCAAGAATACTATCTCCATCTAAAGCAGACAGGATAAAATATGCGGAAGTATCTCCACGTGCGATTGCTTTCTCTGCATTTTCTCGTATTGTCTGATCATTATAAATAGAACCGAAAAATACAAACGACCAGTCATATTTGAGATTCAAAGATTCATAAATGGTATTCATCATCCGCTCAAATTGACGATAAATACAATCGCAAAAACGGCTTTCCAACAGTTTTGCTGCTTCTACTTGTGATGCTTTGATATCTTCGTCAACAGGTATCAATGCAGACAATCCGGCTTTACTTCCGGCATACCGATTGAAAGAAGATGAAATTTCATTTGCGTTTGCGCTTTCTGCATAATCATGAGATTTGATGTTTTCAACAGGTGCGGTGAAGAACGCTGTTCCACCTGTATTGTTTTGTCTCATGAGTGCGTTGAAAAATGCTTCGTACAGTGCGCGACCGCCAATTGATAATTTATAACTATCTTCTTTTTCTGTTCCTGTATCAGTAAAATAGGGAATTTCACCTGTGAATATTTTGATCAAAGGATTCAAAAGAAGAGAAAGCTGCGCGGCTTCATAATCCGCTTGTTGAGAGTATGTAAGCATCAGTCCTGATAGAGGACTTGCAATTGCCGGTGAAATATCATCTATTTCAAAACACCAAACGCGATCAACGGGTAAGGAAACATAATAGAACCAACGTCCGTTTTGATAAAATAGTCTTGGACTTCCTTTTGCATTTGTTTTCAGTGCATTTTCATTGACAAAATATCTTTTATCAGAACAATAAACAACATGTGGATCATTTGAAACGATATTATCCAAATCTGATATTGTTTTTACTGCTTTTTCAAAATCTTCCAGATATGGTAAAAACAAGTCACCGTATTGCCGCCAATCAGTACCCGGTTCCAAAAAATACATCATGTTAAAGCTGATCGTCCATCCGCTCACGTTATTCCTGCCAATCAGCCAACACCAATCGATTGGTAACTGCTGCAAAAAAGCATATGGTACTTTGTTGTGAGATTTATCTACTTTACAACGTACTTGATATATGACTTTTCCTTCTGTTACCGCTTGACCGGCAATTGCATGCGCAATTGTTTCCGGACGCATCTCTTTGTTTATTTTGTCAATCAAAACCGCTTCTCTTTGAAATTCTTTTGTTTTTACATCATCCGCATTTACATAAAGCGGTTTTGTATAGTACCGATAGGATGGTATATCCGCATATGTTTTCGTGATTTTGAAATATGGATATGCCGTCCAACGCAACACTTCACTTGTGGAACGTAACGGCTGTTCATTGGAATAGGGGTTTCTCAGAAAATCCCCAATATCTTCTTTGGAATAGTCAGCGGGTAAAGAAGAAATTGCTTTGATTCTCTCGTTTTGAATTTGCGGCTGATTTGCAAAACCAATTCCCGCATGTGTGAACGCATCAAAGATACCAGCTTGTGGTACGCTGTTTGCATATTGCAGCGCAATTTTATTGAACCGCTCAACCACAGATCCATAACTGTTCGTTTTGTTTTCTTTTTTTTCTTCACGCTTCATGATCTTCCTTCACCCCCTTTGATGCTTTTTGTAGTTCTTCTTCTAACAAATTTACAAAAGAGTTCAAAATATCTGAATATTCTTCTTCCGCTTCTTTCATTGCTTTCCTGTTGATTTCCATTTTGCATGACAGTAACCATGCTCGCTCGTCCGGCGTGATGTTTTTTTCCTTTTCCAAAGGAATTTTTACAAATCCAACAGGCGCTTTTTGATCCGTATAAATCAACATGTATTTACCGTTGTAAAAGCTGTACATGTCATTTGTTCTGCAAAAATTACCTATGTACAGAGAATATTTTTCCATATTTACCTCCGGCGCAAGGAAAGAAGTTGCGATCTAATGTCTTTAGAAGATGGAACAAATGCTGGTATCAAATCTGTGTTTCCATTCGAAAACTTTTTGATTTCTTCTTTCCATGCAGATTCTTTTCTTGCGTGTTCTACTTCCAATGTGTGCTCCAATTTTGATGCAAACCAAACAGCGTATTTCAAAGCTGACCAAGAATCTCGTTGAATGGATTTTGATACACGAACCTCTTTGTATCCTTTTCCACTTGGTGCAACCATCAAATTCTGTATTTGTTCAGCCAATTCATTTGTTCGGTAATAAGGCTGCAAGATAGAAGCATCTGCATACTCGTCTTTGATACCATGTTGTCTTTTATATTGTTCCAGTCCATCCAAAACATCCGGTGTAAGCATCCGTATGTTTCCTTGTTGAAATTCGACACGGATATATCTGATCATGTCCCAATCAGGGTCTCTCGTACCTGTACCGCCGGCTTTGACAGGGTAAATGATAGGCAAAGCGTTTTCTTGCTCTAATTCTCTGCTTTCCAAATGCTGGTAACAACAAAGCGGGATGTTGTCAGCAGACGGCTTGATCAACTCGTTCATGACCTGTTTACCATACTGCCAAGCGTCGATCACGATATATGTTGCGCCCGCGCCATCCATTGTGTATCTCAGCCACAGGTTTTTTAGACGCTCTGCCTGTTTTGCTGCATCTTTTGGTGGCGGGTAGTTATCAACAAAAACGATGTCCTTTTTGTATTTGTCTCTTTTTATATTTGATTTCTCATCAATAACTCTGGTGAGCTTTAGAACAACATCCGCGCACTTTGCATTGTTTGTTCCATCTTCATAGGAAACGTCATGTCCTACGATATAAATACAGTCTTTGTCACCGCAGTGTTTGCTTTCCATCCGTTTTAATGTTCTGCTCTGCGACAAATCTTCATCACTGACCATTGGATTTTCCGCTGTCCCTGTGTATGTCGCACACATTTGACGGAGAAAATCTTCTCTTGTCATAGAGTTTTTTAGTTCTTCCACATATGTCTCATCTCGAATGCCAAATAAAACAGACATTTCCCATGAGATATCCGCGCAAAAACCATCTCCAATGGGTGCATATATCATTTTTTTCATGGTGTCCGCACGATATTTGTAACACGCCGGGTTTTGTCTACGGCTTGCGTTTGTAATGTATTTATAATGCGGAGAAAAAAATGTTTTGTCAGTTTTTTGGTTTATTTTCCTGCTCAAACGGCACGTTGGTATCACTTTGCTTTCAAAGTCTGAAAAATCAAATTTCGGGTCGGTTTCCTGTCCAATTTCTTCACCGACAAGCATGTGACAGTTTCCACCTTGAATGGCACCAATTGCAAGTTCAGAACCAAAATCCGTGTAAATAATAAATGCGTCTTTTGTTTCACTTCTCACTTTCCACAGTTCTGCCAATGGTGGATAGTTACGCTCTATTTGGCGAAATGCTTTTCGTGCGAGTTCCGCTGCCTGTTTTTGGCTTGGTGCATAATAACGGATGACTGTCCCCGGATATAACACACCATCCGTCATGCAAGAAAGAATGACATCGTATGTTTTACCAAGTCCTCTGGATGAAGTGATCATTGTTTTTCTGTAATGTGCAAAGGAACGTAAAATCAAACGGGAAGGCAATTCCAATGTAAAATCTGCATTGGGAGATTCGATCAAATCAAGAAAACGGTCTGGAAATGCTCTGAAAAAAGATATCAAATATGCGCCGCCGGTCAAATTCGATTGAAGATAATCAAATCCCTTTTCGGTCTCTATTTTTACCATGCGACCTTGTTTTTTTGAATATCTATATCCGCTTGCCATTTCTCATCCCTTTTTTCGCGGTTTTCTTTGCTTTTTCTTATCAATCCGTACAGTGCTCAATTGTGCATATCGTTTCGAGCGTTTTTCCTCTTCGCTTTCCTCTTTTTCAAATTCTTCCAGTTCGTCGGTTACTTCCATATATTCCGGCAACTCATAGACGATGGGTTGATCTGCATTTTTCCTTGCATTGTTGATAATATTCATCTCTAATTGATGCGCTGCATCAAGCGTCTGTTTATATCCTTTTCCGCGCATCACTTTGATTAGTTCGTTCTGCATTTCCGGTATTGATAGAAAATCTCCGTCTTTCATCAGTCCGGATTTTTCAAATGCGTCAATCCATGCGTCCGGACGAAAATTCTCAACTTGCTTTTCGTCTTTTTTTCTCATGGCTTCGCTTGCCAATAGATTGTCTACCGCTTTCAATGCGTCCAATGCTTCTTTTGTATTTGACGCCCTTCGTGCTTTGTCTGATACAAGCTGCCATTTTGCAACTTCTTCCAAGGTGTAAATCATTTGCTCTGTAATCGTTTGACCACGAAAACCATTGAGACGGCTTTCATACATACGATCTAAGGCATCGTATTCTTCTGAGGTATACCCATCTTCCATACCCCATTTTTCTCTTTGTTCCGGCGTTCCCGGTAATTTACCGATTCGCTCTTGCTCAACGGAAATATAACGCGCAAAATCTGATTCTGAAAGATTTTTTCCGAACACGCGCCGAATATCACACACACCGCTGAAAAATGTTTTTTCTGTTTTTCCTCCGAGTTCTCCGTTTTCAAAGAGAATATCTATATACTTTTCCCATCTGTTCCCGTCAAAATTGACAAGATCAATGGGACATAATAGGGGCTTGCATGGAATGTCATAGGCTGCACAACAAATAAAGATTGCAAGATGGCAACCGTTTTCTTCTTCCAGTTTGGAAAAATGTTTGCTTTGACAGTCGATACAAATACCGCATCCGATTGTTTCTTCTTTTTCGGACAATTGTTTTCCGCAAAAGATACAATCATTCATTACATTTTCCCCTTTTTCTTTTGATGCCCAATTATACTACAAAATGTGGTTCAATTAAAAGAGGATATCTACCAAAATGGTCATTTTATACTAAAATTTACAATTTTGTAATATCTTTTTTGTGTAAAATGTTGCATTTTACTTTTTCAACATATATAATTAGTGCAGTTAATACAACCAAATGGGGGAAATTGACATGTTCAAACATTTTACATGGACTGACAGACTAAAGATAGAAAAGATGTTGAAAGACGGAGAACCAATTAAACAAATTGCAAAACGTTTGCATTTCTCTTTATCTGCTGTTTATAAGGAAATACAAAGAGGAAGATATACACATTTGAATAGCGACTACACCACAGAGGAACGGTATTCACCGGACATCTCTGAACAAAAATATAGGGAACATCTATCTGCCAAAGGCGCAGATTTGAAAATAGGGAACGATCACAAGTTGGCAAATTTTATTGAGGATAAGATTTGCAATGAAAAATATTCACCTTCCGCTGTGATTGCGGAAATAAAAGAAAAAGGACTTGTATTTGATACATCGATTTGTGTGAAAACAATCTACAATTACATTGACAAAGGTGTATTTTTGAAATTGACAAATAAAGATTTACCAATGAAAGGGATACACAAAAGAAAATACAAAAAAATCCGTGCAGCAAAATGCCCGCACGGAGAAAGTATTGAATTACGACCAAAAGAAATTGATGAAAGAAATACATTTGGACACTGGGAAATGGATTGCGTTGTTGGAAAGCAAAAAACAAAAAAGACGCTCCTTGTTTTATCGGAACGTCTTACCAGACAAGAAATTATTATACCGATGAAAGATCATACTGCAAAAAGTGTTGTAAAATCATTGAACGAGCTCGAACGAAAGTTTTCCACATCTTTTCCACAGGTTTTCCACACCATCACTGTGGATAACGGTTCAGAGTTTTCCAACGTTGTGGAAATGGAACAATCATGTATCAAAAAAGGACATAAAAGAACAAAAATATATTATTGTCATCCGTATTGCGCATCCGAAAGAGGAACGAACGAAAATACAAATAAAATCATACGCCGGTTTCTTCCAAAAGGTATGGACTTGAATAAATATTCAAACAAATATATTAAGTATGTGCAGGACTGGATCAACAATTATCCACGAAAGATTCTTGGTTGGAAAACATCACAATCTTTGTTTGATCAACACATGAAAAAGCTGTCTCTTTGTCATTCATAATTTATTTACAAAATTATTTTCTCTATAACTATTGCATTTTTCGGGTGAAAGTGGTAACATTTATGTAGAAAGGAAAACAACCCAAAATTAACAAAATGTTCTTATATTAAATATTAAAAGAAAGTGAGGTAACGTAGAACATATGCAATATGAATTTTTGACTTTTGAAGATCGCAAAAAGATTGAAGAATTGTATAACAATGGAACTCGTGTTGCAGAAATCGCACAAACGCTTAGTAGATGCGAAAACACAATTTACAACGACTTAAGAAAAGGACTGACGAACAAAATTGGTCAATTCGGTAGAAGAATTTACAGCGCGCAACAAGCACAGGAAATCGCTCAGCAGGGTATAAAAAATCGCGGTGGTAATATGAAAGAGAGGAATAAAAAATGAACGGTATCAATCAAGCAGCACACGAAATTCACAAGAATGCAATTGAACATGGATGGTGGGAACAAGAAAGAGAGTTTCCGGAAATCGTCTCACTCATCCATTCCGAAGTATCGGAAGCACTGGAAGAATACAGAAACGGACATGCTGCAACTGAAACATATTACAGAAAAGACGGAAAGCCGGAAGGAATCCCATCTGAACTTGCAGATGTAATTATTCGTATCTTTGACTACTGCGGTTACGCTGGTATCGACATTGAAAAGGCAATCAAAGAAAAACATGAGTTTAACAAGTCCCGACCATACAGACACGGAGGAAAAGTTTGTTGATATGGCTTATCATTGTGTTTTTAATGAAAGCAAAGAATGCAATGGTTGCGGACGTTGTAACGGGGAAGTTGTTTTCTATTGTGATTCTTGCGAAAAAGAAATCTATGACGGAGAAACATGTTACGAAATTTGTGGATATATATACTGCGAGGATTGCATAAATGAATCAGAAATAACGGCACAGCGTGACCATTATTTAGATGATTATGCGGACGAAAAATACGAAGAAATGCGAGATCAAGAGTTATTTTAGTTACATATTTTTTCTGTGGAAAATGTTGTTGAAAACCTGTGGAAAACTTTAATCAAAATTGATAAAAGCAAATAGTTTTCCACAGGATGATGAGAAAATTAAAAAAATCAACAAAGAGAATAAAAAGAAAAAAGAAAAACAAAGAAAAAGCGGCGCAAAAAGAAAATTAAAGAAAAAAGATAAACAAGAGAAATCCTTTAGTACATCACATTACACCGCGCGGGACGCGCGTGTGTGCGTGTATACGTATGCGCGGTATTATATTAAGAAGCGGGGCGGTTTTCAGATTGAAATTAGAGAATGAGGGGAAACCATGGGATAGATTGGATTTGAGATATGTCATCGTCCTTTACAACGAAAGGTACACCGTAAATGGAATAGCAGAACGACTTGGACGCACTGAAAAAGAAGTATATGCAAAAATACGGCAGCTACGAAACAAAAAAATTTTGAACACTCTTGAAAAAAGTGTTTGTGACGATAATTGTTTTGAATGCAAGTATTATGATTGCATTATAAGTGCAGCCGAATGTATGAGACGTGAAAACAAAAACCATAGGAGAGATAAAGAGAGGAAATAGAAATGACTTACAACGAAAAAACAGAAAAATCCATTGTTGAAAAACAAGCAAAACTTTTAGGAGAATGGGTAAAAAAGATGCAAGAAAAAGATAAGAGAATCAAAGAACTTGAGGAAGATGTTGTCTTTTTGAAAAAGGTAATTGCACTTTGTATGAGACAGAACGAAAAGCCATGTGTAGTATACAGAGATATAGGATATATTCCTGATTTTATTTTAGAAGAAAACATTGGAGACGAAACGATTATACGAATGGTGAAAAGAAAATGAGAACTATATCATATCAAGAATTACAAATAATACTTAAAAAGCATAAAAGATGGATAAACGGAGAAGATGGTGGAGAAATAGCAGACCTAAGAGTAGCAAACCTCAGCGGAGCAGACCTCAGCGGAGCAGACCTCAGCGGAGCAGACCTCAGCGGAGCAGACCTAAGAGTAGCAAACCTCAGAGGAGCAGACCTAAGAAGAGCAAACCTCAGCGGAGCAGACCTCAGCGGAGCAGACCTAAGAAGAGCAAACATGATTAAATCTGATTTAGATTTTTCTTGTTTACCTTTATGGTGTGGAGGACTTGATATAAACATAGATGATAGACAAGCAAAACAAATAGCATATCACCTTGTAAGAAATGTATTATACAGCCAAAACACAAGCAAAGAAGCAAAAGAAGCTGTAAAACCTTTGGTAGATTTTTCGAACGGTTTTCATCGAGTTGAAGAATGTGGAAAAATAGAATATTAAGGAGAAACAAAATGTCACTTGCATATAACAAAACAATGATATCCGGGAGAATGGTAAATGAACCGGAACTTGTACAAACCGAAAAAGGTAAAATTCTTGCAAGATTTTCAATCGCTGTAAATGAGTATAAAGCAAAAACACAATTTTTCAGCTGCATTGCTTTTGATCGAACAGCTCAATTCATAGAAAAGAACTTCCACAAGGGAGAAGCAATTTTCATTGAAGGTAGAATCGACCAATACACATACGATGATAAAAACGGCGCAAAAAGAACGGCATATACCATCATTGCAAATGAAGCAAAGTTTGTGGAATCAGCTAATGCAAAGACCATAAAAGAATTTGATTCTGAAGATCAATCGTCCGTTGATATTGAAGATCAATCGTCATATGAGGAAATCGGTGAAAATGATGACTTACCATTCTGATTCTTCTTCTGAAAACATTTATTATCACGATTACAAGAACCATAAAACTTGGCTTGCAGGACGAAAAAGAAGTATTGGCGCAAGCGAAGTAGCCGCTGCAATCGGTCAAAGCAGATTCAAATCTCCGATTGATATTTATGAGGAAAAGGTAAACGGAAATGTTATAGACCTTTCCGGTAATGAAAATGTGGAATATGGAAAAGATGCAGAAGAACCGTTGAGAAAACTATTTTCCATTCGACATAAAAATGAATACCATGTTTTCCACTATCCTTATCGAGTTTATCATAATGACGAACGGAGATATTTGACAGCTACTCTGGATGGTGAATTGATTCGGATTGCAGATGCAAAAAAGGGTGTTTTGGAAATTAAGACAGTAAATGTTTTAAGTACAAATCAGATGAAAGATTGGGGATATGAAAGTATACCACAATACTATTACATACAGATTTTGCAGGAATTGTACGCCACAGGATTTTCATTTTCCGTATTATTTGTCGAGTTTCGATATCCTGATGAAAAAACAGAAACAAGAGAATATTTCATTGATCGAACAGATGTGACAGATGACATGCAATATGTTGTTAGTGAAGCAGAGATTTTCTGGAAAGAACATATATTGAAAAAACAAAAACCAAATATAGAATTGGTGCTTTGATATGGACAACATCGAACTAAAAAATGTTTTGATAACAAAGCAGCATGTCATTCTCAATGATCAGAATTTAGGCAAAATAAAACTTTCAAAAGTAACAGCAATTATATACCGGTCAGATGAAAAAGGAAAAATAAATATATCTGCTGAATGTTTAGATTACAGCGGAAAGTCTTGCATGATTGTAAACCCGAAATATTTGGAGATTGACGATGGAAAATAATATTGAACTTGTAAAATCCAATAAAGCGGAATTGATCATCAAAGATGATTTTGATAAACAATTACCGCAGATTTTATCCAACATTGATATGTTAAAAGAATGGGCACTAAGACGAACTGAAGAAGATCGTGCACTTGTCTTGGAAACAGAAAGCGACTTTGCATATGCAAAAAGCAGATGCGCCACGATTAACGCACTCATCAGACAAATTGATGACAAAAGAAAAGAAATCAAAAAGAGATATACGGCACCCGTGACAACATTTGAGAAATCTGTAAAAGAATTAACGGAAATATTGGAACAGACAAAAAATGTCTTATGGGAACAAGTCAAAGAAAAAGAGGAAGCGGAAGATACAGAAAAACTTGAAAAATACAAACGGTACTACGTAAAAAAGATTGGAAGCAATATCTTCTATAGACCATGGGAAATGGTTGTTGATAAAAAATGGTCAAACAAAACGGCAAAAGAAAAAATTGTATTGGAAAAACTTGATGAGATCGTTTCCAGAACAGAAAAAGACCTACAAACCATCCTGTCAATTCAAAGCAAATATACGATTCCTCTTCTACAAAAATACAGATCAGGTGGTACCATTCAAGATGTTATTTTATACAATCAAGAACTGCTGCAAATGGATGATGTAAATCAAGAATGCGTAAAAGAAGAACAGAATACAGAAGAACAAGTCGAGATCGTTTTCAAAGTGACTTGTAGCAAAAATCAGCTAAATATACTCAAAGATTTTTTGAAAAACAACAAGATATCATACGGGAGGGCATGACATGGCTGTATCAAATAAACTCGTGCAAAGAGACGGTACGGGAGAACCAAAAACATTTTCAAAATATTTAAGTCAAGAAAAGGTACAGCAAAGTCTGTTGTCTACGCTTGGAAATCAAAAATCGATGGAGAAATTCACATCAAGTGTTTTGTCGGCGGTATCTGCGAACAAGGATTTGCAGCAATGTGATTTTGGCAGTGTGGTGAGTGCCGGACTTTTGGCAAACGCATTGGAATTATCCTTGTCTCCTTCTCTTGGTTTTGCTTATCTTGTTCCTTTCAAGGATAACAAGAACAACCGTACAGTAGCAACATTTATTCTTGGATATAGAGGATACATACAGCTTGCGATCAGAAGCGGATATTATAAAAAACTGATTGTTGTCGATATAAAAGATGGGGAATTGGTAAAAGCTGATTCTGTTAATGAGGAATATGTCTTTTCTCCGATTGAAGATTTTAATGAGCGGGAGAATGCAAAAACCGTTGGATATTATGCAATGTTTGAACATGTAAATGGATTTGTCAAAAAAATGTATTGGTCAAAGGAAAAAATGCTTTCTCATGCTGACAGATACAGCAAAGCATTTTCTTTGAACGGAGACAAATACCACAAACCATATCAAGATTATGTGGAAGGTAAAATTCCATCTACAGAATTATGGAAATATTCGTCTCATTGGTATGTGGATTTTGATGAAATGGCAAAAAAGACAATGATTCGTCAATTGTTATCAAAATGGGGTGTTATGTCTATTGATATGCAAAGAGCATATGACAGCGATACGGATTCTATGATGGAAACAGAAGCAGAAAATTTAGAAGATGATGACGATTTTGATACATTCTTTGATAATGAAGAACAAGATGATACAGAAAAAGAGGTGGTACAGAGTTGATCATAAAGCAGGTTGATGACTATAAAGATATTGTTGCTTGGGGAACTGGACGTGTATTGAGCCATCAAAAAGGTAATGTCGGCAGATATGTACGTGAGTTTTCAAAAAATGGAATTGTAAAAATAGTATTCCCTCTTGTTGTAAAAGTGATATTTTTCAGAGACCCAAAAGATCCAAAGAACCAAATTTACAAAAACGATATCATTGAAGCTGCATTGTATCTGAAAGAATCAAACAGGGCTATGTATGAATTGGCAAGAACAATCCGTGCAAATGAATTGGTTGAATTTTACGGTGTCATGAAATCGTATCAAGAAACAGATGAAGATGGAAATGTCATCATGAGAGAAGAATTGCGTATGGAATCTTATACATTGCCGGAACGTATTGCAATATATATGCTTGGAAACAGACCAACAAAAACAGAGATAAAAGATACGGTTGAATTAAGAAAAGTACGTAAAAAACGGAACAAAACAGAACCAAAAGACGATTATGATTTTTGAGGTGTTATATGGCATTTATGGGAATTGACCCCGGACAAAAAGGTGGGATTGCATATATTGGAGAAGAAGCAACGTTTGTCTATCCATTTTCAAAAGAATCTCTACTTGTTGCAGCAGAATATGCGAAGTTACATCCAATCACAATATGCGCATTGGAAACAGTACATGCATTCCCCGGACAAGGTGTTGTGAGTATGTTTAACTTTGGCGTTTCTTATGGATACATACAAGGCGTACTTGACGCATATAGGATTCCTTTTCACCGAGTATCTCCACAAAACTGGAAAAAACATTTTGGATTGATTGGAAAGGACAAACAAGCATCCATTGAAAAGGCGCATGAATTGTTCCCGGGCATTTCCCTGCAATCTTCCAAAAGATGTAAAAAGGAGAGTGACGGCATGGCAGAAGCACTTTTAATCGCAGAATATGCGCGTTACGAACAAGAACGATGTTACAGCTGAAACGAGCGGTTATTTTTGTTTCTATCGCTGTTTGTGTACTGTTGAATATCCCGTCAAGAAGCATTATCACACCAAATTTGCAAAGCGATAAACAAACACAAAAAATGCAAGAGGAAGAACCGGAACCACCGATACAAACGGAACCGGTAAAGGAATCAGAATCATTTTCTTCTATTCCAGAACCGGTTCCGGAAATACCAAAAGAACCAGAATACATACCAAACGAAAAAGATGTAGAAATGCTTGCACAAGTTGTTTGGGGAGAAGCAAGAGGAATACCGGATAAAACACAACAGGCATGTGTGATTTGGTGTGTACTAAACCGTGTAGACCATCCTGCATATCCAAATACGATTGAGGAAGTATTAACACAGCCAAACCAATTTCATGGATACGATATGAATTTTCCAGCAACAGAAGAACTAAAAGAACTTGCACGAGATGTTTTGATCAGGTGGAATCGTGAAAAAAACGGGGAAACCGATGTAGGAAGATGTCTACCGCAAGAATATCTGTTTTTCACAGGAGACGGACATCAAAACTATTTCAGAGACGGAAACGGAAATATTTATACGTATTATTTGCCAACGCCATATTGAATAGGAGGGAAAAAGGAACATGGAAAAGAAGCTGACGCAAAATGAAAAGGTTTTGAATTATATCAAAGAGTTCGGTTCTATCACGCAACTTGACGCCTATCGTGACCTTGCTTGTTTTCGTTTGGCATCCCGTATTTCCGATTTGAAACGTGCCGGATATCCTATTAAAAGCAAATACGAAACAGTGAAAAATCGTTATGGCGAACTTTGTCCGATCAAAAGATACTTTCTTGAAGATGAGGAAACGGCATCATGAAAGCAAAAATACCATATCAAATATCCAAAACACAGGAAAAAGAACTTGATCGGCTGATAAAAAAACAAATATCTGAAAGCATGGAACGGTTCAGAAAAAATATAGATGCTATCGTTTTGTGGGAACTGCATGAACAATTTGGATTCGGTGTGAAGCGTCTGAGAATGTTTCAAAATCGTTTTGATGAATCAGTCAAAGAATTGCAGCAACATTATGAGTTAAACGACTTTGATGATCAAGAATATATCTGTTCTGAGAAATTAAAACAGATCGGATACGATATAAACGACGGAAAACATATGCTTGACATACGCGGTTCTCTTAATGGAGAAATTATGAGGTGAAAAAATGAGAGAGATATTATTTAGAGCAAAAGCTATAAACAGAGATCCGAACAGAGAATATAGAACGAATTATAAAAACGGTGATTGGATATATGGACTTATTGAAAGGATATATGATGAACGTTTCCCGAATATTCCATCAACTATGATCGATCAGTACGGAGTATCAAATATTGATGTGGACTATAAAACAATATCAGCATATACAGGACTGACCGATAAGAACGGAAAAAAGATTTTTGAGGGTGATATAATTAAAGGAAAACACAACTGGAACAATTGGATTGAACGTTTTGGAGATGATGAAAAAATTTTTCTCAATCAAAAAATTCGTGGAGCATATGGTAAACAAATTATAAAATCAGAAGATTTAATATTTGAAACAGAATACTATTATTTTAGAAATTATGCAGTTGAGTATTACACTCCTAATTGTGGATTTAGAGCTCGAAACGGAGGACAAATTCATAAAATAACTAAATATAGCATACTAAATAGAAATTTTGAAATAATCGGAAACATCTTTGATAATCCGGAACTGTTGGAGGAAAGATAAATGAAAAGCGTAATGATAAGCATAAAGCCAAAGTGGTGTGAACTGATTGCGAATGGTAAAAAGACTATCGAGATAAGAAAGACAAGACCAAAGATTGATACGCCGTTTAGGTGCTATATTTACTGTACAAAAGAAAAAGATATTTCAGAAATTTTATGGACTGGAAAAAAACAAGAAATTGGTAAAATTTCAGATAAGTCAAACGGAAAAGTCATTGGAGACTTTGTGTGTGATGAAATTTATACTATAGATTGCGATTCAACAGGGTTTTTTTATAAAGGAAAACAAGGATATATAAAAAAAGAGTTAGAATATAATTCTTGTTTGTCGGAAGGTGATATATTTTCTTATTTATTTCCAAATGTAGGTTACGGTTGGCACATATCCGAACTGAAAATCTATGATGAGCCGAAATCCTTGAAATATTTTTATCATTATGGGGTAAAGCGCGGCAGTAAAGTCACACGCCCGCCGCAGTCTTGGTGTTATGTCGATGAATTAAGATAAGGAGAATAACAATGATATATGCAGATCATGCTGCAACATCGCCGATTCTTCCATGTGCACAAAAAGCAATGATGGAATGTATGAAATATGGCGCAAATCCATCGTCTCAGCATGCAATGGGAGTTTGGGCAAAAGAAAAGCTTGAAGAAGCCAGAGAAACAGTTGCGAATTGTATCAATGCGTCACCGGAAGAAATTATTTTTACATCCGGCGCAACGGAATCTAATAATCTTGCAGCTCATGCAGCAAAGAAATTCTGGATAGACAAAGTGTATGTTTCTTCTTATGAACACAAGTCCATGGAAAAAGCTGCACGTATTCTATCTTTTGAGAATAGACTGCCTTTTACCAAATTGTCATGGAGAGAAATAAACAAACCTTATCTGTTGAATAAAAACATGCACAATTCTTTTGTTTCAATCAATATGGTTGACAGTATTACGGGTTTAATTTCTGATGTCCAAGGATTCAGTCATTACTTCTTTGATACAGAAGAATTTATCATACATACTGATGCAACACAAGCTATAGGACATATGAAGATTGATGTGCACAAGCTAAACATAGATATGATGACGTTTTCTTCTCATAAAATAGGAGGACCTCTTGGTGTTGGTGTTCTTTATGTGAGAAAAGGAATTGATATAGAACCTCTTATCTATGGAGGAAATCAAGAAAATGGTTTGAGAAGCGGAACGGAAAATGTACCAGCCATCGTTGGTTTTGCAGCAGCTATGCAAGAAAGATGCAACAACATAGATAAAAATAGAAAAAAAATAAAGAGGCTTCATTCTATCTTTACAAATTCATTGAAAGAAGCAAATCCTGTTGTACAGAATGATTATATCACAAAGAGACATGCTACACCTCATATCATTCCTGTATTTGTACCAAACATAGAGAATGATGCGCTTGTATCTATCTTATCAGACAAATATGGTATCTGTATCTCTGCCGGTTCTGCATGCGATAACAATAACAAAAATAAAAAACATAATTATCCACTCATAACAGAATTTTATTTTAGGCCCGAATATATCACAGACATACCAAATATCAGAAACATCGTTCGTGTTTCATTCTCCCCGGAAAACAAACCTGAAGAAGTACGGCAAATTGCGAAAGCTATCAATGAGATAACGGAAAACTTTTAATGTGAAAGGAACAAACATGCCCAACTATGATCTGACTAAATACGAACAGGAAACACTGATCCGCTATAACCAAGAAGAAGATGCCGCAATCATTGATACTTGTGATAAAAAATTGATTCGCAAGCTTGATAAACTTTGTGAAAAAATATCGACAATTACCGTTGAAAATCAAAATCAATATGGTAAAACTTATAAACTCCCGAAAAAATGGATTAAAATCTCAACCCCTCGACAACTATCTGAGAAAACAAGAAAAGAATTGGCACAAAGAGCAAAGTCTAACTTCGTAAAGTGATTCATTGCTTCGATATTACATAGCTTCGATATTACATAGCTTCGATATTACATAGCTTCGATATTACATA
>ERZ826764.747-NODE-747-length-43699-cov-8.334502_pt1 | contig 43699 bp, 31 predicted proteins | sample MGYA00519870_ERZ826764 | MGnify/ENA primary metagenome ERZ826764 (study PRJEB31778, sample SAMEA3449239) | human gut metagenome | biome: human gut; feature: human-associated habitat; material: faeces | place: United Kingdom | collected 2010/2012 ...
CTAAAACGACAACACAAGGAGTTTGTCAAGCAAAAACTCCACAACAACTTGACACCGTCCGCCCCACTGCGGCTCATTGCTTTTGCCCCCGGGCCATGATACAATATACAAAATCGGGAGGTGTGCCAATGAAAAAAGATTATTTTACCACCGGCGAATTCGCCGCCATATGCGGAGTTAGCAAGCAAACCCTTTTTTACTATGACCAGCAGGGCATATTCTGCCCGGATCATGTGGGAGAAAACGGATACCGCTATTATTCCTATACCCAGATAGAAACTTTTACGGTCATTTCCATGCTCCGGGATCTTGGCGTCCATATAAAAGAAATCCGGCGCCACATGGACAACCGGTCTCCCCAGTCGCTCATATCACTGATGGAATCCCGGAAAGCCGAGATAGATAAAAAAATAAAGGCTCTCCAGTGGTCAGCGAAATATATTGACAAGAGGATACAGACCACCAGAGAAGGCATCGCTGCATCTGCCGGCATCATTTCAGTACAGGAGTTTCCTGACAGGCATATGATCGTCTCTGAATATCACGGCCCTGATGATACGGCAGCAGTCACCACAGCCATCGGTACCCATCTGGAACACTGTTCAAGGCTGAATTTATACAGCGCCTGTCCCATAGGAAGCATGATCCCGGTAAGCAGCATAACAGAATCAGGACACAGCTATTCTAAATTTTATACAGTTGTAGAAAAAGCCATTGCGCCTGAAGAGGCTGTCATGGAGCCAGCCGGCTCGTATCTTGTTATATATGACGATCACGGCTACGAAAACATCGGCCCCAACTGCCTTAAAATATTGAAATATGCCGCAGAGCACGGCTATGCGCTGGGAGATGATTTCTTTGAAGATGTCATTCTGGACGATCTGTCCACCGAAGGCTATTACAACTATCTTGTACGGCTTTCCATACGCATGATACAGCTCCGGTGAAAATGGCCTGTATCTAGGCCAATCCCCGGAGCTTATGTTTTACCAACAGACTCCGGGGATTGTAGAATTTATTTATGAAGAGTTCAAATTTCTGTTTATCTTAGCTCTTGCACCGCTTTCCGTCAGCGGAATATTTCGGTAAGCTGGGTCACATCCGGGTTTTCTCCCTTTTCCCTCTTTTCCAGTGCATCTTTTACCCGTTCAAAGACTTCTTTAGTCATCGGGAATTTTCTCATTATCAGTGCAACTGCCATCATTGCGGCTCCTGGTATGAGTACAAAGGCATTCTCTACCCATTCCAGTGCTGTATCCGGCTGTACAGCCGCCTCGCTGTCAAATCCGGCCATTTCAAGGATGACTCCCAGCATCTGCAAGCCAACGGCGATCGAAACCGACTCTGACAGCGCCTGAAGTGAGATCACCGTGCCGGAGCGTTTTTCTCCTGACATCAGCTCGTCAACTTCGCACACATCATATATCATAGATGGCATCAGCTGCCAGTAAAAAGCGTTTGCAACGGCATACAGCAGGCATGATACGATCATCACAGGATAGTTTTCCACTCCTGCAAATTTTGCTGCCATCAAGAGCACGCCGCATACAGCCATCACATTTTTAAAAAGATCTTTTTTGTTAAAACGAGTCCCAAGTTTCGACACAAAAGGCACCGTCGCCACACCTGCTATGGTTATCATCAGCAGAGTTGCTGAAATGGCCTTCTCGTTCATCCCCATATTAAAGGTCATGAAAAAGACCCTGTCGGATGAAAATGTTATGTTTGCGATCAGATAAGCCAGGCTTGCTCCTATGATCAGTCTTACAGGCTTTAATTTCAGTATGCTCCAGTAACCCTTCAATATTGAAGGCAGCACCTTTATGACAGCCTGTTTTTTTCTTTTCGGCTTCTTAAAATCCTTTACATCATCTTTTCTGATGGTCAGCGAACATATGAGCAAAGCTGCTGCTCCGCATATGCCGACCATTATTCCTACCATCTGCCATGACTGCCGGACCGTCTTGCCCATGTTCATGCAATAGTCAACGACTATTGTCGGCAGCACCATTCCTATGCACATTCCCACCTGATTGAAAAAATACGAATACGACCGGAGAACTGTCCTTTCATTGTAATCGTCGGTGAGATCTGACCCCCATGCCAGATAAGGCACGAAAAATGTTGAAAAGCTGGTCCAGTATAAGATCACCATGATCATGTAATAAAATATCTTAACCCGCTGCGACGCATCAACGGCTGTAAAAAGAAGACTGGTGACTATCGCCGCAGGAAATGCCGCCGCCATCAGGAAAGGTTTTCTTTTTCCGAATCGTGTAACGGCATTGTCGGACTTGAATCCTACTACAGGTGCGCACATTGCTTCCCAGATCGAGCCTGCGGCAGAAATCGTTCCTGCTACCGCAGGATTAACTCCGGCCACTGTCGTAAGAAAAAGAAGCAGATATGTACCTGCCAGCATATATAGTGCGTTATCGCAGACTGCGCCTACTCCGTAAGAAAGTTTGGTACCAAAACTCAGTTTCACATTTGTTTCACCTCTTTTTTATAGGCGTCCGAGGCGTCTAAGTCCTTTACATTTTGATTGTAAAGTATATAGTAACAATATAGTCAAGGAAAATGTGTATTTTTTTATAAAAAAAGGCGCCTCAGGGAATATTTTTCCCTTTGGCGTCTTTTCACTTTGTTGTCCCTGTCATACTTCCATTGGCTTTAATCCATCTGAAATCATAAGCTCGCATCCGGTGGCGTCTTTTATATCTTCCAGCGAATAATCGGGATGGAGTTCCTCAAGGACGATACCATCTTCCGTGACACGCATTACGCCCATTTCCGTTATTATCATGTCAACGCAGCCGACAGCAGTATATGGGAGGCTGCATTCTTCCAAAATCTTTGGCTTTCCTTTCTGGGTATGGAGCATGGCTACTATCACCTTTTTCGCTCCTACCACCAGATCCATGGCGCCGCCCATGCCCGGCACCATCTTCCCCGGTATTATCCAGTTGGCGATGTTTCCATGCCGATCCACCTCAAGAGCACCCAATACAGTAGCATCCACATGACCTCCGCGTATTATGGCAAAAGAGGTGGCGCTGTCAAAATACTGTCCTCCCGGAAGGATCGATACAAACTGGGCGCCTGCATTGACCACATCAGGGTCAGGCGCAATGGGTGCGCTGCCCATGCCCATTATACCGTTTTCTGACTGGAGGATTATATCTACCCCCTCCGGCAGACATTCGGCAACCATAGTCGGCAGGCCTATGCCCAGATTTACAACATCACCGTCATTAAGCTCCTTTGCCACCCTTCTGGCTATTCTTTCCTTCATGTCTACCATGTCTTTTCACCTCCAACTACCGCATCCACAAAAATGCCCGATGTCCTGACCTGATTTGGATCGAGCGTTCCCGTATGGACTATCTCATATGTGCCGACTATGACATAATCGGCTGCCGTTGCCATGATCGGGTTAAAGTTCTGCGTAGTCCCGTTATACAGGATGTTGCCGAACTCGTCGCAGACGGAAGCCCTTATGAGAGCAAATTCTGCGCGTAGAGGTTCCTCAAGAAGATAATCTCTTCCATGAAGATTTATGACCTGTTTCCCCTCGGCCACTATAGTCCCTACACCTGTCGGTGTCAAAAAACCGCCTATTCCTGCACCCCCTGAGCGTATCCTTTCTGCAAGGGTTCCCTGTGGGATGAGCTGGCAATCCAGCTTGTCTGCTTCCACATCCGTGTTCATCCTCTGGGCGACCTCCGGGTTCAAGCCCACATGTGAAGCGATAAGTTTTTTTATCTGGCCATTGCTGAGCAGTTTGCCAACGCCTTTTCCCGGCAGGCCGGCGTCATTGCAGATTATGGTCAGATCTCTGACATTCTTCTCAACCAGGGCGTCAATCAGCACTTCCGGAGTGCCGCATGCCATGAAACCGCCCACCATTATGGTTGCTCCATCTCTGATGTCTTTTACTGCTTCCTGGGCAGTCATCACTTTGTTTTTCATTTTTTCTCCTTGATAATTTTTTTCGGTAAGCATGTTACCCATATGCCGATGGCTTTTATCTATCTCTGACAGATTATAAATATTATAAAAGTTTCCGGTTAAAAATGCAATGCAAAAATGGCTGTAACCGTTGAAATTTCATGTGTTTATCTATTATTTATCAAAGTAAAGCGCCGTGGAAAATATGCAATTTCTTTGCACAAAAATACTCCGGAGCATGTCTCTGCTCCGAGGTTGTTTTTTGTAATCTCGCCGGATCACAGCTGGAGGCTGTAGAGTTCTTTGTTATCCACCAGCACCACATAGCCTCCGCCGCTGTCCCCGCCTAAGACCTTTGACTTTGTCAGCCATTGGTCCTCGTATCCGCCGGGCAGTTCCAACGGTTCTATAGAAGCGTTTTCAATATCTATGCTGTAGATGGTCGATATGGAGTCAACGGCAAGGCAAGTCTTATCATCTCCGCTGGTTATGTTGAACCACCACTTGGCTTTTTCAAAGGTTATGTCATCGCCGCCGTCAAGGGATATGCCCAACACGGTGTTATTGCCGAGCTTCTTTCCCTGCGAGCATATTATCCGGTCCCCCGTGACGCCGTATGAATTGCACCATTTTTCAAGTTCCTTTTCCAAGAATATCCCGTCCATATTGCCGGCGCACAGGACAGGCTGCAGGACATGCGGTTCATATATCTCAAAGCAGTATGCCTCCGCATTTGAGCTGATCTCATCATTGAACCCGTAACCGTCAAAGTCCTTTATCACCCGCGGACTGCCGTCCTCTATGGTCCGCACAGTCACCGATCTTGTCACGGCGGTGTTGTTTTCGCTTATATATACCGGAGCTTCTCCCATCAGGGTGATCTGCGGCAATGCCTCGTAAGATGTATATCCCCCGTCCATCAGCTGTTCTTCTCTGCCGTCGTGATATATCAGTTCCCACCTGTAGTCAGCGTCTGAGCTGCCTGACGCATTATCCGCCCAGGCGTAGGTGACACACAGTATTCCTTCGTCATAAGGCACGGCATCGTACACGCTCCTGTTCCCGCTGATGCCATAACGGGTATACCCCTCTCCGTCGTCCGAAAGGATGTACAAGCCTTCTGTCCATGTTTCCGGGTTCTGCGCGATACCCTGCCCGTCATCCCGGTGGCTGTCGCTGATGATATTGGCCACTATCACATGGCCGTCTTTGGCGTAACACAGGTACAGTTCGTTGGAGATCCCTGTCTCATCGTCCCTTGCAGTCTCTACTGGCACTTCCATTGGCGTTATACTGACTCCCTGGGATGCACATCCGGTCAGTCCAAGTACAAGGACCAGCACAATAAGTAAAACTCTTTTTTTCATGGCGTTCACCTCAAATCCGCAAAATAATACGCTGAAATACAGAATTTTTTTCATTATATAATGGGTTTGTATTAAAATCAATACTTTTGCCTCATATTTGTTATTTTTTTATCGATTTGTTTCAAACGCCTTGATCTGCCGGGATCCCGGCAAAAAATAAAGCAAAAAGCCAGAAAAGATCCAGTTTCTCTGTCTTTTTGCTTTGAAAATCTATTTCTTTCAGTGTCGTTCCGTGGCCGTCCCCAATAGCCGGCCCAGCCGGCTGCGGGACCTGCCGCTGCAAATGTGCCGCAGCGCCCTGCGGCTGTCTACTTGAACATCTCTTTCAGTTTTTCTGCAAAACCGCCTTTTTTCTGGTAGCAATCCTCCGAGATAACTTTAGCCATTTCGGTTATGGCTTTCTTTTGCTTGCCGTTGAGTTTGGTCGGTACTTCCAGGTTGATCTTCACATAAAGATCTCCCTTGGATTCACGGCGAAGATGTTTGATGCCCTTATCTCTGAGCCTGAATACCGTACCCGGCTGTGTTCCCGCCGGTATCTTGTAGGAAACTTTTCCTTCCAAGGTAGGAACTATCAGTTCCGCACCCAGGGCAGCCTGATCGAAGCTTACCGGCATGTCGATATAAAGGTCGTCTCCATGTCTTGTAAACAGCTTGTGTGGCTTTACGGAGATCACTATATACAGATCTCCGGCTGGACCGCCGTTGGTCCCTGGTTCTCCCTGCCCTCTGATGGGAATGACGCTCTCATTGTCCACACCGGCAGGGATGTCTATGGATATCTTTATGTTCTTTCTTACACGGCCTGTTCCTTTACATTCCGGACAAGGCTCATCAATTATCTTGCCGCTTCCCCCGCACTGGTCGCAGGTGGTCACGCTCTGGAACTGACCGAACGGCGTCCTCTGTGTCTGCGAGATCTGGCCGGAACCTCCGCATTTCGGACATGTCCTCTTGGATGTTCCCGGTTTTGTCCCTTCCCCGTTACATGTAGTACATGTAACATATTTACTTATCTCAACTTCTTTCTTTGTACCGAATGCCGCTTCTTCAAAGGTGATGGTTATAGCCTTCTGCAGGTCTCTGCCTTTTTTTGGCTGGTTTGCCTGTCTCCTGCGGCCTGCACTCCCTCCGAATCCGCCGCCGAACATATCTCCGAACATGTCGAATATGTCGTCGAATCCGCCGAAACCGCTGAAGCCGCCGGCTCCTCCTCCGAAACCTGCGTTTGGGTCTACTCCTGCATGGCCGAACCTGTCGTACTTGCTCTTTTTATCAGGGTCAGACAACACGCTGTAAGCCTCGTTTATCTCTTTGAACTTTTCTTCGGCTTTCTTGTCACCCGGGTTTTTGTCAGGATGATATTTCATGGCCATCTTTCTGAAAGCCTTTTTTATCTCATCCTCACTGGCTCCCTTTTTTAAGCCAAGCACTTCATAATAATCTCGTTTTTCTGCCATATCATAACCTCTGCATACGCTGCAAAATCGCCTGTAGGTCATAGGCCGCAGGCGATTTTATCAGCGGGATTTTTTTATTTTATTTATCCTTATCGTCGTCCACCACTTCATAATCGGCATCGACAACATTGTCGTCGGCAGGACCGCTCTGAGCTCCGGCAGCTCCGCCCTGAGGGCCGGCTCCTGCTGCTCCTTCTGCTCCGGCAGCTCCGGCGTTCTGAGCCTGCTGGTAAAGTTTAGTTGAGATGATGTGGAATTTTTCTGTAAGGGCTTCTGTCTTCTCTTTGATCTGATCAACGGTTCCGTTGTTCATAACGGCCTGGAGCTGATCCTTGGCGTCGTTGATCTCGGTCTTTTCCTGTTCGGACAGCTTGTCGCCCAGTTCTTTTACTGATTTCTCGGTTTCGTATATCAGGGATTCAGCCCTGTTCCTGATCTCTACTTCTTCTTTTCTCTTCTTATCTTCTTCGGCATACTGCTCAGCCTCTTTTACCTTCCTCTGGATCTCATCCTCGGAAAGGTTGGTCGATGAGGTGATGGTTATGCTCTGTTCCTTGCCGGTTCCCATGTCCTTGGCGCTTACATTTACGATACCGTTGGCGTCGATATCGAAAGTAACTTCAATCTGAGGGATTCCGCGAGGAGCCGGAGCTATGCCGGTAAGCTGGAATCTTCCCAGGGTAGTATTGTCTCTGGCCATTTCTCTTTCACCCTGCATTACATGGATATCAACGGCAGTCTGATTGTCGGCTGCTGTGGAGAATATCTGGCTCTTCTTGGTAGGAATTGTGGTGTTCCTCTCGATGAGCTTGGTGGCTACTCCGCCCAGAGTCTCTATGGACAGGGACAGCGGAGTTACATCCAGCAGCAGTACATCGTGAACTTCTCCGGTCAGTACGCCGGCCTGGATAGCTGCTCCGATGGCTACACACTCATCCGGGTTTATACCCTTGAACGGCTCTTTGCCGGTAACTTTCTTTACGGCTTCCTGAACTGCCGGGATTCTTGTGGAACCGCCTACCAGGATCACCTTGGAGATGTCTGCGTTGGTAACGCCGGCGTCAGCCATGGCTTTCTTCATAGGCTCTATGGTCCTCTGTACCAGGTGTTCGGTCAGCTGATCAAATTTGGCTCTCGTCAGATCCACATTCATGTGGAGAGGACCCTCTGCCGTAACCGTGATGAACGGCAGGTTGATGTTGGTTGTCTGTGAGCTTGAAAGCTCTTTCTTGGCCTTTTCTGCGGCTTCTTTCAGTCTCTGGAGGGCCATCTTGTCGGCTCTCAGGTCAACGCCATGCTCCTTGGCGAAATTGTCTGCCAGGTAGTTCAAGATGACTTCGTCAAAGTCGTCGCCGCCCAGGTGAGTGTCGCCGTTGGTGGCCAGAACTTCAAATACGCCGTCGCCCAGTTCAAGGATGGATACATCGAATGTACCGCCTCCCAGGTCATATACCAGGATCTTGTGGGAGCCTTCCTCCTTGTCAAGGCCGTAGGCCAGTGAAGCAGCCGTTGGCTCGTTGATTATCCTCTTTACATCAAGGCCGGCTATCCTTCCGGCGTCTTTGGTGGCCTGTTTCTGAGCATCTGAGAAGTAAGCCGGTACTGTTATAACAGCTTCCGTTACCTTTTCTCCCAGATAGCTTTCAGCATCGTTTTTAAGTTTGGTGAGGATCATGGCGGAAATGTCCTGCGGTGTGTAGTCCTTTCCGTCGATGGTCACTTTGTAGTTTTCACCCATATGTCTCTTTATGGAAGAAATGGTCCTGTCAGGATTGGTCACAGCCTGCCTCTTGGCTGTCTCTCCCACGAGCCTTTCACCGTCTTTCTTGAATCCCACTACGGACGGTGTGGTCCTCATTCCTTCCGAATTTGCTATAACTGTAGGTTCGCCGCCTTCCAAAACCGCGACGCAAGAGTTTGTTGTTCCTAAGTCAATACCTATTACCTTTGCCATTTCAGTTTCCTCCTGTTACTTTGCAACCTTCACCATGGAAGGTCTGATCACTTTATTGTTTAAAACATACCCCTTCTGAAGGACTTCCGTGACTTTTCCGCTTTCGTACCGGTCAGAGTCCTCAGTCATTACGGCGTTATGGAAATTAGGGTCAAATTCCTCTCCCAACGCCGCGATCTCGCTGGCTCCCGCTTTTTCAAGCACTCCCTGGAGCTGCTTCAAGATCATTTCCATTCCTTTGTAGAAGCTGTCTTCCGCATTGCCTGCGTCAAGAGCTCTTTCAAAGTTATCTATCACATTAAGCAGTTCGCTTATGATCTTCTCATTGGCAAACGCGTAAATGTCGCTTTTTTCTTTTTCGGTCCTCCGCTTGAAGTTCTGGAAATCGGCCATGAGCCTCAGATACTTGGCGTTCAGCGCTTCTTCCTCGCTGTTTTCCTTTGGCTTTTCCGACTTGTGTGGTTCTTCGTCCTGCTCTGCTGTTCCGGCAGGTTCCTCTTTTGCCGTTTCGTCTTTATCAGCTTCGTCTGACTGACTGCTCTCACATGTCTTTTCAGCCTCTGCGTCAGCTGCCTTGGCTTCGGTCTCTTTTTCCTTGTCTTCTACCTGTTTCCCCTTTTTGGTGGCGTCATCTCTCATCTTCCTCATTACCTCCGCTTTCCAGTTTAAATGTGTTGCTTAAATTATCGGTCAGATATTCGATTATCGAAGTAACTTCTCCGTACCGCATCCTTGTCGGCCCTATGACACCGATCTTGCCCACAAGCTTGCCGTCCACATGGTATGTGGCGGTTATGAGCGCACAGTCATTCATTATATCGTCTGCGTTTTCCTCGCCTATGGTGACGATCACACCGTTCTCTCTTTCCATGAGTTTTCTGGTAAAATCCTCTTTCTGGCTGAGCATCTCGATGAAGCTCTTGGCTTTTTTAAGGTCGCTGTACTCCGGTATATCGAAGATATTGGTCAGCCCTTCCATATATAGGTTGACATTTAACATATCTTCCAGAGTCCTCATGAAGTTTGGCATGACATCCTTTGCCAGCCCGCTCATGGCGGCTATATCAGTATGGAAATTCTCTATTATATTATCGGTAAGGACCTGGCTTATGCTCTTGCCTTTGTAATTGTATGTCATGGCCTTGGACAAAAGGTGGAGATTCTCCTCTGTATAAGGTACTTTCAGATGTATGACCTTGTTGGATATCTTGCCGCTTTCTGCAACGATCATCATGACCACCGTATCTTCATCCACCGGCAGAAGGTTGATGAACCTGAGGGCATCTTCGTTCTGCGCCGGAGTCAATGCAAACGAAGTAAGGTTTGTGATCTCCGAAAGCACGCTGGCCGCATGTTCTATGGTCTTTTCAAACTCGTTCACATTGGAGCGGAGTCTCTGGGCTATGATATTTTTTTCTTCTCTGGAAAGTTCTTTTTTTTCCATCAGCGCATTGACATATAGTCTGTACGCTGCGTCTGACGGTACTCTGCCCGCCGAAGTATGAGGGTGCGTAAGATAACCCATTTCCTCAAGATCTGCCATCTCGTTCCTTATGGTCGCCGGACTGATGCCAAGATCATATTTTTTGGAAAGAGTTCTGGAGCCCACCGGTTCGGCGGTCTTGACATAATCGCTTATGATAGCTTGCAATATCTTTAGCTTGCGTTCTGTCAGATCCATAGCTTCCTCCTTCCTTTTTGTTAGCACTCGCACTGATAGAGTGCTAACCACTAAATATAAGATACTACTCAGGCCCCGTATTGTCAATAGATATTTAGAATATTTTTGTGTGTTTTTTGTGAAAAACCGGGAGAAGATTTTTTACCCCGATGAAAAGAAAAATCAGGGAAATCCACTGAGATACGGACAGCGGCCCGATGAACCCTCTTTCCGGATCTCCCCTGAAAAATTCCAAGATAAACCTGCATACCGGATACATGATAAAATAGCAGTATATGGTCCTTCCCTTAAATGCCCCCCTGTTCTGGATCATTATAAGGACCGAAAATATGACAAGGTTTATGGCCGCCTCCACAAGCTGCAGAGGAAAACCGCCTATACCTCCGCAGCAGCCGGCAGTATAGCATCCTATCCGTCCGAAAATATGAAAAAGCGGTATCGCCGGCGCTGTCATCTCAAGGGAATCTTCCAGGTCCGTCCCGTAAGTCCGGCAGTAAATACGGATCGCTATGATACATCCTATCAGCCCGCCGTAAAAGACAAATCCGGTACCGATAAGTATTTCTATCGTTTTCAGATTCCATACTATCCTGTCCCAGTTTTGTATCAGATCAGGAGCCGCACAGGCCAGAGCCAGGAGCTTTGCCCCTGCAAGGGATCCCAATATGGCATAGGCCGTCATGTTCACCACATCATCTCCAGGTATTCCAAAACGGCGTTTCCTTGCGTAGCACAGCAAAAAAGCTGCGGCAAGACCGGCACAGCCTAAAATCGAATACCATGTTGCTTCATATCCCAATGCTGCAAGACATCTTTTCAAATCCATAGTTCACCTTTGCTGACAGGGCATACAAAAAAAGAAGTCCAGAGACTTCTTTTTACATCATCCCATACAAAGCAGTAGCGAAAAGGCCTACAGTGCAGATGGCCACAAAGACCATTATGGCAGCCAGGGCAACAGCTATGATAGAACAGATAAGCCCTCCTGTAGCCATCCCTGCAGCATTTTCTGTCTTTCTCGCCTTCACGGCAAGCACTATGCCCACTATGCCGGCCACCAGACCAACGATGGCATAAATAAAGTCAAATATGATCCCGACTATACCCAGCACCAGCGCTGCGATAGATAAGGTGTTCTTGTTATTGTCCATTTTAAAATTTTCCTTTCTGAATCTGATTCCTGTATATTACCTGTGGATAGTGTATAACATTACGACATTTTTTTCAAGAAAAACTATTGTTTCGACATTTGAGGCATAGGCGGCGCAGTGCAAAAGAAGCCGGGCAGATTCTCCCCGTCTGCTGCCTGGCTTTTGTTTTTTACATTTCATATTTTTGATGTTATATCCGGAGTTCTCGTATCTGACCTGCCCATGCTGCGGTCAGCGGGCTGTGATAAAGATCACCTGGCCCAGTCTCTTACACGGCTTACAGCTTTTTTCCATCCGCTGATAAGTTCAGTCCGCCTTTTATCGTCCATATCCGGCTCAAATATCCTGTCAACCTGCCAGTTATGGAGTACATCTTCCTTGCTCTCCCAGTATCCGGATGCAAGTCCGGCAAGATATGCCGCCCCCAGTGAAGTGGTCTCTACGCAGGCAGGCCTTTTTACCTGACAATCCAGGATATCTGCCTGGAATTGCATCAGAAAATTATTGGCGCAGGCGCCGCCGTCCACTTTCAGCGAAAGAAACCTGCTGCCGAGATCGTCTGCCATGGCCTTTATCAGGTCATAGGTCTGATATGCCATGGACTCCAGAGTCGCCCTTACCAGATGTTCCTTACCGGCTCCGCGGGTTATCCCAAAGACAGCTCCTCTGGCATAAGGATCCCAGTAAGGCGCGCCAAGTCCTACAAACGCAGGCACCACATATAATCCAAGGGAATCTTTTACAGCCATTGCCATGGCCTCTGAGTCAGAAGAATTTTCCAGTATGTCCATCTCATCCCTGAGCCATTGTATGGCCGCTCCGCATACAAACACAGAACCTTCCAGAGCATAACTGACTTTCCCGTCAATCCCCCAGGCCACCGTTGTCACAAGGCCGTTTTTTGAAAAGACCGGCTTGTCTCCAGTATTCATCAGCAGGAAACATCCCGTGCCATATGTGTTCTTGCATTCACCGGGTTCAAAGCATGTCTGCCCGAAAAGGGCCGCCTGCTGGTCGCCGGCCGCACCGGCTATCTTTATGGGGCCTCCGAAGACAGTAGAATCTGTTTCCCCGTATATGCAGCTGGACTCCACCGGCTGCGGCAGCATGGACGCAGGAATCTCCAACATACGGAGTATTTCGTCATCCCATGTAAGGGTATTGATGTTAAACATCATAGTCCTGGAAGCATTTGAATAATCGGTCACATGTACCTGGCCGCCTGTCATCTTCCATATCAGCCATGTCTCCACCGTGCCGAAAAGAAGCCGTCCTGCTTCAGCCTTCTGTCTGGCGCCTTCCACATTGTCCAATATCCACTTCAGCTTTGTACCGCTGAAATAGGCATCTATAAGGAGTCCGGTCTTTTCCCTGATGGTATCGCCGCAGCCCTCTGCCTGGAGTTTGCTGCAAAAGTCTGCTGTCCTCCTGCACTGCCATACTATGGCGTTATATACGGGCATTCCAGTTTCTTTATCCCAGACTATGGTCGTCTCACGCTGGTTGGTTATCCCTATGGCCTCTATATTCTTATATGTAAACCCCACTTTCAGCAGAGCTTCCTGAGCGACTCCCATCTGTGTAGACCAGATCTCCATTGGATCATGCTCTACCCAGCCTTCTTTGGGAAATATCTGCGTAAATTCTTTTTGAGCCAGGCTGACTATATTTCCTTTTTTATCATAAATTATGCATCTTGAGCTGGTAGTTCCCTGATCCAGCGCCATTATGTATTTCTTCATTTTTTCCTCCGTCATACAAACAAGGCCATTATCTTGTTGGATATGTCTATTCCTTTTTTTGTCAGCGCTATGTGATGGCTGTCGGAAACTGCATACTCCTGCCGCACAAATGTCTCGAACTCCGGCTTTTCCTCAAGGAACATCTCCCAGAATTCACATTTGAATTTCTTCGCAAATTCAGGGAGTATCACTCCCCGTCTCGTCCTCAGCGCAGTGAATGTATATTCCCCGGCGCTGTCTCTGACAGTGTTCACATGGAACCAGTCTACACAGTCTGCTCCGACCACTTCCGAACCTCCCAGCCGGCAGTTCCTCGCCAGGTCCTGGTTTTCCATGACCCGTATATATTTTTTTATATCGGCTATATTGGAAAACCTTACTCCTCCCATGAAGGAATGGGCAGAAGCTCCAAACCCCAGATAGTCGCTGAAGCGCCAGTATTTGAGATTATGTCTGCATTCTTTGTGGGGCAGCGCGCTGTTGGATATCTCATAATGGATATATCCGGCTTTTTCCAGTTCGTCAAGAGCGACACTGTACATGCGCCTGTCCGCAGCAGGAGAAGTCTCCGCCATGATCCCGTCTTTCACCATATTGTAAAAAGGTGTCCCCGGTGCTATCTCAAGACTGTAAAACGAAATATGCTCCGGCCGGGCGTTAAGCGCCTTTCTGATCGTGCTCCGCCATTTTCTCCCATCAAGGTCCGGAACTGCAAACATCAGATCAAGGTTTATATTTTCAAATCCGGATTTTCTGGCTGCCTTTATGGTCTGCGTAATATCTGAAGCCGTATGGATCCTGCCAAGTTTTTTCAGTACCTGATCGTCAAAGGACTGGGCTCCTATGCTCAGCCTGTTGACGCCTGCCTTGCGGTATGCTGCCAGCTTTTCCTCATCGGCCGTGGCAGGATTGCATTCCATGGATATTTCTGCGTCGTCTTTTATATCAAAATCCTGTCTCAGGTCCTCAATGATCCTGGCGATAAAAGACGGCTTGATCAGGCTGGGAGTACCTCCTCCAAAAAAAACAGAATCGGCTTCAAATTTTTTTCCGTACTTTTCACCATAAAAAGCAATCTCTTTTAAAAGGGCTCTTGTATATGATTTTATGATATTTTCATCGTCCACCGGCTGCGAAAAGAAATCACAGTAGTTGCATTTCTTCACGCAAAATGGTATGTGGATATATATTCCTGCGGCCATTGTTGCGTCTGTCCTTATAAGATCCTATTTGTTTTCGTCGTATTTGAGCACGGCTGTAAAGGCTTCCTGCGGCACTTCCACGGTGCCGAACTGCCTCATGCGCTTCTTGCCCTCTTTCTGCTTTTCCAGCAGTTTTTTCTTCCTGGAGATGTCGCCGCCGTAGCATTTGGCGATGACATCCTTTCTGTAGGCCTTGACCGTCTCTCTGGCTATGACCTTCTGTCCTATGGCCGCCTGGATAGGGACCTCGAACTGGTGCATAGGGATTATCTCCTTGAGCTTTTCACAGACGAACCGGCCTCTGGCATAGGCTTTTGACTCGTGGACTATCATGGAAAAGGCGTCCACCAGCTCCTTGTTGAGCAGGATGTCCATCTTGACCACATTGGACCTTTCGTATCTGGTAAACTCGTAGTCAAGGGAGCCGTAGCCTCTGGTCTTGGATTTGAGGGCGTCGAAGAAATCGTATATGACCTCGTTGAGGGGCATCTCATAGTGGAGCTGCACCCGGTTTTCGGTTATATATTCCATATGGAGCATCTTGCCCCGCCTGTCCTGGCAGAGTTCCATTATGCTGCCCACATATTCCTTCGGTATCATTATGTCAGCCTTGACCATGGGTTCCTCAATGTAACTTATCTCCTGCTGAGGCGGCAGATTGGTCGGATTCTGTATCATCTCCACGGTGCCGTCGGTCTTGACCACCCGGTATATCACGCTGGGAGATGTGGTGATGACGCTCAGGTCAAATTCTCTTTCGAGCCTTTCCACGATGATCTCCATGTGGAGCAGTCCCAGAAAGCCGCAGCGGAAGCCGAAGCCCAGCGCCGTGGAAGTCTCCGGCTCAAAGTTGAAGGCCGCGTCGTTGACCTGGAGTTTTTCCAGCGCGTCTTTTACATTCTCGTATTTTTCTCCCTCGGCCGGATAGATACCACAGTATACCATGGACTGGGCCTTCTTGTAGCCCGGTAGCATTTCGTCTGCCGGGTCGCTTTCAAGGGTGATGGTGTCGCCCACCCTGGCGTCGGACACCTGCTTGATACTGCCGCATATATAGCCTACTTCTCCGGCCCTGAGACATTCGGTGGCAACCGGTCCCGGCACGCACATGCCTACTTCTGTCACTTCGTATTTTTTGCCGGTGTTCATCAGGCGTATCACATCGCCTTTGGCGACCTTGCCGTCGAATATCCTGGTATAGATTATGACGCCCTTGTAGTTGTCGTATTTTGAGTCGAAGATCAGGGCCTTGAGCTTGCCGTCCGGGTCTCCCGACGGCGCCGGGATGTCGCTGATTATCCTCTCCAGCAGCTCGTCTATGCCGATACCTTCTTTAGCTGAGATCAGCGGTGCCTCGGAAGCGTCCAGTCCTATGACTTCTTCTATTTCTTCTTTGACCTCGTCAGGTCTTGCCGAAGCCAGGTCTATCTTGTTGAGCACGGGCAGTATCTCCAGATTTTCGTCAAGGGCCAGGTAGACATTGGCCAGGGTCTGGGCCTCTACTCCCTGAGTCGCGTCCACCACGAGGACTGCTCCCTCGCAGGCAGCCAGGCTCCTCGATACTTCATAGTTAAAGTCAACATGGCCCGGCGTATCTATCAGGTTCAGCTCATAGTCCTGGCCGTCCCTGCTGTGGTATCTGAGCCTGGTGGTCTGGAGCTTGATGGTTATGCCCCTTTCCCTTTCCAGATCCATGTTGTCCAGGAACTGTTCCTTCATGTCCCTCTGCTCCACATACCCGGTCTTTTCGATGAGCCGGTCCGCAAGGGTTGACTTGCCGTGGTCGATGTGGGCGATAATGCTGAAATTCCTTATATATTTCTGATAATCTTTTTCTGTCATCTTTTCCTCACTAAAAACATAATTCTACACGATATATTTTAATGTAAGTCCGTCTTATTTTCAATGGAAAGTTGCGAGGAGTGCGGGAAAGGAGAAGGAAGAGGAAATGTGTGTCAATCTTTTCATTTTACGGGTTGATTTCCGGTTAATTACTAATTGACTTTTGTTCTCTATTATTGTATAATCATCTTGTAGGATAATTTTTTAACAAATGCATTTAGTATTTTATTGTTGCCATTCAATTTGCGTTAATTTTTTGCAGCTTTTATTAATTTTTGCAACAGACTTCGACCTTGCTGTACCCTCGAAGGCCCCATGTTTTACAAGGAGATGATAAAAATGGGCAATGGTCCAAATAATGATCTGAACAAACAAGATGAAATTTTCCATTTTAACCTTATCCAAGGTCTGTTTTTCATTTATACCTGCTCATATATCTGTCTCCACCATTATTGGGCGAAGAATATCTTCTTCGGTGGAGAAATAGATCCGATTACCGATATCGTTTTAGCTGGGATCGGTGCTCTTTTCGGCATCATCATTCTTATTTACAACAAAAAAAATGAGACATATAAAGCAAATAAGATCGCTTGTTATATCTGTGCAGCCTACTGTTTTTTGAAGCTGCTTTTTTTATCGCTAAGCTGTTTACATTTTCAAAAGTAGACAGAGGTTAAGCTTGTTGGAATCAAGTTGCTGAAATACGGCTTTATGGCCCATTTGGGCAGCGAAGATGAATACGGCTTTTTTTAGTCAGCCAAAATCAAAACACAATCTGCCCATCTTCCACAGTTCAAACTATTTCTTATGCTGTCCTTGCAAAGGTTGGCAGTGCATGGACTGCGTATGGTCCAGCCTCCGCGATAGCTAACATTGCAGCAGCCGCCTGATCCGGACCGGTTCACGCAGTGATCTCTTTTGTAAATAATCCTGTGCCGGATACAAGACAAACAGCGCCCGGACTTTCCGTTCGGGCGCTTTGTTCATCTATTTCGCAGCCGTTATTTCATGGCCGTTATCATCTGTTCTTTTCTGACCTGTATCTGTATACGCTGATCAGGGCTATGGCCATGGCAGCGAGCATTAGAGCGGCAAACAGACGGATCTGTGCAGTGTCGCCTGTCTTGACCGCATCTGAAACTTGAGTTTTTTCGTCATTGACGGTGGTCTCATCGCCGATACCATCGTTGCCGCTGTCGTCAGTCACATCATCGTCTCCCGGCACTGTTGGTTCGCCCGGCATTACAGGCTCGCCCGGAGTTACGGCGCTGCCGCTCAAAGTGTATGCTGCCATGGTTCCTGATACTTCACAGGCCGCCAGGAGCACCGGGCTTCCGGATTCAGACTCTCCGGTGGAGATGAATGCCAGCCCTTCAGGCGCGACATCTCCTGCTATTTCCTGCGAAAAGTCTCTGGTGTTGATATAGTTCACATATTCGGCTCCTGCCGGGTCTGTAACATCATATACCATGATACCGCCTATACGCTCCAGGGCTATAAAGGCATAGTATCTTCCGTCTACTTCTTCAATGGTGATGGCTTCCGGCTCAACGCCTTTCTTGGCACTGCGGCTGTCCATATCTATATCATCATTTGAGCAGTTAAACCATGCGGCCAGATAGGACGCAGTCCTGCTCTCAAACTCGTTGGCGCTGTCATATACCACTTCCATGGTATCAGCGTCAAAGATCGTAAAGGAACGGCTTCCGTAAAGATAGTTCTTTCCGTCTTCAAGCCCCGCCGTAACATCGTGATCGAGAGTCCTTACATCCTCTGCTGTATTTCCGTCAGTATCTTGTATATCAGTTTTGGTCTCGTTGGTAAAGTCTCCCCACTCACGAGCGTCTCCTTCATTGGCAGTGGCGATATATGTCTTGCCGCCTATCTCGAATACGCTTATGCCGTCCGGCATGCGAACGCCATATGTATCCTCATATAAAGCCCCTTCGTATTTGCCGTCCTCCACCAGGTCTATCATGTTAGGCTCAAGACTGAGGTCCTGGAATCCTATGCTCTTTATGGATGTAAACTGTCCGCTCTCAATGTCCAGTGTCGCTATGGCATTGGCCTCCTGGAGAGACACATATGCTGTGGTGCCATCAGCATCCAGTGCGATATATTCAGGTTCCAGGTCGTTTTCTGCGCTCAGTATTTGGCCGTCTATCTTATTGAACAATACCCCCTGCCCGGCAAGCTGCTCAGAATCAAAATCTTCAAATCCTACCGTGCGGGTTTCTTTTGTAGCCGTATTTACTATGGTAACGCTACCTGCAGGATCCACTGCGCCGTCTTTATATCCGTTCCTCGGTTCGCCTTCGTCGGCGGTGAGTATCCATTTGCCGTCTTTGCTGACAGTTATCATATCAGGCTGCACTCCTGTCACAAAGCTTTCGATCAATTGACCGTCATAGTCCAGTACGGCAATGCGCCCGGCAGCGGAATAATCCGAAGCCTGAAGGGCGATCACGATGTGGTCGTTTGCCGTATCTACCGCAACGCTGGTCATATCTCCGTATTCGAAGCCTGATATAAGATCTTTGACCTGTATGGTGCTTTCAGTTTCAAGGCTTCCGTCTTTCCTGACATCTATGACATCAAGATGTCCTTCCTGTCCATTTACCACATAGGCTTTGCCGTTATCGGCGTTATATGCAACGATCTCAGCAACTCCTCCGTCAGCATTGGCGGTCCCCACCGTCACCCGGCCGGTAAGCTTTAGCTGCACCTTTGCATCAGCGTCAAATCCCGTCTGGGTATACACAGGCGATACGGGAGTTTCAGGCTCTTTCCCGTCATCAGGCACATCACCGGAGCCAGCCGGCCCGTGAGGTCCGTTTTCCTCTTCTACGGGATCAGAATAATCTATTACTACAGTATCCGCAGCATTATCATCGGTATCTGTAAAATTGTCCCTGCGCACAGCCTTTTTCTTGGACTGGTCCGCTCCTACGCTTCCCTCGAAAACAGGAGGAAGCTGGTCCTCATCCTCATCGTTTCCCTGTACTGCCAACAGGTCCACATATCCCTCAGGACGGTTACCATCGCTTACGGCCCCGCTGAAATCCTCTGTAAGTTCTGTATAAGAGCTGAGAAGCACAACAGAGATCCCTTTATTATGCAGCTGTACATCCCACTGCATATTTCCCTCAGGAACCTGGTATTCTCCGCCCGCTTCGCCGCAGCGTATAAGGAAATATCCTTTTCCCTCTATGGTGCCGGAAAGCTCAAGGTATTGCCACTGTCCGCTGTGGTCGCCGTCCTGGCTGGAGCGGTATGCCACATGCCATCCGCTTAGATCTACGCTTTCCTCTGTCTGATTATATAATTCTATGAAGCTATGGCTTGCTGCGCCGTCATCGCTTCCTCCATATATCTGGTTTACTATTACATGCGGAGTCTCCACATCATAGCTGCCATCGGCCGCATAAGGCGTTCCGGCCGTAGTTTCCGCCAAAAATTCGGTCCCGCTTTTGGTATCTTCCGCAAAAGCCACTCCAGGGCCCTGCAAAAGCAGAGCGGCTGTTAAAATGAAGATAGCCGGTTTTGCAAGAATACCTTTTAACCGTTCTCCCTTTCTCATATTCATTAACTTATTCTCCTCTCTTTTACCATTCAGTTTTCATAAAAGGCTATCTTCAGATTATCATATATGCAGGATCAAAATCCTTCTGATCCTGTATTTTTCTCGTAAAATCTTCGTAAAGTACCGCTTATGGCGCCGCCCTCGCCGTACATGAGGGCCCCTTGCCTGTCCACTTCCAAGATCGCAAGGGTGGCGGCGAAGAGGATGATCGCCGCCAGCAGGAATAATTTAAAGTTTTTCATCTCTTTATCCTTCTTTCAGTGTTTCTGCCAATATGCTGCCGAAAACTTCAGCAGTGTTGCGGCAGTCCTCTATCTGGTTGGTGTTGTATCCGATCTCAAGCAGCAGGTATTTTGCCGAAAGATCCTGATTGTATTTGTAGCCCCGCTCCAGGACTTTGCCGGTAAATCCGTTGTAGTTCCGGCTGGCAGTCTGGTTTAAACTGTTTACAAAAGCGATGTTCGACTGATATGTAGAGGCTCCCGTTCCGACCACATAAGAGTATCTGGCACAGGTCCTGCCGCCCACCGATACGGTAGAAGCCGGTGAGTCTGACGATACGGCATCCCTGTGCAGGTCTATGACACATTGTATGGTCGGATATTGGGCGAGGATTTCCTGCACTGTCTCATAGGACCGGCTGTAGGAACTGTTATAGGATGGATCGTCGTGCAATGTCTTATCGTGCACCACCGGTATGCCCTGAGCTTCCAGGGTTGCGGCAAGGGTGTTGCCCACATCCCTTACGGTGTTCTCTTCGGTCTTTGAATGGTAGTTGCCGCTTGAAGCAGGCAGGTATGACTCAGTGGCATGGGTATGGACGATCAGCACCAGGGGATCATCCCCTGTCACAACAGGCTCCTGCTCATCCTGACCTTGAGATTGATCCCGGCCGTTTTCTCCGCCGAGGTCAGTATCGGTGCCATCCGTCTCCTGGGACGGCTGTCCTTCGTTATCTCTTGAGTCGGCAAGCTCTATGCCCATTGACGGATATGCTGCCCCTATGCACATCACTCCAAGGTCGGTAGCGTTCATGTCAAATCCGCCTCCTTCTTTCTGTGTGGCTGACGGCTCTGCCCATCTCACAGTGAGAAGGCAAAAGAGGACCGTACTGGCAATGTATATGGATACAGCTCCGCTGATCAGTAGCTTTTTCATAGGACTGTCTGTTCCTCCGGTATATTTGTCACTTTATGAATATATGCCGGGATGGAGCGTTATATTTATGGCATTTGATATAATGTCAGAAAAATCTTTTACTATCTGGTCAATGTCTGTTGAGGTCACTATCATGTCAAGATCACGGCTTTCCATATATCTCTGCGTTGCTTTTTCATCCCACGAAGCTATGACCTCTGAAGCTTCTGCGATCAAGGTCCTGGAATCTATCACCGTAGGCACTCCTATGGCAACAACTTTACAGCCCAGGGTTTCTCCGGATATGGCCTTGCGCCTGTTGCCCATGCCTGCGCCCGGTTCAATGCCTGAATCACATATCTGTATGGTCGTGCTGAGCCTTTCCAGATTTCTTGCCGCAAGGGAATCTACTATGAGCACCACATCAGGCCTGACCAGTCCGACCACCTTTTCGATCAGGTCAGCCGTCTCCATACCGGTCACTCCGGTGACAGACGGGTTAAAACCGCTGACATTTGACATTTCCCAGTCTCCGTCTGCCCCAAACATCTCAAAGAGATGGGCGGTTATCTTTACCTTGTCTACCGTGTGGGGCCCCAGACTGTCCGGTGTGACTTTCTCGTTGCCCAGACCTACTACCAGAGTCTTTAATGTATAGCTGAAAGGGATGAGCTTTTCCAGTTCCTGGGCAAGCGCCTTTGAAGCTCTGTCCTTTATGCCTTCTTTCTGTTCCATGACACCCTGTACTTCGATGGTAACATACCTTCCTTGGGGCTTGCCGAAAGCTTCCGCACCCTCCGGCCCATTTATGACGATCTCTGTTATCTTGATATCTTCGTCATGTATCTTTTTTCTGATCGTATATCCTGAGTCTCCGCCGACCTCATCTGTGTCTCTGCCTGTCCTTCCGGCTTTTTTTCTGGCTTCATCGAGCATTTCCTGGTTTTCCACCGCCAGATCGGTCCTGTATCGCATTTTCTTTTCTCTCCCACGGATTTTTCTTTCTTAATTTTTTCCTGAAATTAAAAAGATTATTCATGGCCTTGCCGTCTGGCCCCATCCTTCTGCCCGTCCGTATGCCCTTCTTCGCCCGCAGTATTTTCACTAAAAATTGCAAAGAAAATGTCTCTCCGCACTTTAATAAAAATATTCTTGTCAAAATACAAAAAAATATTGTATACACGGTGTTGACAAGGCCTATTTGTAGATTTAAAATGAAGTTGTTGAGACTTTGTTTTATAAGTAACAAAATCATATCTATGTTAAAGAGAAAGAGGAGATTAAGCATGGCAAAGATCGTTGATCAGTACATTGAGATCGCAAAGAAAAGAAATCCCGGCGAACCGGAATTTCACCAGACTGTAGAAGAAGTTCTCACATCCATCGAACCTGTATTGGAAGCTCATCCTGAGTACATCGAATCAGGTCTTGTTGAAAGGCTCATCGAGCCGGAAAGAGGCATTTCATTCAGAGTCGTATGGACTGACGACAATGGCAAGGTTCAGGTAAACAGAGGCTACAGATATGAATTCAACAGCGCTCTGGGACCTTATAAGGGAGGCCTTAGATTTGCTGCCAATGTATATCCGGGGATCATCAAATTCCTGGGATTCGAGCAGATATTCAAGAACAGCCTTACCGGACTTCCTATCGGAGGCGGCAAGGGCGGTTCAGATTTCGACCCTAACGGAAAATCCGACGCCGAGATCATGAGATTCTGTCAGGCTTTCATGACCGAACTTTACAGACATATCGGACCTAACACCGATGTTCCTGCCGGAGACATAGGTGTAGGCGCAAGAGAGATAGGATATCTGTTCGGCCAGTACAAGAGGATCGTAAACAGATACGAAGGCGTTCTCAGCGGAAAAGGTCTTGCTTATGGCGGACTGGCCGGAAGAACAGAAGCTACCGGATACGGTATCGTATTCTTCGCAAGAGAAATGCTGAAACACTGCGGCGAAGAGCTCAAGGGCAAGAAAGTCGCCATCTCCGGTTTCGGTAATGTAACCTGGGGAACTGCTACAAAGCTCAATCAGCTGGGCGCCAAGGTCATCACCATTTCCGGACCGGACGGATACATCCTGGACGAGGACGGTATCTCCGGAGAAAAGGTTGATTACCTGCTGGAACTGAGAGCTTCCGGAAAGAACATCTGCGCTCCTTACGCAGACAAATTCCCAGGATCTAAGTTCTTCCCTGGAAAGAAACCTTGGGAAGTTAAGGCTGACCTGTATATCCCTTGCGCTACTCAGAACGAGATACATATGGAAGACGCCAAGACAATGGTAGCCAACGGCTGCAAGTTCCTCTGCGAAGGTTCCAACATGCCTACTACCAACGACGCCCTCAAATATCTCATGGACAACGGTGTAGTCGTTGCTCCTTCCAAGGCAGCCAATGCCGGCGGAGTTGCATGCTCATGTATCGAAATGGGACAGAATGCAGGACATACCGTTTACTCCCCTGAGCAGGTTTATGCTCAGCTGGAGACCATCATGGTAAATATCCACAAACACGCTGCCGAAGCCAGCGAAAAATACGGCTTAGGCTACAACCTGGTAGCCGGCGCTAATATCGCCGGATTTGAAAAGGTTGCCGAAGCTATGATGGCCCAGGGATTAGTATAAAAAGAACAGCTAAAATGGAAAAGGACCGCCTGCGTGCGGTCCTTTTTTGTGGGGTGGCTGCCCTCAGATAAACCATCCCTCGATCATACGGCTTCCGGAACCTTCTTGCGTCTTTCCGGCTCATCCGTTTTTTGTCTATACACTGATAAACTTTCCGCTGTCGGTAAGATACAGGTAAACTTCCTTTACCTTCCGCCCTGTGGCTGCTTCCAGCGCTCCTTTGTAAAGTTCCATCTGCGTTCTGTACTTTGCTGCGATCTTCTCATCACGGCCGCAAAGTGCATCCGCCGTATTCCCGGTCTTGTAATCCAGCAGCACCCACTGGCCATCTTCCTCAAAGAAACAGTCTATTATACCCCGAACTATTATCTCAGCTCCGTCATAAACAGTCTGATAATTGAAGCGTTTTTCCTTTTGTACATCAGGGCTTGCGGCCATCCGCGAGGCAAGCTCCGATGCGGCAAAATCCTCTATCTTCTCTGGGTCGATGAGCTGCGCTTCTTTTGAGGTTATCATCTCCTTCTCGACCATGCCTTCTATGAGATGCCTTATATATGCTGTTCCCTGTTCTCTGGCTGTGTTTATATCCAGCCTCTCAAGGACGGCATGATAAGCAGTCCCCCGTTCCATGGCTCCCAGCGGCCTTTCTCCCGCTGCAAACATCGGATCTCCCAGGTCTTCTGCCGGCCGCCTCCCCTGGTCTGACAGGCTGCTGACGGAATACTTGCTCCTTGTCTTTGTTTCTTTTTTATACGGATATTCAAATGACATCCGTCTTTCGATATCTTCGGAAACCGGCAGCCCTGCGCACCGGTCCATCAGACCGGCCATTGCTCTTGCACTGCCTCTCCTTCCCTTTGACAGGTTCAGCAGGTCATCATCGTCTATGAACCTTATCCTGTCTGCCTTTCCAAGCAGCTTCCCTGTCATGGCAAAGTAGCTGGTGTCGGCCGCATCCGAATTCATGACTCCTTCCAGCTCCTTTTCGGTATCTGTCACGATACCAAGGAGAAAAAGCTTGTCCCTGGCTCTGGTCAGAGCAACATAAAGTATGCGCTTTTCTTCCTCGGCCTCTTCTTCATGGATCTTTGCCTTGATGATATTCTGTATCAGAGTTGAACGATACCAGTGAGCCCCAGGGTCTACCAGCGGAAAACCCATTCCGATGTCTTTGTGGAACACCGGGTTTTTCCCGACTTTTGTATAGTTCAGTTTCCTGCAGTAACCGGCCAGGATGACCATGGGAAATTCCAATCCCTTAGACTTGTGTACTGTCATTATCCGTACCAGATCATCTTTTTCCCCCATCAGCTTCACCTGTCCCATTGAGACTTTTTTTTCTTTGATGGCCTCAATGTACCTTATGAACCCGTACAATGAGCCGCCCATACTTTCTTTATACGCCAGGGCTTTATCTGCAAGAGCTCTCAGGTTTGCCTGTCTCTGGCTGCCTGCCGGCATCGCGCCCATGGAAATATAAAAGCCTGTATCCAGCATCAGCCGCCAGATCAGCTTGTCAAGCGGCATAAGCCTGCTCATCTGCCGCCATCCGTCAATTTTTTCCATTGCCCGGCGGCATTTCTCAGTCAGGGAAAGATCATCCTTTTGTTTTTCTGTTGAATTATTCCCAATGAGTTTCTGCCGTTTATCCACATCGTATGCGCCGCCTGCCTTCTCAGCATCAGGAACGCCGTTTTCCTTGCCATCCTCAGCCGCTGCGGCCAAAGACCAGCTCATAAACGAATCGTAATATGAACCCTCTTTGCATCCCAGCCGTATCCTGACAAGTTCATCAATGGAAAAACCCATTATCTCCGATCTGAGCAAAGTCAGCAGCCGTACATCCTGCATGGGATTATCTATGATATACAGCAGAGACAAAAATGTCTCTATCTCCATGGTATTAAAATATCCGTCATTATCATCAATGTAAGCAGGCAGATCGTTCTCGGCAAGCACCTTATGGTAAATGTCCCCGTAGTTCCTGACGCCGCGCATCAGTATGACCATATCCCGCTTTTTAAGGGGTCTTTCCTCCCCCAGCTTGCTGTCAAAGATCATGGTCCCCAGATTGTCCCGTATGATCCTGGCAGCAGCCATCGCCTCTTTTTCTGCCTTCATTATATTTTTAAGCTCATCGTCTATCTTAGAATCCTCTTTCCAGGGAGCCTGTGCCAGATACAGGCATGGCTGGGCCGTTGCCCTGTCCACATCTGCATCTCCTGCCGAAACAGGAACTTTTTCTGCGTCAGGATCCCCCGGATAAAGGCGTGCGTTCTCATCATAGCCATCCATTATCTCTTCAAATACATCATTGATAAAGTTGATCACCGGTGTCTTGCTCCTGAAATTCTTATTGAGATCAGTCACATGAGAATACGGGCCGCCTTTTTTGTATGCAGCATATTTTTTCTGGAAGATTTCCGGTTCGGCAAGGCGGAACTTGTAGATACTCTGCTTCACATCGCCCACCATAAAAAGATTGTTGGCTCTTTTTATACGGTCGACCAGCGCTTCCTGTATGACATTGTTGTCCTGATATTCATCTATGAAGATATGTTCAAACTTGGCCCTGTAAAAGTCAGACGCCTCATCATTTTTGAGGATCTCGTAGGCATAATGCTCAATATCGCTGAAATCCACCACATTCTTCTCTTTTTTTTCAGCTCTGTACAAACGGTCATACCTGCGCAGCAATTTTTCCAGGTAAAGAGCCGACTGATAAGTTGCCTCCATCTCCTTGCGCAGATCTTCTTCCGATCCGTAGAAATATGACTCTTTGAGTTTTTTTACTGTCTTTTTCAAGGCATCCCTGGCAGGCGCCACAGCAGCTTTTATATCCTCATCTCCCCCGTAGGTTTTCTTGTTCAGGCTTGCCAGCTTAAATGCGGAAAGGGCATCTTTCATTACCCCGTAGTTCCTTGCCGCGGCTGCCTCCAGCAAAGTCTCCCCAATGGCCATATCATCTTCGGTGAGTTTTCTGAGCAGTCCGAGTTCTTTTTCTTCTGCGATCCGCATGTTTGCAGCAAGACCGTCCACACTGCATTTGAGCATCTCCCCTGCTGAACGGAATATATGTTCTCCAACAGCCCCGTCAAGACCGGAGCCGTCTTTAAGGGCCATGATGTTCTCTCTCATCCATCCAAAAGGCTCAGGCAGGCTCCTTATCGTATCGTACGCCTTCTGTACCGTCTCTCTGAACCGTTTTTCGTCACGGTCGCCGCTGTAGCATTTGAGAAAATGGTAGAATTCCGGCTCTCCTTCTTCAAAAAGCCCGTCAAGGAGCTGGTCCATCGCATCTTCTCTCAGGAGAGTCTCCTGGGTGCTGTCACAGATCTTAAAATCCGGTTCAATATTTATGAGATAGAAAAATCTCCTTATAACTTCAAGGGCAAAAGCATGAAAGGTGCTTATGTTTGCCGATGAAAGCAGGTCCAGCTGTCCTTTGAGAAATCTCACCTTTTCACCATCGGAAGGATCAGCGCCCTCATGTCCGCTTTCCTCCAGCATTTCCGTAACAGTCTGTAAAATAACTGTCCTTATCTTTTCTTTCATCTCAGCCGCTGCAGCGTTGGTGAAAGTAACGACCAGCATGCGGTCTATGGATGTACCCTCTTCCAGTATCAGCCGTTTGATACGCTCTACGAGTACGGCTGTCTTGCCCGATCCAGCCGCTGCGGCTACAAGTATGTTTTTATTTCTGAGCTCTATGGCTTCCTGCTGTTCTTTAGTCCACTTCATGATACCCTCGCCTGGCCTTTAGCCTTTTTCTTCATACTGCCTGCGATCCCCGGCAGGTCTTTTTATATTTTATCACACACCCATGTCCCTTTTCCAGCCCTTTCGGCCTCCATGGGTCTGTTCCGGTCTCCATGGGTCTGTTCCGGCCTCCTTGGGCCTGTTTGTCTTTTTCTCCGGAAAGACGGTATTTTAATGGAACCGAAACTGTGGTATATTGTTACATAGAATAAAGGAGGTCGTGATGAAAAAACCTTTTATGCTTATGATCCTGGACGGGTTTGGGCTCAGCAGCAAGACATACGGCAACGCCATCGCCGCTGCCGATACGCCCAATCTTGACCGTATATTCAGAACCTATCCCTCCGCCACACTAAAGGCAAGCGGTCTTGCCGTCGGTCTTCCGGAAGGGCAGATGGGCAATTCAGAAGTCGGACATCTGAACATAGGCGCCGGACGGGTAGTCTATCAGGATCTGACACGGATAACAAAAGATATCCAAGATGGCGGATTCCAGAAAAATCCTGTACTGTGCTCCGCCATGGAAAATGCGGTAAAGCACAGAAAGGCTCTTCATGTGCTGGGGCTGATTTCCGACGGCGGCGTCCACAGCCACACGGATCACATCAAGGCTGTGATCTCCCTTGCAGTATCCGCTGGAGTCCCGGAAATATATGTGCATTGCTTTACAGACGGGCGGGATGTGCCGCCCACTTCGGGAATAGATCATATCAGTGATATGGAAAGTTTTGCTGCCGGTCTTGGCGATCTGTCTCATGTACACTTTGCCACGGTTTCAGGCAGATATTACGCCATGGACAGGGATAAACGCTGGGAACGGGTGCATCTGGCATATGATGCCATTGCCTGCGCCAAAGGCCTGTCCGCCAGTTCTCCGTCAGATGCAGTCAGAAAAGCATATGACCGCGGGGAAACAGATGAATTTATCATACCGTCGGTATGCAGCGGCTATCCCGGTGTAAAAGACGGCGACAGCATGATCTTCTGCAATTTCAGGCCGGACAGGGCAAGGGAACTGACCCGCTGCTTTGTCGATCCTGATTTTGACGGATTTCCAATAACCTCATCCCCGCAAGATCTCAACTATGTCTGCATGACTCAGTACGATGCCTCAATGCCCAATGTTTCAGTCGCCTATCCTCCTGGAAAGATAAAAAACACCCTTGGTGAATATCTGGCGTCAAAAGGACTTTCACAGCTGCGCATAGCAGAGACAGAAAAATATGCCCATGTTACATTTTTCTTCAACGGCGGCGTTGAAGAGCCCAATCCGTCGGAGGACAGGCTTCTCATACCATCTCCCAAAGTAGCCACCTATGACCTTAAACCGGAAATGAGCGCCTATGAAGTCACCGACGCAGTCATCGAAAAGATCCGTTCCGGCTCTTATGACTGCATCATCCTTAATTTTGCCAACGCTGATATGGTAGGGCATACAGGTGTGTTTGACGCCGCAGTGAAAGCTGTTGAAGCAGTGGATCGCTGCGTGGGTAAGATAGTTCCCGTGATCCTTGAATGCGGCGGTCAGATCCTGTTGACTGCCGACCATGGAAATGCTGATGATATGATCGATGAAGCGGGAAACCCTGTTACTTCCCACTCCGTCAATCCTGTACCCCTTGTCCATATTGCACAAGAGCCGGCCGCCTGTATCCAGAGCGGCGGAAGCCTGTGTGACATAGCTCCTACCATGCTTAAGCTGATGGGACTTGCCATACCTGCACAAATGACCGGGCGCCCTCTTGTATGACCGATGCAGTATTTGCCGGTCTAAGCTGCGTCATCTTCCGTCCAAAAGAAAAGTCTCATTACTTCCTGTCTGACGGGAAGTAATGAGACTTTGTCATATCCATGCAATATCAAAGTCGGATCTTGACTTTTTGTTTGTTATCTTTTATCTTGTGAGATCTCCCATCTGACTTATCACCGCTTCAGCTGTTCTGATCCCGTCTACCGCCGCAGAAGTTATCCCTCCTGCATATCCTGCGCCTTCACCGGCAGGATAAAGGCCTCTCAATGTCAGGCTCTGCCTGTCTTTCCCCCGGAGGATCCTGACAGGGGATGAACTCCTGGTCTCCACCGCATACATTTTTGCATCTTCATTGTCAAAGCCCCGCAGTTTTTTTCCAAATTCAGGCACAGCCTGGCGCAAGGCTGCCACAGCAAACTCAGGCAGGCAGCCTTCCACCTGTGGCGCCATACCGTCTCTAAATGCGCCCCAGGTGCATGCGGGGGCAGCCGCCGGCTTTTTTTCGGGCATGGCCGACGGCTTGCCTGACATCTCCGCCTCTGTCGTCTGGCTGCGGCGGCTGCCGCTGTTGCGCCAGGCCAGGTGTTCATAATATTGCTGCAGCCTTACGCCTGCAAGCACATCGTCGCTCCCGAAATCCTCTGTACGCACATCGCAGAGCAAAGCGCTGTTTGCTTTTCCGCTGTCCCTGGCATGGAGGCTCATACCGTTCACCACAGTACCTTCCGCCTCAGAAGAAGCCAATATCACCTGGCCTCCCGGACACATACAAAAGCTGTAGACCCCCCTGCCGGCCGCAGGGCCTTCCTTGCATCTGAAGCTCACCTTATACTCTGCCGGCGGCAATCCCAGCTCTCTTGCGGTTTTTCCGTATTGAGCACTGTCTATGATATCCTGGGGATGTTCTATCCTGACCCCTATGGAGAACGGCTTCTGTTCCATGGCTATACCGGCATCCCTGAGCAGTTCAAATGTGTCACGGGCGCTGTGTCCCAGGGCAAGGACAACCTGGCTGCATTTTATCTGATATGATGTATCCCTCAAGTGCAGCTGTTCCCTCGCTTCTGCAGGATCGCCTGCATCGGCGTGATCCGCAGCGCACGCCGGATCCCCGGCATTATACGGCACACCTGTTGCCCGTGGCCTTCTGGTAACCTCTATCCCCGAAATCCTGCCGTTTTCGCTTATGAATCCCGTAAGTTTTGTATCAAACAAAACGGTGCCTCCCAGGCGGATTATCTCCTTTCTGATGTTCATGACCACACCCTTGAGCAGATCAGTCCCTATGTGGGGTTTCTGCTTATACAGGATCTCTTCCGGCGCTCCGTGAAGGACCAGTTCGTTAAGCACTTTGCCTATCCTCATATCCTTTATGCCTGTGGTCAGTTTTCCGTCTGAGAACGCTCCGGCGCCGCCTTCGCCGAACTGTACATTTGATTCGCAGTCCAGTATGCCCTCGTTCCAGAATCTTTCCACATCCTCGGTCCTGTTCCTGGAATCCCGGCCCCGTTCTATGACCACAGGCCTGAGTCCGGCCTGGGCAAGTATCAGAGCGCAAAATATACCGCAGGGGCCAAAGCCCACCACCACAGGCCTGTCGTTCTTCTGCGGATCATATGTGCCCGGATCCGGGCATGGGACTTTATATTCATATTTTTTGACATGTGATACTCCTGCCGCTTCAAGTCGTTTGACAACCTTGGCAGGCAGGCTTTTTTCCTCTGTGCCTGCGTACCTTATATTGAAATCCACAGAATATACCCACATGATCCGTGATTTATCACGGGAGTCCAGAGACTCCCTGACGATTTTCCAGTCAGTTATCTCCGCTCCTGTAAGACCCGTTTTTCTGATTATCTTCTGTGGGATGTTTTCCTTCGGCTCATTTATCTCAAGTTTTATCTGATGTATCCTGTACATGGTTTTCCTCCTGTTCCTGACTTCATTGACAGGATCGGCAAAACGGCGGTTTGTTTCTGCCGCAAAAAAGCCCCGGCTTTTTCACAGACGGGTCCGTCAGTGCCTTATCACCGTGAGGCAGCAGTTATCCTCTCACCCATGGCTTTTCCGGCTCTTACGCCCGTTGAAAACGCATTGTTCAGGTTAAATCCTCCGCACGGGCCGTCATAGTCCATCACTTCTCCTGCAAAATACAGTCCTGGAACCAGTCCTGACTCCATCGTAAGCATATTTATTTCTTCCAGAGCTACCCCGCCTCTTGTTACCTGTGCCTCTTTCCAGCCTTTTCGTCCGACAGGCGTCAAGGTAAATCCGCGAAGCAGATTTGCCATATCCACCAAAGAAGTCCGGCCTGCCTTTGCCGCGCGTCTTTGGACCTCTTCGGCAATGGCCTTTTTGACCAAAGTAGCAGGTATCCTGACGGCGGCGGATCTCACGCATCCTCCGCCATCACTGCAGTCATCCGCAGTTTGCAGGTTATTTTCCCTGAGAAAGCCTATCAAGGCTGCAGCAGAAAAATCCGGCACCAGATTTATCCTTATCATATATCCTTCAAATCTGCCGGCGCCATCAGGACATGAAACTCCAGCCGGCAGCATGGAGGACATGTTCATCACACATATGCCCGAAATGCTGTCATCACGGAACTGGATCTCGCCTCTTTCTTTAAATATCAGATCCCCGTCTTTAAACAGAGAAACTTCTCCTTTGACTCTGGTTCCGGCAGCAGAGGCGAGAGGTTCCGCTGTTTCTATGGCCGTAAGGCCGGGGACCGGAGGTACGACTGTATGTCCCAGAGCTTTAGCCATCTTATAGCCATCCCCTGTGGATCCATATACCCCGTAAGACTTTCCGCCAGTGGCGATCAGCATATTTGCTGCCCGCAGGATCTCCTGTCCCTTTGGGCAGCTGCCGCCGGCATGTCTGCCGTCTCCATTTTTGCCGGAAACAAAAACACGGAAGCCTGTTCCCTTTCCGGAACAAGCCTCCACATTGACAACCTGCGTATCGTTTAATATCACAACGCCTTCTGTTTCCGCTCTTTTTATCAGAGTTTCCGTCACAGTCCTGGCATCTTCCGAGTATGGATATATCCTTCCTTCATCATCGGTCCTCAATGCTATTCCTGTTTCCGAAAAAAACTTCAATACTTCTTCCAGATCTTCACATTTCACATTGGACAGATTACCCCGTCCGTTTCCGGATGCACTGAGTTTTCTGGCCGGTCCGTGCATTTTTTCCAACAGCAGCACCCTGGCGTCCGGAGCCGTCCTTTTGAGGGTGATGGCTGCGGCCAGACCGGCAGGTCCGGCACCGACCATAACCGCATCATAGCATCCTGTATCACTATATTTTCCCATACTCTTTCTCTGTATTTCTATTTTCTTTCTATTTTCCGTCTGTACCTGTCCCGGACATCTGTCCGTCCTGAGGCTGCTCCCCGTTTTCCTGCTCATCGCTGCTGTTTGTATTTTCCTCTTGTATAGGCGGCACTTCAGGCTTAGGTGCAAGGGAAGCATCCAGTTCTTCCTCAGGCGTCTGTTCTATGGTCTCGGCCGTAGTCCGTGCTTCTTTAAACACCTTTATGGCTTCTTTTGCAGCCTCATGGGCTCTCTCAACTTCCTCGTTGGCTTTGGCGAGCATTTCCTCCTTGGTCATAAGGAATTCGGATTTTTGTATCAATATGGTCACAGCTACCATAAATACGCTGAGACCCTCGGTAAGCACGCAGATCCCGACCAGCATGCCCGTAGGCAATGCGAACAGATCGTTGTTGAAAAACATATAAAGGCCCACTACGACATTGAGAAGCCCTATGGCAAGATGACCGTAAAAATAGCTGTCCTTTACATCGAGCTTTTCCCATGCGCGCACCAGATTCCTTATTCCGGTTATGGCTGTCCACAGTCCAAGTACCAGAGGTACTGCGGCATCAGATGCCAGTCTGTTGGAGATTATCAGAAATCCAAGGACAAAAGTGGTCATCCCGTCAACAAGGACCCATGTCTTGTCCACCGAGTCTTCTCTGTAGCTCCTGTATGAGAGACAGCCGAATATACCGGCGGCCATGAACAGTATGCCAAGTACGAAAGCAACGGATAAGAATGTAATCCCGCTGAACCCTGCTATCATCACTACTCCGGCGATCACAAAGAGAGCGCCTATTATCATATTTACAGTTCTCACTATTCTTTCCTCCTGATATCTTAATCATTATAACTTGTGAATCGCTTTTAAGTCAAGAAAGCCGATAATTACTTCACAAAAAACACATATATTTGCCTCTTTCTGCCATTCCGTGTTATACTCAAAGTCAGGAAAGGAGGTTCGGAAAACATGGCTCAGAAAAAGAATGACCGGGTCATACTCCACTGCGACATGAACGGGTTTTACGCTTCCGTGGAGCTGCTGACTCATCCGGAGCTTCGCGACAGGCCCATGGCAGTCAGCGGCGACCCCGACAACCGTCACGGCATAATCCTGGCCAAAAATCAGCTGGCCAAGGAAAAGGGCGTAGTCACCGCCGAGACCATCTGGCAGGCAAAGAAGAAATGTCCGGACCTTTGTCTGGTCCGTCCTCACATGGAAAAGTACAGATATTACTGCGGAAAGATCAACGCCATCTATCAGCGGTTCACCGATCTGGTAGAGCCTTTCAGCATAGATGAATCCTGGCTGGATGTGACCGCCAGCCAGAGCCTTTTCGGCAGCGGAAAGCAGATCGCAGACACCATCCGGGAAACCGTAAAGGAGGAACTTAACATGACCCTTTCCGCCGGCGTATCTTTCAACAAGATCTTTGCCAAGATGGGCAGCGAGTACAAGAAGCCTGACGCCACCACGGTCATCTCCCGTGAAAATTTCAGAGAGATCCTCTGGCCTCTTGCGGCCGGAGAACTGTTTGGAGTAGGGCGGGCCACTTCAGAAAAACTCTACAGGCTGGGCATAAAGACCATTGGCGATATCGCCGCCTCAAGCAGGGATTATCTGACTTCCATATTCGGCAAGACCGGCGGCCTCATGTGGGATCACGCCAACGGGCTGGATGAAAGCCCCGTGGCCCGCTACGACAGCAAAGAGCCCGTAAAGTCCATCGGCAACGGCATCACTTTCAGCCGCAACCTGGTGTCCGACAGCGACATCTCAACAGCGGTCAAGGCCCTGTCGGACAATGTGGCCGGCCGCCTGCGCAAGCAGTGCCTCAAGGCCTACGGCGTAAAAATAGACATCAAGGACCCGTTTTTCAAGGTCATCTCCCGGCAGACCCAGCTCTACGCTCCCACCTGGCTGGCCGAGGAAATCGCCGCGGCCGCCATGGATCTGCTGCGCGCCTCCTGGAAATCCGGCTCTCCCATCAGGATGATCACGGTCACCGCCATCAATCTGACCGGCGATGTGGACGAGGAACAGCTGAGCCTCTTCGGCAGGGACGAGGCCTCCAAGAAAAAATCGGAAAAATTCGAGATGACAATGGACGAAGTGCGAAAAAAATACGGAAACCAAGCCATAGGCTATGCTTCCGTAGTAAAAAACGATATGGGGATCGGCTTTTCCGCAGACAGGGAGGATGACGGGGAAGATTGAGGGGGGGCGGACGGCCGGTCCGCCGGCTACTCTCCTTTAAACTCTCTGACTATCGGCTCGATATACTTTCTGTCTATCAGATCGGCTCCCTCGGTCACACGGGCAAGGAGCAGCCGGTCGTCCTCTGTGACTTCCGATTCTTTTTTGTCTTCCAGCATCTTTTTCATCATGTTCATTATCATGGCGTCCATACCTTTTACTTTTGACGGGTCGTAGGCGCCCGGACAATAGTAGCAGGTGATACCTCTGACTTTCTTCTTGCTGAAATTGATGTCCCGGAGCTGCTGCCGTGTCTCCGGCTGCATGACATTGAGGCCGACGGCGAAGACCACTACTTTCTTGCCGGCAAGCTTTCTCATGCTCTTTCTTATCAGATCGAAGCCCGTTACCCCGCCGGCATGAACACCACCTCCGAAGATGATGTTGTCGTACTTTTCAAAATCTTTTTTGTTGAAATCATCAGCGCTGACCACCGGACAATCAATTTCCTGGCCTATCCACTGTGCGTATTTTTCAGTTGCACCATATTTGCTCTTATATATGACTATGGTCCTGTCCATCACTTACTCCTACTTACTCAGAACATTGATGAGCTCATAAAGCTCTTCGTTGAAACTGCTTTCTGCCGCAAGGGCGTCTGCCAGATCGAAAGCTGTTATATGTCCGTCAACTATGCCTATGGCCTTGCTGCCGGTACCGCTGCCCAAAGGATCTGCGGCTGTCTCTGCCAGCAGTTCCACTGCCCTGGCTCCGCACAGAGTGGCCAGCATCCTGTCACCGAGAGTTGGGCTTCCGCCTCTTTGCAGATACGAAAGGACTATGAGCTTGGTATCCTTGCCTGTTTTCCTCTGTATGGTGTCCACCAGCTCCTGGCCGCCGATCCTGGTACCCTCGGCTTTGATGATTATGCTGTGGAGTTTCCCCCGGTTGCTGCCTTCGATGATCTTGCGGCAGAGGCCGTTTATGTCCTCTTCTTTTTCTGGCAGAAGCACGAACTCTGCACCTCCGGCCACGGCCGAATACAGAGCTATATCGCCTCGCCTGCGGCCCATTACTTCTATGACGCTGGTCCTGTCGTGAGCAGAAGAAGTATCACGGATCTTGCTCACAGCGTCCAGCACAGTGCTGACCGCCGTATCAAAGCCTATGGTGAAATCAGTATAATTCAGATCGTTGTCGATGGTCCCCGGCAGTCCCATTACGGTCATCCCTCGTTTTGACAGTTCCAGTCCGCCGCGAAGGGAACCGTCGCCGCCTATGACCACCAGTCCTTCTATGGCAAATGTCTTGAGTATCTCCGCTGCCTTGTCTATCCAGGAAGCTTCCATGAATCTTTCGCTCCTGGCAGTCTTGAGGATGGTCCCGCCTCTGTGGAGGATATCTCCTACAGAGCTTCTGTCCATGGGCATTATCTCGCCGTCCAGCAGGCCTTCATATCCTCTGTGTATGCCCCAGACCTCCATCCTCGCGTCTATGCCGCATCTTACTACCGATCTTATGGCGGCATTCATGCCAGGCGCATCGCCGCCGCTGGTGAGTACTCCTATCCTTTTCATTTTTCCTCTCCTATTGCTGCACTTTAACATTTTCGGCGCCTACCAGCGCCATGAGCTGCCTGCGCAGCGCATCTGACGGCTCTGCCCACAGATCGCTGTCAGTCTTGAGTATCTTGCCGTCAGGCAGATAAATGAGCACCTGGGCTCTGCCCCTATGACGCTTGAGCGTTGTCTTTATCTGTTCGAGCTCTATGTTCATATCATCACCGGCGGGCATCTTTACCTTTATCATACCCTGCGGCTGGACTTTTTTCTGCGGCTCCGAAGGTCTTGCCTCACTCCGCCGGTCTGCCTTTTGCCATCCGCCGCTCTGTCTGCTGCTCCTGCCTGCCACCGGACCGTTGCTGAAAGCCTCCATGGCCTGATCTATGGGCAGTATCTCATCGGCAAGCACAGAAGGCGCTTCTCCTTCTTTGAAGTTCAGTGTCCCTCTGACTGCTATGACATCATCTCCCTGCAGGTAGTGGGAACATTTTTCATATACATTGGGGAACACCACCAGTTCTGAAACGCCATAAAGATCTTCAAGCGCTACAAAAGCCATCATCTTGCTGCTCTTGGTGATGAGAGTCCGCTTGGAGGCCACCATTCCGGCCATGATGACCCTCATCCCGTCCTTTATACCGTCATCGCCGGATGTTTCCGGCCCCATGGCATCATCATCTTCGCCATCCTTGTGATTCAGCTCTTCGGAAGTGACTGTTGAGATGGCTTTGATCTTATCTGCGTAGTTCCTGAGGGGATGTCCGGTTATATACACGCCCAGCATTTCCTTTTCCATGGCAAGAGAAATATCCTCAGGGAAATCGGCCACATCCGGCATGGCGCCTTCCATGGTACCCACTCCCAGATCCTCATCTCCCATCTGTCCGCTCAGGTCGAAAAGGGACATCTGACCGGCCAGATTCTTTTTACTGCTGTTCTGGGCTGATTCAAGGGCACCTTCATAAACGCTCATCAGGGCGGCCTTATTTTCGGAAAGACATCTGCAGGCGCCTGATTTGATGAGGCTTTCCAGGGCTTTCTTGTTTACCTGGCTTATGTCCAGCTGCTGGATAAATGTGAAGATGTCCCCCGGCTCGCCTTTTTCCTCTCTGGCCTTGATCATTGCGTCGATGGCGTTTTCGCCTACATTTTTGACTCCCAGCAGGCCAAAGCGTATCTTGCCGTTGTCAACGCTGAACTTTTTTTTACTTTTATTTACGCAGGGGGGCAGTACCTCTATGCCCATCTCAGCGCAGTTCCTGATGTATTTGGAAATCTGCCCCGCATCTCCCATTACGCTGGTCATCAGGGCTGCCATAAATTCCACCGGATAGTGGCATTTGAGGTATCCCGTCTCGTAGGCCAGCACCGCATAGGCGGCGGCGTGGCTCTTGTTGAAAGCGTATTCGGCAAAGCTGACCATATCGTTGAATATTTCCTCGGCTACCGGCTCAGGTATGCCGTTGCGTATGCAGCCTGCTATCTCCACATTGCCGTCCTTGTCGGTCTTGCCGTGGATGAAATATTCTTTTTCTTCCAGCATGACATCCATTTTTTTCTTGGACATGGCCCGGCGCACCAGGTCGGAACGGCCATAGCTGTACCCGCCCAGATCCCTTACGATCTGCATTACCTGCTCCTGATATACCAGGCAGCCGTAAGTCACGCTGAGGATAGGTTCGAGGGCCGGATGAAGGTATCTGACCTTTTCCGGATTTCTCTTGTTTTCGATATATTTGGGGATGGAATCCATAGGTCCCGGTCTGTAGAGGGACACTCCCGCAACTATGTCCTCAAAGCAGTTTGGCTTGAGAGATTTCATAAACTGGGTCATGCCCTGGCTTTCCAGCTGAAAAACTCCCTGGGTGTTGCCCTGTGAGATCATCTCGTATACGGCCGGATCGTCGTAGTCCATCTTGGAAAAATCTATCTTTACACCGTGGTCCTGCTCTATCATTTCCAGAGCGTCCCTGATGACTGTCAGGTTCCTCAGCCCCAGAAAGTCCATCTTCAGCAGCCCCAGCTCTTCGATGGTGGTCATGGTGAACTGGGTCGCCGGTCCCTTATCTGAAAGGTAAAGGGGTACATATTCGTCCAGCGGGTCTTTGGAGATCACCACTCCTGCCGCATGGGTTGACGCATGGCGCGGCATGCCCTCAAGGGCCATGGCCGTATCAAGCACCTGCCTGGCCTTGGGATTTTCGTCGTACATCTGCTGCAGTTCCGGATTGGTCTTGAGTGCAGCCTTGATGTCCATACCCTTGCCCATGGGTATGGCCTTGGCTATCACATCGGTTTCGGCATAGCTGACATCAAGAGCCCTGCCCACATCACGGACAGCCTGTCGGGCTTTCATGGTACCGAAGGTTATGATCTGGCATACCCGGTCTTTGCCGTATTTTTCCGTAACATAGTCGATGACTTCCTGCCGTCTTTCGTAGCAGAAATCCACATCTATATCGGGCATGCTGACCCTCTCCGGATTGAGGAACCGCTCAAATATGAGGTTGTATTTTATCGGGTCCACATCTGTTATGTGCAGGCAGTAGGCTACGAGAGAACCGTCCGCAGAGCCTCTGCCCGGCCCAACGGCTATGCCGTTTTCTCTGGCGAAATTGATAAAGTCCCACACTATCAGAAAATATTCCACATAGCCCATGGACTCGATGACGCCCAGTTCGTATTCGAGTCTGTCCCGCAGCTCCTGCGAAGGCTCGTCGCCGTAGCGGACTTTGAGACCCTCGTCGCAGAGGTGCCTGAGATATTCTCTGTTGGTGAAGCCTTCCGGCGCCTTGAACTCAGGCAGATGATATTTACCAAACTCAAACTCCACATTGCAGGCGTCAGCCACCATCTGAGTGTTGTCGACAGCTTCCGGCACTGCGGCAAAGATCTTTCTCATTTCGGCTTCGCTCTTGAGATAGAACTCGTCGTTGGGGAAGCGCATCCTGTTTTCGTCATTGATGCTGGTGGCCGTCTGGATGGCCAGCAGCACATCGTGGGTGACGGCATCGGACTTTCTCACATAGTGGACATCGTTGGTGGCCACAACGGGTATATCCAGCTGGCGGCTTATCTCCAAAAGCTGAGGGTTGATCCTGGCCTCTTCTTCAAGGCCCTGGTCCTGCATTTCTATGTAGAAATTGCCCTTGCCGAAAATCTCCAAAAGCTCGGCAGCCTCTGCCTTGGCTCCCTCATAATCTCCCATCAGGAGCTTATGCTGGACATTTCCTGCCAGGCAGGCGGAAAGGGCTATTATCCCCTCGCTATGCTCTCTAAGCACATCTTTATCTATACGGGGCTTATAATAGTATCCCGTTATGTAACCGGCAGAAACGATCTTTATGAGGTTCCTGTATCCGTCGTTGTCCTTGGCCAGCAGCACCAGATGTCCCTGATGCTTGTCCTTGTTGGGGTCTTTGTCGGTCATCTTTCTGGCGGCAGTATATACCTCGCAGCCAATGATCGGTTTGATACCGGCTTTTTTGCATTCTTTATAGAAATCTATGACTCCGAACATTGCCCCGTGGTCGGTTATGGCAAGGCTTTCCATGCCCAGCTCTTTGGCGTGGGCCACCAGATCGGGTATCCTGGCCGCTCCGTCCAGCAAACTGTATTCGGTATGAACATGTAAATGGGTAAATGCCATAGTCTGCCTCCTTTTGTTCCATTTTAGCACAGACAGATGGGTATTTAAAGGGCGATTTAAGATTATGGCATTTACCGCATAGTTTAATGAGCTGACTATGGCCGCAAAGTTGACCGGCAGATGTGTTCAGCCCCTTCGCCATAAAAAAGTCCTCCTTTCCGCTGCGGATGATGTTCCTGAGAACCTAAATGCCTGTTATATCTGCTTTCCGATCCTCTTTTTTCCGTTTTACGCAGCGACCAAGAACCTTGCGGTTCTTGCTATGTGTACCTGCGCGCATTAAGAGAACCTTTTACGGGCTTTCGGTTCTTGCGCTGGGCGGTCACAGCTAAAAAGAGAACTTATCTCTGGTCTCCGGCGGGCAGTATCATACCAGAAGTTTTCCGCAGATTTGACGGCGGTTATTATATCAGCCCTGTCGATAAAGTTGAAAAAACATACTCTTATGTTAAAATTTTTCCAAAAGCACCAAGGAGAAATATCGGCATGAAAAAGGTTTTAAAAATATCAGGGATCATCATAGGCGTTCTCTTACTGATCGTCCTGGCATATGTGGCCTACCTGTTAATCGACTATCACAGAGAAGAGGACAACCTGCCCCTTGAAGTGACCGAGCCGGCTTCCGGCGTTCAGGCCGGGGCAGTCCCAACAGGAGAAACTCTCAGCATAACATCATGGAACATAGGCTTCGGTGCCTATACTGACCAATATTCATTTTTCATGGACGGCGGGGAATATTCAAGGGGATTTTCCAAAGAGATCGTTGAAAAAACAGTGGAACAGATATCTGATGACCTTGTTTCCTTTGACTCCGATTTTTATTTTCTTCAGGAAGTGGATACAGACGCCACCAGGAGCTATCACCTTAACGAATATGAAATGATAGCCTCAAGATTTGACGAAAAATACAAAATCTTTGCCCAGAACTACGATTCGTCCTATCTGTTCTATCCTATACTTGAACCTCACGGCAAATCCCAGGCAGGCATAGCCACCATGTCAGACTATCCAGTCACCTCATCTGTTAGGCGCAGCCTTCCTATCCAGAGCGGACTGGCCAAGTTCTTTGACCTGGACAGATGCTACAGCATAAGCCGGCTTCCTGCCGCTGACGGAAAAGAACTGGTGCTGATAAATTTCCATCTTTCAGCCTATACCACAGATCCCACCGTGGCCGAAGCACAGCTTGCCATGATGTATGAGGATATGACTGCCGAATACAAAGCCGGGAATTATGTAATATGCGGAGGAGATTTTAATAAAGATCTGCTGGGTGATTCTTCAGAAGTTTTTGGGGTATCAGGAGAATATTACAGCTGGGCCCAGCCTTTCCCGTATGATTCGGTTCCGGAAGGTTTCACGGTCGTCGCTCCTTTTGATGATGAAAACCCTGTCCCAAGCTGCCGCAACGCAGATAAGCCGTGGGATCCGGAAACAAATTTCCAGCTTACCATAGACGGGTTCATAATCTCAGATAATGTACGGCTGGTGAGTTCTGATGTAGTCGATCTGCAGTTCGCATGCTCCGATCATAACCCGGTATATATGGATTTTATCCTTGAAAACTGAAAAGATCCGGCTGAGTCCGGATCTGCTCCTTAAAAATCAAAGGTCCGGATCAGCCGGACCTTTTTTGCATATATGGAAGCAGATATGAATAATAATCCTCATCCAGCACCAGGGCTGAAAAATTGAACATATCTGCCACTTTGGAATCTATCTTTTCAACATACTCCGGATCTGTCTCCAGCAGCTCTTCTCTTGTTCCTTTCTCACCTATCCAGTTCTTATCCTTAAATACCACAAACCCTTCGCTGTCTGAGAATATATCCTTGCCCATAAACAGCCTGGAATCATATTCCAGACCAAACATGTTGGACAAAGTCGGCAAGATATCCATATTTCCGCACAGCTTATCCACTGTCTCCGGTTCCATTCCCGGAGTCCACAGAAGGAATGTGCTCTGATACATCTCGTATTCCGTATCTATATCGTGTCCTCTGAATTCGCTGATCTCGTCCACGGTCAGCCCGTAAGGATAGTGGTCTCCTGCAATGGCTATGACCGTATCCTGGAGCACCCCGGCTTCGTCCAGCCTCTGTATCAGCAGCTCCACTGCCTGATCCAGCTCCATATTGCATGCTACATAGGCCCTGCATCCTTCGGACATATCCATGTCTGCCACTTCATCCTGATGCTTGTGCGCCATGGAATTCCCAAGGAAAGTATAGCCAAGATGTCCGCTGACTGTCAGGTAATACACATGGAAAGGCTGTATCTGTCCGTTTTCGTCAGGCGTAAGAAAGTCCGGTGTGGTCTTGTCGACCATTTCAAGGTCTGATTCAGGCCATTGATCCGTAAAGCTGTATCCCTGATCCTGGCCCTTAAAGTCATAACCAAGATTTGGATGGGAAATATCCCTGTTATAGTAAAATACGCTGTGATCGTGATACGCTTTGGTCTCATATCCCAGATTGCCAAACTGATGTCCGAGGGTGAACGGCAGCGCGTTGTCATGGGATTCTTTCATGGACCAGACACCTGGTTTCGGCACCAGGCTCAGCAGATTCACATACTCACCATCCAGAGTGCTCACTCCCCATATCGGATTATAAAAGTTAGTAAAATGATATCCTTCTGTCATCAGTTTGTAAAGTGTAGGCGTATGGACCGGGTCGACAGCCATATCCGAAAAACTCTCCGCTGTAATGAATATGAGATTTTTCCCCTGGAAGATGCCTGTCTTGTCATTTTGTTTGGTCGGTGTTATGCTGCCGAAATATTCATGGATGACTTTTATCGTCTTGTCATCTTCATTTTCTGCCAGCTGGGCAAAGTCAAGGCTCTCAATGATATTATCCTCCGGTTCCGGCTCCACATATGGTTCATCAACTTCAACATCAGGTTCAAATCCTACCAGCAGTTTCCAGCCGTCTATACCCATGGCCCCGATGAGGCCTGTGCACCGTACCGAATTTTGTATCTCTCCTGTACCGTAAAGAGCCTGATAAGGGGACTTGGGGTCATCGTCCTTTACCGAGCTGAAAAGTATGCTCCCGCTCAATGTGCCTGCACACAGGAGCAAAGACAATACCACAAAAAAGACCCTTGTTTTTCGTCTCTCCTGCTGCATGTCATGTGCAAAATTTTTTCTGCACCCTATGATCCCTATGAACACGCCGACTGCAGTTATCATCAGAAATGGTATGATGCATCTGAATATGGCATTTATGATGACGCTCATAAATTCCACTACCTGTGCGCCATTCATAAAGGAATACACTGTGTAGTAAGTATCAAATATCGTATAGTATACAGTCTGAGATAAAAATAGAACCGTAACAGCTGCAATAAGAGCCCCGTAAATTATCTTTCCGCCTCTTCCGGGTATTGCTGTTCTGAAAAAAAAGATCAAGGATGCGCATGACAGCGACATCAATGTTATCAAAAGAATTTCCGTAAAAAGATAATCAGTCGCCTCAAATCCGATGGTCGCTCCCCTGAAAACAACTTCCATCATGACAAGTCCGGCGAAAATTACCGCAAGCAAAGCAAAGTCTTTAGCTCTGACTTTCATTTTGGACCCGATCCCTTTCTGTGACATAATCTCGTTTTTTGCCCCTTTTATTGCTTAATGATTGATCTGAATATATCCATTATATTATATGACCCCCTCTATGGTCAATACAGATTCGTGTCATGGCCGTGTCAAGTTGTTGTGGAGTTTTTGCTTGACAAACTCCTTGTGTTGTCGTT
>ERZ826764.767-NODE-767-length-43076-cov-46.862323_pt1 | contig 43076 bp, 38 predicted proteins | sample MGYA00519870_ERZ826764 | MGnify/ENA primary metagenome ERZ826764 (study PRJEB31778, sample SAMEA3449239) | human gut metagenome | biome: human gut; feature: human-associated habitat; material: faeces | place: United Kingdom | collected 2010/2012 ...
ATGCAGCAGGGGCTCTCAATGTTTTTATGTCCTGCTCATATCGTCTCTGCCGGCACTTTGGGAACGTTCCTAACTGCCACCTAGCCCCTGCCCCTGGGGTATCATGGCTTGGTTGCTATAACTTGCATTTACGCGCCTTGTAGGAAGGGGCTGCGCCCATGGCTTTTGAGCCCGCTCAACATAGCTTTATCACGCTCGAGGGCGTCGATGGCGCCGGTAAATCTACGCAGGCGCGCCTGCTTGCCCGTGCGCTCGACCTTGCCGGCTACCAGGTTGTGACCCTGCGCGAGCCGGGCGGCACCGCCATCAGCGAGAAGATCCGCGCCCTGCTGCTCGACCCCGCCAATACGGCGATGGGCGACACCTGCGAGCTGCTGCTCTACGAGGCCGCGCGTGCCCAGCTAGTGCACGAGGTCATCGCGCCCGCCCTCGCTGCCGGCAAGGTGGTCCTGTGCGACCGTTTCTACGATTCCACGACCTGCTATCAGGCGTTTGCCGATGGCCTTGACCGTCAGATGGTGCGCGATGCCAACAACCTGGCCGTCGCGGGTACGCATCCGGCGCTTACGCTCGTCTATCACATCACGCCCGGGCAGGCGGCGCTGCGCATGGCCGCCCGTGGTGCGGCCGATCGCATGGAGGCCAAGGGCATGGCCTTCCAGGAGCGCGTCTATCAGGGATTTTGTGCCATTGCTGCCGAGGAGCCAGACCGCGTAAAGCTCATCGACGCCACCGCGTCGATTGCAGACGTCTTCGCGCAGACGGTCGAGCTGGTTCGCGCGTACGGTCTCGACATTCCCCAAGACGCCGTCGCCGCCGCGCTTGCCAAGGAGGCCGAGTAACATGGCCCCCGCTCAGGCAAGCCTGCTGGCCAAGCTCGACACCCAACAGCGCGTGCGCGACTTTTTGACCAACGCCATCGCAAGCGGCCGCGCATCGCACGCCTACCTGTTTTTGGGCGCGCCCGGCGCCGGTAAGCTCGACGCCGCATGGGCGCTTGCCCAGGCATTCCTGTGCGAGCAGGACGGCTGTGGTTCGTGTGGCAGCTGCGTGCGCGTCGCGCGCCATACGCACCCCGACGTGCACTATTACACCCCCGAAAGTGCTACGGGCTACCTCATCGCGCAGACCCGCGAGCTGCTCGACGACGTGCCCTTGGCGCCCATCCGCGCCAAGGCAAAGGTCTACATCATCGACCGTGCCGAGCAGCTGCGCGCCAACACCGCCAACGCGCTGCTCAAAACGCTCGAGGAACCGCCCGAGGGCGTCATGTTCATCCTGTTGGGCACCTCGGCCGACGTGATGCTGCCCACCATCGTGAGCCGCTGCCAGTGCGTGCCGTTTCGGCTGGTGTCGCCCGCCGTGGCCGCGCAGGCCGTGAGCCGCGCCACCGGTCAGGACCCTGCGCGTTGCCGCATGGCCGTCGCCGTAGCGGGAAGCCCCACGCGTGGCATCGAGTTCCTCAAGAGCGCCGAGCGCCAGGACGCCCGCCGTCAGATGGTTCGCGCCATCGATTCGCTTATCGCCGCCGACGAGGCCGACGTGCTCAGCCGTGCCAAGTCGCTCATCGTCGCCGTTAAGGCGCCGCTCGCCGAGGTCAAGTCCACGCAGGAAAAGGTGCTCGAGCAAAACGCCGATTACCTGTCGCGTGGAGCATTGAAGCAGCTTGAGGACCGCAACAAGCGCGAACTCAACGCGCGCGAGCGTTCGGGTATCATGGAAGCGCTGGCGAGTGCGCGGACGCTCATGCGCGACGTGCTGCTGACGCTTCAGGACGAGGCGGCCGACGTAGTGAACGAAGACGTGCGCGACACGATCGGGCGGCTTGCCGCCGCGACCAATGTTGCGGGTGCCACGCGGGCGCTCGAGGCAGTCGCGACCGCCGAGCGCAACATCGCCAGAAACGTTACTCCCCAGCTGGCCATCGAGGTCATGCTGTTCGATATCAGGAAGGCACTGAAATGCCGTTAGTCGTACCCGTTAAGTTTACCTATGCCTCGCGCGACCTGTGGTTCGATCCGCAGGATTTGGATATCCTTGAGGCCGATTATGCCATTTGCTCCACCGAGCGCGGAACCGAGATCGGCCTGGTCACGGCCGATCCCTTTGAGGTGCCGCAAGACGAGATCGGTCAGCCGCTCAAGCCCGTGCTACGCGTGGCGAGCGACATCGACCTGCAGCTTGCCGACGACCTGGCCATCCAGGGCGACGAGGCCATGGTCGACTTCCGCCGCCTGGTCAAGGAGCTCGACCTCGAGATGAAGCCGGTCGGCGTCGAGTACCTGTTTGGCGGCGAGAAGGCCGTGTTCTACTTTGCGGCCGAGGAGCGCGTCGATTTTCGTCAGCTTGTCAAGGACCTGTCCTCGACGCTGCACATTCGCGTCGACATGCGCCAGATCGGCGTGCGCGACGAGACTCGCCTGGTGGGCGGCTATGCCCAGTGCGGCCAGGAGCTCTGTTGCACGCGCTTTGGCGGACAGTTTGAGCCCGTCTCGATTCGCATGGCAAAAGAGCAGGACCTGCCGCTCAACTCGTCCAAGATCAGCGGCGTGTGCGGCCGCCTGATGTGCTGCCTGCGTTATGAGTTCGAGGCGTACAAGGACTTTAAGAGCCGTGCGCCCAAAAAGAAGACGCTCATCGATACGCCGCTCGGTAAGGCGCGTATCCAGGAGTATGACACGCCGCGTGAGCAGCTGGTGCTGCGCCTGGAGAACGGCAAAGTCTTTAAGGTCAACCTAGCCGATATGACGTGCTCGGAGGGCTGCAAAAAGAAGGCCGCCGAGCAGGGCTGCAACTGCCGCCCCGACTGCGTGACGCGCGACGTGCTCGAGCGCATTGAGTCGCCCGAGATGCGTCTGGCGCTCATGGAGCTCGATCGCGAAAACGGCGTCGATGTGGGCGATGGCCTGTCGAGTGCCGACCGTCTGGCCGGTACGTCGATGCCCAAGCGCCGTCGTCGCGATGCCGAATCCGATGCTCGCGCCGGTCAGGGCCAGGGCGAGGGCCGTGGCCGCGGAAAGGGCCGCGGTAAGGTCGAGGCACCCGAGGCCGAGGAGGCCGCCGGTGGCCGTCGTCGTCGCAAGCGCTCGGGTTCGGGCGATGCCGGCGAGGCCGCTCCCGCAGGCAAGAACGCTTCCCGCGAGCGCGAGGCTCAGCAGCCCCAGCAGCAGAATCGCGGCGGTGGCATGAACCCCACACGTCGCCGCCGCCGTCATCTGTCGAGCGAGGAGCGCGAGGACGCCTTCCGCGCCGCAGCCGCTCGCGAGGCTGGTGCCGCCCCCAAGGGTGGTTCGGGTTCCGATGCGCCTGCCGACAAGGGTGGCAAGTCACGTGGCGAGGAGGAGCGCGCGCCGCGTCCGCGCCGTCGCCATTCCTCGGGCGCGCAACAGAAGCCCTCAGTGCCCTCCGTGGCCGATCAGGTCTCGGATGGCGAGGTCAAGGTCACGCGCCGTCGTCCCGGAGATGGCGGGGGAGCGGCTGCCAAGGCTTCGCGTGGCGCCGCTCGTGACGAGCGCGAGCCGCGCGAGGATCGCGGTGGCGAGGGTTCGGCCGACCAGGGTCAAAAGCGCCGTCGCCGTCGCCGTTCCCGCAAGCCGCGCCAGGATGGTGGCGAGGGCTCGACCCCGTCTTCGTCCGCACCACAACCGCCCGCCGGCGAATAACGCCCGCGAGCGGATTTAGCCCGCCTTGCCCCGAGCGCATCGGGGTATCATAGCGCCGAATCAACAACCCTCCCTGCGACCGAACGTAGGGAGGGTTGTGTCTTGAAGGGCCATCTGAACATATTGAGCCGTCTGCAGGGTGCCGGTGCCCTACCGTTTGCGGACGAATTGCTACCGTTTGCCGAGCGCGCGACGTACGAGGCACTCGAGGCATTGTCGCCAACACGATGTGCCGGCTGCGAGCGCGCCGATGCGCTTATTTGCCAAGACTGCCTGGCCGCGCTCACGCTCATCGACCCACGTCATAGCTGTACCCGATGCGGCGCCCCGTTTGGGGATTTGCTGTGCACTGAGTGTTCGGTCGAGGGCACGTCCTCGGCAATGGCGGAGGCACTCGATCACTGTCTGGCGTGCGCCGTCTATGCGCATCCGCTGCCGCGCATCATTAAAGCGTACAAGGATGCGGGCGAGCGACGTTTGGCTCCGTATCTGGCGGAGCTGCTCTACGACACCGCCCTGCATGCCCAGGTCGTAGCGCCCGATCGCTATGGAGGTGTGCTGTCCGGTGCGGATGCGGTGGTGTTTGTGCCTGCGACGGCGGCAGCGTTTCGGCGGCGTGGTTTTGATCATATGGAGGCTATTGCGCGCCCATTTTGCGAGCTGTCGGGTGTTCCTCTGCTCGATGCTCTCGTCAAGTACGGGCATGGCGACCAGCGCGAACTCGGTCGTGAGGAGCGCCGCGAGCGTGCCCGAGGTATGTACGAGACGGTTGAGGACGTGCACGGCCGCCGCCTGCTGCTTATCGACGACGTTATCACCACGGGTGCGACGATGGCAGCGGCTTCGGCGGAACTCAAGCGCGCCGGTGCCACGGCCGTTGATGGCCTTGCTATCGCACGCGTTTGGTAGGGGTGATTCGTGTGGCGGTAACAATCAGGCAGCGCAATAAACCGACAAAAGAGCAGCTAGCGGCTTCCATAATCCTAACAGGTGCCTCGGCGCTACGCATGATGCGCGCCGAGCGCCGGCAGATGGGCTACATCGGCTGGAAGGACCTTGAGCCCGAGGAGGAGCGCCGCGTGCTGTGTACGTCATCGCCTTCGACCGAGGATATCTATCTTCCCGACCTGGTGCGAATTGGAGCCAAAAGCGGCGAGGTGCAAGAAGATCTGTGCTTGCTGGTGGGATCTGCGGCGCAGCGCCGCCGCATGCCTGGCGTGGGCTGGTCCGTGTGTTCCGGGTTGCCTGCCGGCTCGATTCTAGAGGTGGAACCGGGGGTGTACAGCCTTTCTCCCGAGGCCCTTTGTGTTGCCGTCGCCCGCGAGGTCGGCTGTATCCAGGCGTTTGCCCTGGCCCAGGAACTGTGTTCCAAGATTTCGCTGAGCGATCGCGGACGGTATCTGCCTCCCTACAGCTCACCTGTTGCGAATAGACTTGCAAAGGACAAGGACCAACCGGCAGACGTGGGCTACTTTGAAGTCGAGCCGGTGCTGACGCCCGATCGCCTGGCAGATTACCTCGCGGCATGCAAGGGGAATGTGGCCAAACAGCTGCTGCGCCTGTGTCCCTATCTGTCGGAAAACCTGCGCTCACCCATGGAGTGCATCATGCTTGCCATGTTTTCGCTTCCGTTTTCCTATGGCGGATTTGCCTGCGGTCCCTTTAAGACCGACTACAAGATCGAGTTCGATGACCGCGCGCAGGCAATCTCGGGGATGCCCCATGCAGTTTGCGATGCGTATCAGGAGGCAGCCCGGTTTGACCTGGAATACAACGGCGAGCTGGGCCATTCCTCCCGGAGGGGGCGTATCCATGATGAAAAACGCAACACGGGCTTGATTACTATGGGAATCGAGGTCGCGACGGTCAACAACGAAATGCTCCGCGACATGGAAGCGATGGAAGCGCTCGCATGGCGCATGCACCAGCGTATGCGAAAGCGGTACCGGAATCGTGTCGATGCCCGCAGGAAGAAGCAAGAGGCGTTGCTTAACACGCTGCGGGCGTGTTTTGGGCTTAAGCCGGTCTAATTCGCGTCGAAAATAGAGGGTTAATCATATACCCTGGCCAAAATATGGCAAATATGAGTACTGTCACTAAATCAGTAACAGCAAAATCAAGGAATTTAGGACTCGGAGGCGGCGTAAAGTAAGAAGATAATAAACAAATGTAGAATTACTAAGCATCAGGTCGGCGACACTGAGCGCAAAATCTGTCCGAGAGGCCAAAATTGCCTGTTACTAAATTGGTGGCAGTACTCATATTTGCCATATTTTGACCGGGGCACCCTAAGAAGGGCGCCCCGGAGCTCCCCGTAGGGGAGCTCCGGGCTTCATAGGGGCATGAATAGCCCACTCCGACCTGCAAAATCTGTGCGCGCGATGCGAATGACGCCCTTAACCTTAAACTTCAGCTTGAACTTAGCTATAATGCGCTTCGTTCCTACCAGGCTGTGGTTGCGGACGGACGAAATGCCCGTCCTAGTCCAAGACAGACGCGGTCAAAGGGATCCACGTAAGCGACCGCGTGCGCGCGGCGCGATCATGGCGCGTCCTAGATGTAAGCCGCACCGTCCGTTCTACTTTCTTTGGGGCAATACCGCCTCGCGGGCGAGCGGGTCAGTCGTGAAGGTGGCTGCGGCCTCCCGAGCAAACACCCCGGTGCGCAAGTGTGGGGTCAAATACCAGGTCAGCTGGTGGGAACAACCTGATATTCCGCGCAACGCACGGATCGTATACGACACAGAAGGCAGGGTAGTGGACATGGTGAGGGGCAGCTTGATGCACGCGGCTCGGTTAAGCGCTGGGACCGCGGCGGTCATTGCCGTATTGGGCTTGAGCGGATGCGCGTTCAATCCGCTGTCCACGTTCACGACACCCACGATTGACCAGATCGAGCGCGAGACCGTTACCCCTACGGTGTCGGACGATGCCCTGGTCACTCCCGGCACCCTGACGGTTGCCCTCGATACCTCCGATGCCCCGCAGGCCATGCAGGGCGCCGATGGTAACCTCACGGGCTACGCGGTCGATGCTGCCCGCGCCCTTGCAAGCCGTATGGGCCTTAAGGTTGCCTTCGTCGATGCGTCTTCTGCCGATTCCGCGCTTGGCGACAAAAAGGCCGACATCTTCATTGGCGACATCAATTCCACGGATGGTGACATAAGCACGCTTGGTACTTGCCTGTACGACGCTGCGGCAGTGTTCGGAAAGACGAGCGACGGCGAGTCGCTGAGCGTTTCCACCGAAACGCTTAACGCCGCTACCTTGGGCGTTCAGACCTCTTCGGCCTCGCAGGAAGCGCTCGCCAAGCAGAGCATCACGGCCAACCAAAAGACCTTCTTCAACATCAACGAGTGCTTTGAGGCGCTCGAGTCCGGCGAGATCGACTACGTGATTTGCGATTCCACGGCCGGCGGCTACCTTGCGCGCCTGATGAGCCAGATCTCTTACGTCGGCGCGCTCGAGACACCCTCGACGCTCGGCGTCGCGGGCCTCGCGGCCAACGATGAGCTATGCCGTGCCGTGAGCGATGCCCTCGACGACATCACGGTCGACGGTACGCTCGAGGCAGTCCACTGCGTCTGGTATGGCAGGATGCCCTACGACCTCACCACTAAGACGGTTTCGGGCGCTAACGTGCAGCCGGGCGACTCTGAGTCCAGTGAGACCACGTCCTCCGGCAGCGAGTCCTCCGATTCCAACAATGAGACCGCATCCTCCGAGGATAAGTCGTCCGGCCAGGAGGGCACTATCACCGACGACGACATTAACAAGCTCAATAGCTAGTTATTGCTAGGGGTGGTGTCTCCTATGCGCTAGGAGAGACGCCTCTTCACGGTTTCAACACGCATTGCCGGGCTTTCCCAACAGGGGAGCCCGGCTTTTTCGTTTCCATAAAACCAGCAGGTCAAAGCCAATTTTTGGGACCAAATATAAAGCCGCCAGCTCCCTCCTATAGCGCACTTTGCCATGGAAAAGTACGAGACTTCGGTATGCGGTATCAAGCAATCGTTATTCGGGTCTTTAGGAATCCGCGTGATTAAATGCACGGCAATGGGTACATAGCCAGTACAGTAAGTCCCCGAGGCAGATTGGAGCCACGTATGGATATCAAGGTTTCTGGACGCAAGACGACGGTAACCGATGCTCTGCGTGCGCATGTGGATGAGAAGATCGGCGAGGCGCTCAAGGTTTTCGATATCGAGCCCATGACGGTCGACGTTGTACTTCGCTATGAGAAGAACCCCTCGAACCCCAACCCGGCAATCGTCGAGGTCACGGTTCGTGCCCGCGGTTCGGTGATTCGCGTTGCCGAGCACGGTGCAGATATGTACGCCGCCATCGACCTCTCCGCCGATAAGGTCACCCGCCAGCTGCGCAAGTTCAAGACCAAGGTCGTGGACAACCGCCAGGGCGGTGCCAGCGCCGCGGATGTCGTGCCGGTCGAGCGCGTCGAGGATCTGGCCGACCTGCTGCTGCCCGAGGAGGAGGACGACCTGCTCGTCCGCGAGAAGGTCATCGACGTCACCCCGATGACTGAGGAGCAGGCGCTGGTGCAGACCGATCTGCTGGGCCACGACTTCTACGTGTTCGAGAACGCGACGACCGGTCTCATCAATGTGGTGTATCACCGTAAGAATGGTGGATATGGCATCATCAAGCCCCGTATCGAAACACTTGACGAGTAAAATACGTTAACTTGCATGAGTTAACGGTTGGCGGCCATCCCATGCGGGTGGCCGCCTTTTTACGTAAGGAGTCGCTTTGATGGACAAGGCCGCATCTACCGGTCATTCGGACCGTTGCCGCATCGTCGTCGATACCTGCTGCGACTTTAGCCCCGAGGTCGCCGCGAACCTCGATGTCGATATCCTGGGTTTCCCCTTCATTATCGATGGCGAGGAGCGCACGGATGACATCTGGTCGAGCATCACGCCCAAGGAGTTCTATGACCGCATGCGCGCTGGCGCCCGCGTGTCCACCTCGGCTGTGTCGCTCGGTCGCTATATCGAGTTCTTTACCGAGTGCGCCAAAGAGGGCACGCCCACGGTCTACCTGTGCTTTACCTCGGCGCTGTCGTCGAGCTACAACTCCGCGTGCCAGGCGGCGGACGCCGTGCGTGCCGAGTATCCCGATTTTGAGCTCTACGTGGTCGACAACGCTCTGCCCTGCGCGACTGGCGCGCTCTTGGCGCTCGAGGCCGTGCGCCAGCGTTCGGCGGGATTGACCGCCAAGCAGCTGGTCGATTGGGCAAACGAGGCAAAGACTTATGTCCACGGCTACTTTACGCTCGAGAGCTTCGATGCGCTGGCTGCCGGCGGCCGCATTCCGCCCGCGGCGGCGCAGCTCACGGCAAAGCTCGACGTCAAGCCCGAGCTCTCTTACGACCTTGCCGGCTCGCTGTCGCTGATCGGCGTCAACCGCGGCCGCAAGAAGGCGCTCAAGTCCATCCTCAAGTCGTTCCGCGAGAACTACGTGCCCGATCGCACCATGCCCATCGCCATCATGACGGCCGATGCCGAGAAGGACGGCGACTGGCTCGAAGCTGCCATCCGCAAGGAGGAGGGCTGCGCCGACGTCACGATCATTCGCAGTTCCGTGGGCCCTACTATCGGCTCGCACGTGGGCCCCGGCATGGTGGCCTGCGCATTTTGGGGTAAGAACCGCGCCGACAAGGCGTCGCTTTCCGACCGCATCGCCCGTCGCGTGCGCGGCCAGTAGGCAAACGTTGCGGCCGTAATCGACCCCAACTCACTGCCCAAACGCTGGCACCGAGTATTCAACCTGGTAACAACACCCAACCCAAAAGGAAAGGTTTCATGGCAAACAAGCTCTCTGTCGCATTTATCGGCACCGGAATCATGGGTGCCCCCATCGCCGGCCATATCCTGGATGCCGGCTATCCCGTCACGGTCAACAACCGCACCAAGTCCAAGGCCGCCGCGCTTATCGAGCGCGGTGCCGCCTGGGCCGATACGCCGGCCGATGCCGCGGCGAACGCCGATGTCGTCTTTACCATGGTGGGCTATCCCTCCGAGGTCGAAGAGCTCTACCTGGCGGGCGACGGCCTGCTCGCATGCACCAAGCCCGGCGCGGTTCTGATCGACCTCACCACGAGTTCGCCCGAGCTCGCGCGCGATATTGCCGAGGCCGCCCAGGTCACGGGCCGTATGGCGTTTGACTGCCCCGTCACCGGCGGCGAGTCGGGCGCTATCGCCGGTACGCTCACGGCTATCGTGGGCGCCACCGAGAACGACATCACGCCGGTCCGCGATATCCTTTCCACCTTTGCGGCAAACATCTGCTGCTTCGACGGCGCCGGCAAGGGCCAGGCTGCCAAGCTCGCCAACCAGGTGTCGCTGGGCGCCTGCATGGTCGGCATGGCAGACGCCATGGCATTTGCCGAGCTGAGCGGCCTTGACCTGGAGAAGACCCGTCAGATGATCCTGGGCGGCACCGGTAAGTCCGGCGCCATGGAGAGCCTGGCGCCCAAGGCGCTCGACGGCGACTACAAGCCCGGCTTTATGGTCGAGCACTTCATTAAGGACCTGCGCCTGGCGCTCGCTTACGCCGACGATCGCGAGCTCGCGCTGCCCGGTGCCGACGTGGCCTTTACGCTCTACGACATGCTCGACGCCATCGGTGGCGCCAAGCTGGGTACCCAGGCCATCACGGTACTCTATAGGGAGGAGGCCGACGCCATTGCCGCCGGTCTGGACTGGTCGCAGTATCGTCCCGAGGAGCATGGCGCTCACGAGGACGGCTGCGGTTGCGGCGAGCACGGCGACGACCATGAGTGCGGTTGCGGTCACCATCACGGCGAGGACCACGAGTGCTGCGGCGGCCACGGCCATGACGACGGCCACGAGTGCTGCTGCGGCCACCATCACGGGGAGTAGCGCCCATGAGCTGGACGTTCGTGGTGCTTGCGCTGGTGCTCTTTCTCTTCGCGATCTATATTGGCTTTTTGTGCGGCCAGTGGGCGTGCGAAAAGCGCGTCATCACCAAGCGCGACTACTGGATTGCCAACTTTGCGGGAGCGGCGGCAGTCGTCCTGCTGACCTGGGTGTTCTCGCTGTTCCCGCTGGTGCAGTTTGCGCCGATCGGCTGGCTCGGCGGCTTTATCGCCGGTCTTAAGATGAGCTTTGGCGAGTCCGTCGGCCCGTGGCGCAAGCACGACGAGGTCTTTAACGTCAACAAGGCTCACCGGGCCGCCGCCGACGCGGGCGACGCCGAGGAGCGTCGCCGTGCGCGTCACAATGGTGCGGCCGACCGACAACTCATCTCGGTCACCGATGACAACAAGGGTGCTGGCAAGCACGCTAAGAAATAGTAAGAAGAGGTAACTATGGCAGAAAACAAGGAAGAACAGCTCACCGACGAGGAGCTGGCACAGCTTCAGCTGGCAGAGGAGAACGAGAACGCCGTCGACCGTTTGGTCCAGGAGCTCGGCTGCCCCACGCGCCGCATCCGCCAGTTTGCCGCCCGCGTGCTGCATCTGCTGGCCGAGCGTGACCCGCAGCGCGTCGTGCCCTGCGTGCCCGCGCTGATCGAGGCGCTCGACCGCCCCGAGGCGCAGACCCGCTGGGAGGCCCTCGATGCCCTGACGGCGCTCGCCATCACCTGCCCCGAGCAGCTGGGCGATGCCTTTGAGGGCGCCGAGACCGCGCTGTTCGACGAGATTTCCTCCACGCTGCGCTATGCCGCCTTCCGCCTGCTGTGCGTGTGGGGCGCCACAAGTGTCGAGCGTTCGCGCGAGGCTTGGCCCATCCTGGACGAGGCCATCCAGTGCTACCACGGCGACCTCGAGTATCGCGATATGCTCGGTTGCCTGTACGAGTTTGGCCAGGGTGAGATTGACGCCGAGGTCGCCGAGAAGCTCGCGCTGCGCCTTAAGTTCGACGCCGAGAACGGCAAGGGCAGCTATCTCAAGGCCCGTTCGAGCGAGATTTGCGAAATGCTTGTTAAACGTTTTGGCCTGGATCTCTCCAAAAAGAAGAAGCGTGCTAGCGTTAAAAAATCTGACGACGCCGAAGACGAGGAGTAACAGATTATGGCGCACGATGTAGTCCTGATTCCCGGTGACGGTATCGGTCCCGAGATTACGCAGGCCATGCGCCGCGTGCTCGAGGCTGCCGGTGTCCAGATCAATTGGAACGTCCAGGAGGCCGGTGCCGGCGTCATGGACGAGTTTGGCACGCCGTTGCCCCAGCACGTGCTCGATGCGGTCGCTGAGACCAAGGTTGCCATCAAGGGTCCCATCACCACGCCGGTCGGCACGGGTTTCCGCAGCGTCAACGTGGCTCTGCGCAAGCATTTTGACCTGTACGCCTGCGTGCGCCCTTGCCTGTCGCAGCCGGGCGACGGCTCTCGTTTCCGCGGTGTCGACCTGGTTATCGTGCGCGAGAACACCGAGGACCTCTACGCCGGCATCGAGTTCGATGAGGGCGCTGCCGAGGTCGAGGAGCTCTCGCAGCTCGTTGAGCGTTCGGGCCAAAAGACCTTCGCCGCCGATTCCGCGATCTCGATCAAGCCGATCTCTATCGCCAAGAGCCGCCGCATTGTGGAGTATGCCTTTGAGTATGCCCGCCGCTGCGGCCGCAAAAAGGTGACGGCCGTGCACAAGGCCAACATCATGAAGGCGACCGACGGCCTGTTCCTGCGCGTGGCGCGCGAGGTGGCCGCCAACTATCCCGATATCGAGTTCAACGACAAGATCGTCGACGCCACCTGCATGGGCCTGGTCCAGAACCCCAACGACTTCGATGTCCTGGTGCTGCCCAACCTGTACGGCGACATCGTGAGCGACCTGTGCGCCGGCCTCGTGGGCGGTTTAGGGATGGCCCCCGGCTCCAACATCGGTGCCGACTGCGCCATTTTCGAGGCTACGCACGGCTCCGCGCCCGATATCGCCGGCCAGGATATCGCCAACCCCACGGCCGAGATCCTCTCTGCTGCGATGATGCTCGATCACCTGGGCGAGAACGACGCGGCCAATCGCATTCGCGCCGCCGTTTCTGCCACGCTCGACGAGGGTGAGCAGGTTACCGGCGACGTTCGTCGTGCCCAGACCGGCTCCGTTGAGGGCGCTGTGGGCACGCAGGCCTTTGCCGATGCCGTTATCGCGCACCTGGCCTAAGGTATGCACGCTGCAAACGCCTAAATAGTACTTAAGTGTTTGCGTATAACCTGAGAATCAATACGCCCGGCGCTCTGTCGGGCGTATTCTATTGCAGACTATGTTTCCTAACAAGGAGTAACTGATATGGGTCTGATTCAAAAGAAGGACGAGAAGGACGAGATCGACGGCATCCAGATCATCGAGCGCGGCGAAGGCCCCGACGGTGATGAGGACGAGAAGATCGACCTGGTCGCCGGCACGTCTGCCGAACATATTGCCGCCGGCACGACCGCCGAGGAGGAAGACGCTCGCCTGGAGGCAAAGATCGCCGCGGACGCCGCCGACGAGAACCTCATGCCCCAGGAGCAGGACGATGACGACGACTCCGACGTGGACGACCACGCTTGCAAGCACAAGAAGACGATGATTGCTGCCTTTGTGGTCGCTATCGTGATTGCTGCTGTGGTCGGCTTCTTTATCGGCAACGGTGGTTTTGGCGGCAAGGGTGTCGGCTCGGCGACCCTCACCGAGGATCAGCTCGATTCGACCGTGGCAAGCTACAGCTACAACGGCAAGAAGAGCGACATCACCGCGCGCGAGGCCATTGAGAGCCAGTACAGCCTCGACACCGTCAAGGATGGCGATGGCAACTACACCGCTCCCTCTGCCGACGTCATCCTGTCCTACGTGCGCAACAAGATTCTGCTCGATGCTGCCGAGGACGAGGGCATCACCGTCTCTTCCAAGGAGATGAAGAAGTACGCCGAGGATTCCATCGGCACTTCGGACTACAAGACCATGGCCACGCAGTATGGCGTGTCCAAGGACCAGGCCAAGCAGATTGTCCGCCAGTCCGCGACGCTGCAGAAGCTCTACAAGAAGAAGGTGGGCGATAGCTCCGCAAGCATGCCGACCGCCCCGACCGAGCCTGCTGACGGCAACGAGGAGACCGCGAGCAAGGACTACGCCGATTACATCATCAAACTTGCAGGCGACGAGTGGGATAGCGAAAAGGGCACCTGGAAGGACGCCGATAGCACCTACGCTAAGGCCTTCGCTGACGATGCCTTTACGGCCGATAGCGCTACCTATAAGCAGGCCATGACCGCCTATTACACCGCCTATCAGCAGTATTCCTCGCAGGCTTCGAGCGCCAGCTCCAAGTGGACCGAGTATGCTAACGGCCTCTATGCCAAGGCCAATATCAGCATCTACGGCCTGTTTGCGTAAAGAGTCACACGGCTCATCGAGCATCTAGCCGATTGACAGCAGAAAGCCCGCCAGCACGGATGTCGTACTGGCGGGCTTTCTGCGTTGAGGGTATGATTGGCGGCTTAATTATGGCTATTCATCTTTAAGTCCAAAAAGGCTATCGGCTTCATCGTCGGATATATATTCCAGCACATCGCCTGGTTGGCAGTCGAGTGCCCGGCATATCGCGTCAAGAGTTGAAAAACGTATGGCAGAAACCTTGCCCGTCTTAATGCGTGACATATTGACCTGGGAGATGCCCACACGTTCCGCAAGCTCTTTGGATGAGATCTTGCGTTCGGCGAGCATGCGGTCAAGCCGCAGAATAATCATGGATTCCCCCTAGAGCAACTCGTCATCTTGTTTTTGCAGGATATACCCGTAGCGGAAGATGCTGGCAATCAGGCAAATAATCAGGCCTGCAAAGAGCATGGAGGGCTCGAATAACTGGCCGACGAACGCATCCGTAAAGCTGCCGCCAAATCCTGAGAGTATCATTCCCGTGATTACGGCGCCAAGAAGCCTCACGGCAACGCCGCCGATAAGGAATAAATGTCCTACTTTACGAAGTGTCTGGTTACATTCAAGGTCAAAGGGCCTGCCTTCCTTTTCAATGTTGAAGAAAAGCCTACGCACGCTTATCGCGATGGTAAGCGCGAGACATGTCATCAAGAGGCTCCCTATGGCAGTGTGACCATCGTGTGCGACGAGCATAAGTGGGGCCTGCGCATCGGTACCGACGATAGCAAGGCACGGCCCTTCGCCGGCTTGAAGTTCTACGGATTGGAGACACGGGCCTTGGGAGAGGCCAGGCAATATGATTAGAAGGTCAATCGCAATGACTGCGAGGAGCCCCAGAGCGAGCGCGGTGGTAATGCAGATCGTGGCCCATTTGCAGATGCGAGCGAGCTTCCTCAGTTTGGCTACCGTCTGTTCGCGGCTGATGGTTTCATTCGATATAGATGCGTTTCGATGGACCATAACCCCTCCAATCGGCGTTTGGGATGATACTTGTATCATATCAGAATTAACGATAAACGATAAATAATTACGGATACTGAGTAAGTAATGATTGAAAACGATTAGCGTGAGCTTTTAGCTCATTTTGGATGCCGGAGTTTGGCGCGTGGGGGATAAGGACAAATGCCAAAATTTCCTGTGATCGCGCAAGCGCTCCATCGGGTTCCCCTAATTCATCTGGGAAAACAGCTGCAAACGATTGCAAATCTCCGGTGAACGGTCGAAAACTACCGTTCACCGATAATCTCAAAACTGGGTTCTAACTGGTATTAAGTCAAAAAGACCAATTCACATATCTTCACAATGACCTGCAATTTTTCTACACGCTATTTTTAGCTGCCCTGCGTTGTTTAGACACAGGAAAAGTCCCGATCTTTTTCCAAAGCATTTCGAAACGGTTTCAAAACCGCAGGTAAAAGTGTTAACGACCGGTAAACGGTCGAAATATCACCGTGAGCGGTGCAAAAACGTTTTACCGTATGAATCAACGAAAGCGACCTCTTCTGTGGTGATATAGTGACAACAACACGTCACGTGGTTACTACCAGTTGAGAAACCACTGGTCTTCAAAGAACGCTTTCCAAGAAGCTTTAAGGGCGAACGCCCGCTGGCTTCCGAAAATCATCGGACTCAGATCGTACACACCTTCGGAAGGGAAATTTGAATGGTTGGCTTTATTCTTACCGGTCATGGACAGTTCGCACCCGGCCTTGCAAGCGCTATCGCTATGGTTGCCGGCGACCAGCCTGCTTTTACCGTCGTTCCTTTTGAGGGCGACCAGGCCGCATCCTACGGTGAGGATCTCCGCGCCGCTATTACCGCCATGCGCGAGGAGTGCGATGGCGTGCTCGTCTTTACCGACCTGCTTGGCGGCACCCCGTTCAACCAGTCGATGATGATTGCCCAGGATGTCGACAACGTCGAGGTTCTGACCGGCACCAACCTTCCCATGGTTATTGAGCTTCTGTTCCTCCGCGGCAATGCCACGCTCGCCGAGCTTGGCGAGCAGGCCGTGACCGTTGGCCAGACGGGCGTCACCGCCCAGACGGTCGCATCCGTTGCCGGCTCCGAGGAAGAGGATATCTTCGGCGACGAGGACGGCATCTAATGGCCGATTTCGGAGCCAACGTCCTGAGCTCCTCGGTCGCCCTTTTAGGCCTGCTTGTCATCATGGGCTTGATTTACACCATCTGGTCGCAAATCAACATGAAGAAGAAGCAGAAGTACTTCAAGGAGCTGCACACCGAGCTCAAGCCGGGTCAGGAGGTTCTTTTCGCCGGCGGTATCTACGGAACCGTCAAAGGCATCGAAGGCGAAAAGGTCCAGATTAAAGTCCGATCCGGAGCTGTCGTAGATGTTTCGCGTTACGCGATTCAGGAGATCAAGTAACTGTCGTCAGCAAATAACGAAAGGAAGCTGATCAACATGGCAGAACCCAACATTCTTCTTACCCGCATCGATAACCGACTGGTTCATGGTCAGGTTGCCACCCAGTGGAACTCCACTCTGGGCTCCAACCTCATCCTCGTCGCCAACGACGACGTGGCGTCCAACACCATGCGCCAGAACCTCATGAAGATGGCCGCTCCCGCCGGCGTCGCTACGCGTTTCTTCTCCCTGCAGAAGACCATCGACGTCATTGGCAAGGCGAGCCCGCGCCAGAAGATCTTCATCGTGGCCGAAACACCGGAAGACGTGCTTACGCTCGTCAAGGGCGGTGTGCCTATAAAGAAGGTAAACATCGGCAACATGCACATGTCGGAAGGAAAGCGCCAAGTCGCCACCTCCGTCGCAGTTAACGACGAGGATGTCGCTGCGTTTAAAGAGCTGCAGGAATTGGGGGTGGAGTTGGAGATCAGGCGCGTTCCGAGCACGCCTGTTGAGGACACGAGCAAGCTCTTCTCGTAATCCTCGTGATCCACGTTGTCAGGAGTGAAACCCTGACGTTCTGTACGTGATATCCAAAGTGCGTACATACATTTTGAAAGGAGGAGCAAGATGGAATACACGATCTTCCAGGTCGCTCTGGTCTTCATCGTCACGTTCGTCGCGGCAATCGACCAGTTTAACTTCCTCGAGTCTCTCTATCAGCCCATCGTCACCGGCGCCGTCATTGGTCTTATCCTTGGCGACCTCAACACCGGTCTTCTCGTGGGTGGTACTTATCAGCTCATGACGATCGGCAACATGCCGATCGGAGGTGCTCAGCCGCCTAACGCCGTCATCGGCGGCATCATGGCAGCCATTCTCGCTATCGCTACGGGCCTCGAGCCCAACGCGGCAGTCGGCCTTGCCATTCCGTTCGCTCTGCTTGGTCAGCTCGGCGTTACCCTGGTCTTCACGCTTATGTCGCCGCTCATGTCCTCCGCGGACAACATGGCTCACAACGCTGACACCAAGGGTATCGAGCGTCTGAACTACTTCGCCATGGCTCTGCTCGGCCTGATCTTCGCTGTCGTCGTCACCCTGTTCTTCATCGCTGGCGCTACCATTGGTCAGACCATCGCTTCCGCCATTCCGACTTGGCTGCAGACCGGTCTGTCCGCTGCAGGCGGCATGATGCGCTTCGTCGGCTTCGCCGTCCTGCTCAAGGTTATGATGAACCGCGATATGTGGGGCTTCTTCCTCATGGGCTTTGGCCTCGCGCTCATCACCGTTGCCAACGATTCGCTGGCAACCCCTGCTCTGCTCATCCTCGCTCTCATCGGCTTCGGCATCGCTTTCTGGGACTTCCAGCAGCAGACCGAGCTGAAGGGTGCAGCTGTTTCTGACGGAGGTGACTTCGAAGATGGCATCTAATGAGTATGTGATCCCGGAGCACTACGAGGATCTCACTCCTGCTCCGCAGCTCGACCAGAAGACCCTCAACAAGATGGCTTGGCGCTCCTGCTTCCTGCAGGCCTCGTTCAACTACGAGCGTATGCAGGCCGCTGGCTGGCTCTACTCCATCATCCCCGGTCTGGAGAAGATCCACACCAACAAGAACGACCTCGCGGCTTCTATGAGCCACAACCTGGAGTTCTTCAATACCCACCCGTTCCTCGTCACCTTTGTTATGGGTATCGTGCTTTCGCTCGAGCAGAACAAGGTTGACATCCCCACGATCCGCGCCGTCCGCGTCGCCGCAATGGGCCCGCTCGGTGGTATCGGTGACGCTCTGTTCTGGCTGACGCTCGTGCCTATCACGGCCGGCATCACCTCCAACATGGCCATCAACGGCAACGCCGCTGCGCCGATCATCTTCCTGGTGATCTTCAACGTTGTCCAGTTCGCTCTGCGCTTCTGGCTCATGAACTGGTCCTACAAGCTTGGCACCAGCGCTATTGACGCTCTGACCGCCAACATGCAGGCCTTCACGCGTGCCGCTTCCATCATGGGCGTCTTCGTCGTCGGTTGCCTGGTCGTCACCATGGGTGGCACCCAGATCAACCTCCAGATCCCCAACGGCACCACCCGTGGCCTCTCCGCTACTACCGTGATCGTCTCCGAGAAGGAGGCCGAGAACTTCACCGGTATGGAGGGCATCGATACCGAGACCGCTGAGGCCGGTACCATCGCCATGACCGATGAGGACGGCAACGCCCTCACCGCTTCCGATGCCGACGGCAACGCTGTCGAGTGCGGCGTCACCGATCTGGGCAACGGCATGGAGTCCGTGACCTACGGCACCGTTACCGAGGATCCGGTCAACTTCTCTGTTGCCGACACCCTCAACACCATCGTCCCGAAGCTTGTCCCGCTTATGCTTACGCTGCTGCTTTACTACATGTTCGCTAAGCACAGCTGGACCCCGACCAAGGGCATTCTCCTGCTCTTCGTCCTTGGCATCCTGGGCGCTGGCCCGCTTGGTCTCTGGCCGAGCATCTGGTAAGGCTCTAGCTTGAGGGGTGTGTCCCTACGCGGCTCACACCCCGACCCCTTAAGCCATGTGTATGTTAAAAGCCGCGTGCTCGAAAGAGCGCGCGGCTTTTGTTTTCTTGATGATTCGGGTGTGGCAGACAGATAATGCTAAACACCCTAGGTAGTTAGCCGAATTCGAGCAAAAGGGAGGATAGGATGGCGATCGGAGCGCGTAAGCAACCGCTGTACGATCAGCTGGTCGATATTCTGACCGAAAAGATCGACCATGAATATCGCGCCGGTGACATGATTCCTTCCGAGCGCGAACTTTCGGAGCGCTATGGTCTCTCGCGCACTACGGTACGCCTGGCTCTGCAGGAACTAGAGCGTTTAGGACTGGTGGTTCGGCAGCACGGTCGCGGTACCTTTGTGACCGACCGTTCGGCAAAGGCAACCAATCTTATGCAGTCCTACAGCTTTACCGAGCAGATGCGCGCGATGGGTCGCGACCCCGAGACCACGATTCTCGAGTTTTGCGAGATGGAGGCCGATAAAAATCTGGCCGAGCATATGGGATTGCGTATCGGTGATCGCATTTTTAAGCTTAAGCGCCTTCGTTCTGCCGACAACATGCCCATGATGGTCGAACGCAGCTATCTACCGGTTCGTCAATTTTTGTCCCTAAAGCGACCGCTGCTGGAGCGTAAGCCGCTTTACGATGTGATTGAGCAAGACTTTCAGCAAAAGATACGCGTGGCCGAAGAGGAGTTCTATGCGAGCATAGCCCGTCCCACCGACGCCCACCTTTTGGGAATTGTCGAGGGATCGCCTGTGCTCGATTTGGTCAGGACTACGTATAACGAGTCAAACGAGGTTGTGGAGTATACACTCTCGGTTGCTCGTGCCGATCAGTTTAAATACAAGGTTTACCACCAGCGTAGCGACTAGTGCTCGCATCGTTTCCATATGATGATTCTTTGCATTTAACTGGTTACTACCAGATAACCAACCGAAGTGTATAATTGCACGTCAGAGGATTACTTCTAGAGAGAGGTATTAGAAATGTTCGAGAAGAGTGTCGAGGAGCTCACCGAGCTCGGCGCCCAGATCACCACGGCCGAGATTGCTCAGCAGCCCGAGCTTTGGCGTGATACGCTCAACATCTATCGCGAGAACAAGGAGGCCATCGAGGCCTTCCTGGCCGAGGCTCGCGCTATGGGCGAGGGTCGTCTGTCCGTTGTCTTCACCGGTGCCGGTACGTCCGACTACGTTGGCGATACCTGCGCCCCGTACCTGCGTCACGCTGGCAACACTGATCTCTACGACTTTAAGCCCATTGCCACGACCGACATCGTGAGCGCCCCGCGCGACTTCCTGCGTGCCGAGGATCCCACGCTCGTGGTTTCCTTTGCCCGCTCTGGCAACAGCCCCGAGAGCCTTGCCGCCGTTGCCGTTGCCAAGGAGCTCGTCCACAACGTCAAGTTCCTCAACATCACCTGCGCTCCCGAGGGCAAGCTCGCCGTCGAGTCTGCCGACGATCCCAACGCGCTGACGCTGCTCATTCCGCGCGCCAACGACAAGGGCTTCGCCATGACCGGTTCTTATTCCTGCATGACCCTGCTCTCCACCCTTATTTTCGACACTGCCTCTGACGAGCAGAAGGCCGAGTGGGTCGAGACGATTGCCAAGATGGGCGAGGAGGTCATCTCCCGTGAGCCCGAGATCGCCGATTACCTGGCTGGCGACTTCAACCGCGTGACCTACTTGGGTTCTGGCTCCTTCGGTGGCCTTGCCCAGGAGAGCCAGCTCAAGATCCTTGAGCTCGCTCACGGTCTGGTCGCTACTTCCTACGACACCTCCATGGGCTATCGTCACGGACCTAAGTCCTTCGTCGACGATAAGACGCTCGTCTTCGTGTTCGTCAACAACGACGCCTACACCCGTCAGTACGACATCGACATCCTCAACGAGATCGGTGGCGACGAAATCGCTCAGCACACCATCGCCGTTCAGCAGGAAGGTGCCACCGTCTATGAGGGCGAGTCCTTCACCTTTAAGGGCTACGAGGCACTTCCCGAGGGCTACCTTGCTCTGCCGTTCGTGATGTTTGCCCAGGCTATAAGCCTGCTCAACTCCGTGCGCGTGGGCAACACGCCCGATACGCCGAGCCCCACCGGCACGGTCAACCGCGTGGTTAAGGGCGTGACGATTCACCCCTTCACCGCTTAATCGCGTCCCCCTGTAAGGGCGCCCGTCCGCTCATAACGGCGGGCGGGCGCTTTTTGTTTTACGTGAGCTGGGTATAAGCATCACTACAGTCAACTGCTTTAGAAGCAAGGAGTGCATATGAGCACGTACGCAATTAAGGCTGACAAGTTCTTCTTGCCGGCAGGCCCGCAACTGGGCGGCTATCTTATGGTCGAGGATGGCGTCTTTGGCGCCTGGCAGGCCGACGAGCCCGCTTGCGAGATTAAGGACTACACGGGATCGTGGATTGCGCCGGGTATGGTCGATACTCACATCCATGGCTTCTACAACCACTCAACTACCGATAATGATCCCGTGGGCATCGATATCAGCTCGACCGAGCTCGCCCGTCGCGGTACCACCAGCTGGCTGCCCACGACGTTCACCGATGGCGTCGAGCAGATCAAGGACGCCTGCGCCGCTATCGCTCAGGCGGACGAGGGTCGCGGCCCCGACTTCTGCGGTGCTCGCATTCAGGGCATCTACTTGGAGGGCCCCTTCTTTACCATGAAGCACGTGGGCGCGCAGAACCCCGCTTATCTTATCGATCCCTCCGAGGAGGTCTTCGATCAGTGGCAGGAGGCTGCGGGTGGTCGTATCGTTAAGAGCGCCATGGCGGCCGAGCGCGACGGTGCCGCTGCTTATGCAGCTGCTCTGAACGCCAAGGGTGTGGTGACCAGCATCGGTCACTCCGACGCCACCTACGATGAGTGCATCGCCGCCATCAACGCCGGTGCCAGCTGCTTTACGCATACCTATAACGGCCAGCGCGGGCTGCATCACCGTGAGCCCGGTGTCGTGGGTGCTGCCATGTCCACGCCCGAGACCTACGCCGAGATCATCTGTGACGGCAAGCATGTAAACCCTGCCGCCATCAAGGCACTGCTGCAGGCAAAGGGCTGGCAGCACACGGTGCTCATCACCGACTGCCTTGGCTGCGGCGGCATGCCCGAGGGCAGCTACACCAGCGGCGGCATGGACGTCATCATGAAGGACAACCTGTGCTGGCTCGCCGACGGCAAGAGCATTGCCGGCTCGGTGCTCACGCTTGCCCAGGGCGTCAAGAACATTGTCGATTGGGGCATCGCCAGCGCCGATATCGCCATTCGCATGGCAACCGAGGTGCCGGCTCGCTCTGCGCACATCGAGGATAAGTGCGGCAGCATCATGCCGGGTCGCGACGCCGACTTTGTCGTGTTCGACCATGAGCTCACCCTCGTCGAGACGTATGTTGGCGGCCAGAGCGTCGGCAACGCCTTTACCGAGTAACGATAAAAAAAGACGGCGGGCCCGAATCTGCTCGGACCCGCCGTATGAGTTAAACGCTCAAAAGCACCTTAACAGTTACAGCTTGTTAGCGATCTTCTTTGCCGTGCGCTTGACGCCGGCCACCAGACCTCCTGCAGGATGCTCCTTCTCGTAGGCTAGGCGCTTCTCGCGCTTGGCGTACTCCTCGACGATGATGTCGCCATACTCGTCTTCGATCTTGTCGAAGAAGTCGACGGCGCCCTTAATTTCCTCAGCGGTCGGGTGTCCCTTTTGGACACCGCCGGTGAGTTTGAACGGCCCCCACGTATCAAAGCCGGGACAGCCGTAGACGCCCATAAAGATGGCCTGCCTCATGCGGCAGATGCCATCGATATCCTTGCCGTACCACTTGTTTTTGCCACCGTAGGTCATAAGGCCAAACACCTTGTCCTGCGGCTGCAGCACGTTCGTGAGTACGCGTGCCATGTCCTTGTCGATCTCGGAGTAATAGATGCCCGTGGCGACACCGATCAGATGATATTCGTGCAGGTTGGGATACTCGTTTTTACCGAGTGACTTCACATCGAGGGTATCGATCTCGGGGTGTGCCTCGACGATGGCGTCCACGAGCTTTTTCGTATTGCCGTGATGGCGCGAGGCGTAGAGGATGATGGTTCGCATAAGAAGGCCTTTCAGCTGTAATTGCATCAATGTCTGTATGGTACCCCGTTGCATGGCTGGGATACCGGACGCATCGATGAACGTGCGGGTTTGTCCTTTGGTCAGGGCCGAGACGGGTTCTTGCGAGCAAAAAGTAGTTGTTCGAAAGGATGGGCAATGGAATACGCTCTCTCCAATGATTCGATTTCTATTAAGGTGTCCACGGCTGGTGGTTCATTTACCTCGATTGAGGCCGGAGGTCGCGAGTATCTGTGGCAGGGCGATCCCGCCGTGTGGTCCGGCCAGGCACCGATTTGCTTCCCGATTTGCGGAGGCTTGCGCGACAACAGCGCCATGACGTTTGCCGGGCATCATGTAAAGCTCGCTCGCCACGGGTTTGCGCGCAAGCAGGAGTGGAAGCTGCTGAGCCAAGGTGAGAACGAGCTGGCGATGTGCCTGGCTTCGGAGGATAACGCCGCACTGCTGAGCGATTATCCGTATCCGTTTGAGCTTGTCGCTCGTTATGCGCTCGAGGATACCGCCGTGCGCGTCTCTTATGAGGTGACCAACGAGGGAACTGAGGACATGCCGTTCTTTATCGGCGGTCATCCCGGCTTTAGGTGCCCGCTCGATGAGGGCGAGGCCTATACGGACTACGAGCTGCGCTTTGAGAAAGACGAGGCTGCGGAGCTCTGCACCGCCGTTCCTTCGACTGGCTTGATTGACGTGGACAGGCGCTCCAAGAACCCCATGGTGGGAAAGACACTGCCCCTGTCGCATGAGCTCTTCGATTTTGCGGAGACCATCTTTGACGTGCTCGAGAGCCGTCAGGTCACGCTTTCCAAGAAGGGCGAGGACAAAGGCGTTCGCCTGAGCTTTGAGGGCTTCCCGTATCTCATTGTGTGGAGCAAGCCCGAGGGCGATTTTGTGGCGGTTGAGCCTTGGGGCGGTCTTTCGACCTGTTCCGATGAGGACGACGTGCTTGAGCATAAGCGCGGCTGCCTTATCGCCAAGCCCAAGGAGACCGTCGTTCGCTCGTTCACGATTGAGATTCTGTAATTCCGTTTTGTCGACTCGTATCGCGAGGCACAAGGAGCCTGCGAGATAAGGAGCTAAAAATGATCCTCACCGTTACGATGAACCCTTCTGTCGATACGCGCTATCAGCTCGATGAGCTCGTTATCGACGACGTCAACCGTGTGACGCCCGAAAAGACCGCCGGCGGCAAGGGCCTCAACGTGGCCCGCGTCCTTGGTCAGTTGGGCGACGACGTTGTGGCAACCGGCCTGCTTGGTGGCCACATGGGCGCCTACATGGCTGAGCTCATGGACGCCAACGGTATTAACAACGACTTTGTGCCCATCAAGGGCGAGACTCGCATTTGTCTCAACATCCTCCATGCCGGCAACCAGACCGAGCTGCTCGAGAGCGGCCCGACAATTGCCCCCGAGGAGCTCGATGCCTTTACCGCCAAGTTTACCGAGCTTGCGAGCAAGGCCGACGTCGTCACCATCTCGGGTTCGCTGCCCCGCGGTGTCGAGGCAGACTACTATGCCAAGATCACGGGCATTGCCGAGAACGCCGGTGCCAAGGTGCTGCTCGATACCTCGGGTGCTTCGCTCGAGGCCGCCCTTAAGTCCGAAATTAAGCCCGAGCTGGTCAAGCCTAATCTGACCGAGATTAACGGCCTTTTGGGCACGAACTTTACCACCGACGATGTGGACGAGCTCCGCACCGCGCTCGCCTCTGACGCCCGCTTCTCCGATATCCCCTGGGTCGTCGTGTCCATGGGCGCTGCCGGCTCCGTTGGCTTCCACAATGGCCGTGCGTTCCGCGCAAAGACGCCCGATATCCCTGCCGTTAACGCCACGGGCTCTGGTGACTCCACTATCGCAGGCTTCGCACATGCCATCGCTGCTGGCGCAGACGACGAGACGGTGCTGCGTACCGCCAACACCTGCGGCAAGCTCAATGCCATGGATCCCATGACTGGCCATCTGGTCATGGACCGTTGGGACGAGGTCTACAACGGCGTTGTCGTGACCGAGCTGTAAGGGCTTGGGCGTCGGTCCCGGCATCGCTTGCTAGCTCATGTCGACGACAAGTGCGATAGCATTATGTCGGGGCGCGACGCCGACGTTGTCGTGTTCAATCCCGACCTTACCCTGGTCGAGACGTATGTGGGCGGCAACAGCGTCGGTAACGCGTTTATCGCGTAGCCGCCAAAGAAACGATCCGAGAGGGGATTTAGATGATTTACGGTGCATTGGGCGATATCGAGGAATACCGCGGAATGCTCAAGGGCCTCGATGTGCTGATTGACTGGCTCGAGGAGAACGATCCGGCGCAGCTCGAGGTCGGCAGCCATCCGATTCTGGGCGACAAGGTCTATGCGAACGTCATGGCTCCCACGACGCGTCCCGAGGCCGAGGCTCACTATGAGACGCATCAGCGCTATCACGACCTGCAGATCGATGTCGAGGGTCGCGAGGCCTTTAAGGTCGCTACGGGCAGCTTGACGCTGGTCCAGGAGTTTGACGAGAAGGACGACTACGATCTGGTCGATTCCGACGCCTCGATCGCCGGCGATCTTGCTGACGATAAGTTTGCACTGTTCGTTGCCGGCGAGCCTCATATGCCCACGCTCGAGTTCCCGGGCGATGGCGCGCAGCCGGTCAAGAAGATCTGCTTTAAGCTGCTTGCAGATGCTTACTGGGAGGAGTAGCACGCTGCTCGGCTGAGCTGTTCGTGTTGTGAGCGTTTTCCTTTGGAGGAGCGCGCTTAGGCCCCGCTGATCGCGGTTCCTTTGGGGATTGCGGCTGGCGGGGCTTTTTGTTGAGTAGGGGAGTTGCCAGCGGCGTTGTGCTTGGATTGGCGGATGTTCGCCAGAATCCTGAAAGAAAGAGTCGAACCGAAGTGTCTGGCCGGACGCCAATTGTCTGGGAACTGCTTCTGGTTCGACCCTCTTTTACTTTCGCCCACTCGGGGGACTTCGGGTTTAATGCTTAGGGGCGGGGATTTACCAAAGTGAAATTTTAATGAAAAGAAACCCAGCTGCAACAATTGCCATGGTGAGGGCTCGAATTGGCCATATAGATCTAAAATAGTCACGATATACAAATGTCGAGAGACGTTGGGGATAGAGATGAAAAGAACTAAGGGTTTTCTTTTGTTGGTAATGATGCTGCTCGGACTGTTCTGCCTGAGTAGCCCTTCTTGGGCCGAGGCTGCCTGTCCTGAAGGTGAGCCTCAGCAGTCTTATACGGGTAGCCTGCTGATAACTGCTAAGGAGGGCGATGCCGACTCTCAGTCTGGGGTAAATCCCCTTGCCACTTTTGAGGGGGACGGCGGAACGGTCAAGCTTGACCATATTGGTAGCGGGATTTTGAGGTGGCAAGTTCTTCCGGACAAAATTGCGAACGATCCCTTCTCTTTTGCTGGAACGATATATCTATACAAGGTTGTGAGCGGAAAACAAAAATACGTCGATTGCTATCCGACAAACGGGTCTGGAATTGCATTCACCGGCATTTCGGGGCAGATTGATACACATGTACGAAAGGGAACCTATGTGGTGCGTTGGGTTGGAGCTGCTGCAGGCCCGATATGGATTGCGGTCTTGCGCCCCGATGTCCAAATAGGTTTCTCTCTCTAGACGGAAGTTGCTCATGGACGTCATATATGACGGAGATGACTGGGTCGATCATTATACTTGGCGCCTGGTCGGCTCGAACGACAATGGGGATGTGGTGTTTGATGGACTATGTCCAAAGCATCTCCATCCTTTTGTCTCGTCGTTAATTGAGAGTTCCGCTCGTGTTGCCCCCTACAGCTCGGCATCGCTTCATGATACGGACGTTTTGAAGACCATAAGGGAATCAATTGACGAGGGCACGATGAGCGGCCCGCTGTTTTCTCGGCTTGTGGGGCTAGATGAGATTGGCTCGAAACGACTGCTTGCGGGCGAAAAAGTGGAACTCACTTATCGGTCGATGATTTCAATCCTGCGGCTAGCCGATGTTCTTCGCAAATAAATGAGGCAACAAAAAAGCCGCCCGAAGGCGGCTGTCTTGTGCAATGGAGCCAGCGACCGGGCTCGAACCGGTGACCCCCGCTTTACGAGAGCGGTGCTCTACCAACTGAGCTACGCTGGCGGCCATGTGATGACGCAACTGAGGCGTCAACGGCTGTCTATGATACGGGACATCGCACATCAGTGCAAGTGCTCTGACGGCTTTTCTCACTTTAAATGCACTAATATTGGAGACGTGATGTCTGCGGCGTCCATCTGACGCTTGACCTGCCGTTGAGTTGGTGGTCGACGTCCCGCTCGTGTGGGTCTCAAACAGAATGGGGCTTCCATGGCTCAACCCAGGATCCTTCTTACGCGTATCGATGACCGTTTCATTTACGGGCAAGACGTTGAGCTGTGGAACGAGGCCGTGGGCTCCAACCTTGTCCTAATCGTCAACGATGAGATCGCGGCGGATTCGTGCCAATGGGCACCCATGAGGGTGGCGGCGCCAGAAGGCGTTTGGACACGGTTTTTCTCGGTGCAAAAGACCATCGACATCATTCATACCGCAACGTCGCGCCAATGGATTCTGATCATGGTGGCCTCGCCCTCCGATGCGCTCGCGCTGGTTAAGGGCGGTGTGCCAATAAGCAAGATCAGCATCGGCCATATGCAGACAGGGGAGGGCAAGCGTCCCGTTACGCCTGCCGTTGCCGTAGACGATACGGACATCGCCGCCTTCAAAGAACTGCAAGAACTCGGCATAGAGCTAGAAATCCGCTACCTCCCCAGTTCCAATCCCGATCCCATCCAACTAGTCATTTAAGAACGTCCCCAATGACTAGGTAGCAAAGCGCCCGTCGGCGGTGGTGCCGGCGGGCGCTGCTGTGCGATATGTTGCGTTGTGGGCTTAGTGCCTCATAAAGTGGTACTCGATCACATTGCCGTAGGGGTGACCCGGGCCCACAATGCCCTGCGGGAACAGCGGCTGGTGCGGCGTGTCGGGGTACATCTCTGCCTCGAGGGCAAAGCCGGCGCCCCAGCCATAGTTAGCATCGTCCTTGGCGTGCTCGTCGCCCAGCCAGTTGCCGGTGTAGAGCTGCACGCCCGGGGCGGTGGTGTAGTAGTCCAGCTCACGACCGGTCCACATCTCCTCGACGTGCATCGCGCGGCGCAGATTACGGCCGTACTGATAGCCATCGATACACAGACAGTGATCGTAGCCACGGGCCTGCTTAATCTGCGGGTCGTCGGCCTCCATGCCGGGAGCGACAGGGCGCAGCTCGCGAAAGTCAAACGGCGTGCCCTCGACCGGAGCAATCTCGCCGGTGGGGATATTCTGCTCGTTAATGGGCAGGTAGTGGGCAGCGTTAGCGACAAAGAAGTGCTCGCAGTCCATGCCGGCGTTATGACCGGCAAGGTTAAAGTACGTGTGGTTGGTCATGGACACGTACGTGGCGCGGTCGCTCTCGCAGCCATATTCGATGCGAAAGACGCCGGTGCGCGTCACGGTAAACACGGCCGTAAAGGTGCGGTTGCCGGGGAGACCCAGCTCGCCATCCTCAAGCGAGGTGGTCATGCGAACGGCGTTGTGAGTCTCGTCGAGTTCAACGTCCCACACGCGTTTATGCAGGCCGTGCTCAAGGTCGCTGTGCAGGTTGTTGGCGCCTTCGTTGGCCGGCATATGCCAGTCCGTGCCAGCGATAGTGATCGTGGCACCTGCAGTGCGGTTGGCCACGGGGCCGATGGTCGCGCCAAAGCAGGCGGGGTTGTCAAAGTAATCCTCGAGCTTATCGAAGCCCAGCACCACATCGCGCACGTTGCCGGGAATGTCGGGCACGTCGATGCCCAACACGGTAGCGCCATAGTCCATAATGCGAACGCAGATCTCGGGCCCGTTGAGGGTGTAACGATGAACGGGGGTACCGCACGGCGCGGTGCCGAAAAGCTCGGAAGTGATCATTTGGTTCCTAACATCGAGGTATTTCCGACAAACTGTAGCGCGAACAGGCAAGATTATCACTACACCCCACTAAAGCAGGGGTTATTTTTCTCAAAAAAGTGATGATTGGAGCTGTGCGGGCGTTCATTTCTGACGCGCGCGAGTCTGATACAATTTGTTCGTTATTGTTTGAATTGACGTGAGCGTGGAACAGCGAGGACTCATCGTGATTAAAGCGGAGCGACAGGATAAGGTTCGGCAGCTGCTCGAGGAACAGGGAACGGTCTCGGTCAAGGAGATTTCGGATGCGTTAGGTGTCTCGGATATGACGATCCGCCGTGACCTTGAGGAGCTTGCGAGCCTGGGCGTGATCGAGCGCGTGCACGGCGGAGCCCGCAGTGCGCAGGGCCGTCCACACGCTATGCTGCGCCATGAGTATTCGCACAGCGAAAAGCGCACGAAGCATGCCGAGGAAAAGTTGCAGATTGCGCGCCGTTCTGTGGAGCTTATCGAGGAAGGCTCGACCATCTTTTTGGGCACGGGCACCACGGTTGAGCAGATGGCCTCGATGCTGCCGGCGTTTCGCCTGCGCATTGTGACCAATTCGCTTTCGGTGTTTAACCTGCTCGAGGCGCGTGAAGACTGCGAACTGTGCCTGGTGGGCGGTGTGTACCGGCGCCGCACTGCCGCCTTTGTGGGCCCCACGGCCGAGGACACCTTGCGCGCGCTGGGGATCGACGCAGCCTTTATCGGCGCAAACGGCATTCTGGACGGCGACGTGTCCACGTCTAACATGGAAGAGGGCCGCATCCAGCAGCTCGCCTTTAGCAAGGCCGACTCGCGCTATCTGATCGCCGACTCCAGCAAGATCGGCAAGCGCGACTTCTACACCTTCTGCCGCCTGGACAGTTTGGATGCCATGGTGTGCGAGCCGGGTATTACCGCCGAAGATCGTGCCGCCATCGAGGAGCACACGCAGGTTATTTGCTAGTTATCGCTACGGGATTGCCAACGGGTGATGCGGGAGGACTTTTACCTCCTGTCATTGTGGAAACCAGCGCGTCAGCGCTACGCGATATGACGCGCAAATAAGGACTCCACTATCAAATCGTCTCAACCTGTAACAGGTAGGGGTGAAACCACCAACCAGATGTTACAGATTGAGATTTTTGACCCGGCCTATTCCGTTTGTCTCGATCTGTAACAGCTAGGACCGAATAATTCAGCTAGTTGTTACAGATTGAGATTGAGAGGATTGGCCTGCGCATTCATCTCAATCTGTAACATCTAGACGTCCAAAACCGGTCTTAGTGTTACAGATTGAGACAATTCGGCGGGGTCTACCTTGTTTGTCTCGATCTGTAACGGTTAGGACTTAAAAACTCGGCTACGTGTTACAGATCGAGACAAAAGAAAAAGAACATTAGGACTTGAAAATAGAGTTTTGATAAGGGATTCGCCCAGTTAAGACGGTGCGGCAGACAATTGAGATTAGTTTGCCTCCGGAGTCGTAAGCATAATGAGTCAGTTCGATGACCGGAAGTTTTGCAACACCATAATTACTGGCTTCGGAATCGCTAAGCTGACGTGCTCTATAGCTTTCCCTAACAGATTGGATAGACTTGGACAAGTCGTCCATGATTCTGCTAAATGCCTGAAAATCTAACTGGTTATTCGGAACGCGCGACTTTGAAATGAAGAACGTATCAGCGCCTATGAAGCTGCCTTCAAGTTCGTAGGTCAATTCAAGACGTTGAATTTCATCGCGACTTTGACATCCAAATTGTTGGAGCATCATTACGGAAATTGGACGACCTGATGTGAGGCCGCCGAAATGTTTGGTGATGGCATCCGGATCAACGCCATCGCAATGGCTTGCAAAGTCAAAGTCTAAAAGTGAATTGAGCTCGCTAACGCGTTTCGGTGCAACAAACGATCCCTTACCTTGGATTCGATAGATACTTCCACGACGCTCCAGCTCACTCATGGCAAGTCGGACGGTTGTTCTGCTTACGGCGTATTCGTCGCAGAGTTCCATTTCTGTTGGAAGTTTATCGTCTGCTTGATATTCATCGACGATCTGCTTGAGCAGCGCGTCGGTGAGCTGTAAATAGAGTGGCCGTTTTTTTTGTGTATCGAGCATTAGAGCCTCAGTTTGCATGTTGGTTATACCTGATGGTTGCCTCAGTCGGGATGTAACGTGGGCAAGGTAACCTTAACGTATCACAGAGCGGCTCAGCATGACGATCTGATGCCTGTATCCACGAAGGGCTTGTCCGAGCGTGAAGATATTCTGGGGCAGGCAAATACCGTTCATGGAGTCCCCGATATGTTGGAGGTCAGCGCCGGCTGCTTTTGCTGCAAGGCCTATTTTCTTAATGGTCTCGCTGTCGCAGGAGTCTTGACTCGTCCCGTTCGCCGCCATGACGAGAACCTTCTCTTCAATTGACTTGCCTACGTTGTGGGATCGTACAAAGTCTACGATGGCGCGCAGGTCTGCTTCTTGGAAGCAAGGGACGGTGTAGGGGGCTGGCACGAGAAGGATATCGACGCCGAGGTCAACAAACTTGCGCGCAATTTTGAGCGTCATGACAGGTTCCGCAACGCCCGCTCCATGCATTTTTCCGGCTATGACCAGGCCATTGAAATGCTCTTTGGAGAGTTTAATCGAATGGGCGATTGCATCGTTGGAGACGCCGGTTCCAGGGTTGCCCGTCAGGCAGATAAAATCAAATCCGAGTTCGTTAGCCTTTTCTAAGGTCTTGGGAGAGACGCGACGACCCATGGGGATTTCCGTTCGGGATTCAGACATCTCTGCCTCGTTATCAACTGGCTCCAGATTGACGCCAATGGGCCTTCCGCATGCTCGCTTCACCCAAGTGACCGGGTTTTCATTGAGATCATCTGGAATACCGGCAATAACTGGATCGAACACATCGAGCGCGTTAAACAGAAGCAGGTCGGCACCTGCGGCACGTTCGATTTCTGCATTAGTAACGCCGCCGAGAAATTGGGAAGAGGGTACGTTTTCCGCCATGATGGTACGTCCCTCGGAAGCCAGAATTGCCTGTTTTAGATCCATGGGTGACGTGGCGGCAAAATCGGATGCGGACATGTTCAGTAATCGTTTGGGCATTGTTACTTCCTTTGACTAGAACGACAGGCTTGTGACATTGTCTCTAATATTGTTACAACAATATATTCAATATGTTATATCCAATCGGTGAACGGTTGCAAGCTTATTGTATTGCTCGGAAAAAATAGCCTTTAGCTGGGAAAACATTATATTAATCAACTACCGTTCACCGAATAAGTATTTGAATTCTTGACATATCGACAAAGCGGAAAAAGAATTGGTTATGACAAATCGCGCAAATGATATTACATTTCGCACAAGAACGTATTCACTTACATAAGTGGATACAAACGGGGACGACGACGGTTGAGTCCGGATAAATCGTTGTGTGCCCGGGAATCATGAAAGGATGTGTTATGGACGCTATCGTCAAATTCCTTGAAAAACACCAGCCCCTCTTCGACAAAATCTCGAGGAACATTTATCTGGTGGCGATTAAGGATGGCTTTCTCTCGAATATGCCAATTGTGCTGTTCTCGAGCCTGTTCCTTCTTCTTTCGACGCTCCCTGCCTATGTAGGCATCACGCTTCCGTCTGAGGTGCTGGATTTCTTCAATAAAATCTATGCATATACCATGGGACTTCTTGGCATTATGGTGGCCGGCACCACGGCGAGCTCACTTGCCATGTCGATGAACCGTCGCATGCCTTCGGGTAAATCTCTCAACCCCACCTCGTGCATGGTTTGTGCCATGTGCGGCATGCTCTTGCTATCGGTGACGAACGATGTTGTCTCGATTGGTGGAGCAGATACATCTGTTTTTGAAACCGGCTATATGGGAACCAAGGGTTTTCTCGCTGCGTTCGTAGCCGCATTCTTGACCGTTAATATCTATAAGGTGTGCATTAGCCATAATGTGACGATCAAGCTTCCCAAAGAGGTCCCTGGCTCTATTGTGCAGAGTTTTCGCGATATCTTTGCATTTGGGTTTTCGATCCTTGCGTGCGCTTTTATCGATCTTGCGAGCCGCAAGCTGCTTGCTGTGCCGTTCGCCAATTTGGTATCCGCTCTCATCTCGCCGCTGTTCTCCGCGGTCGACACCTATCCTGGCATGGCGCTTATCGAAGGCGCGGTCGCGCTTTTCCAATTTATGGGTATCCACGGTGCTTCGGTTGTCATGAGTCCGATCAATGCTGCGCTCTACGGCAATACCGTTACCAATCTTGAGGTTTTCCAAGCAGGTGGACACCCGTCAATTGCTCTCACGCAGGACTTTACAAGCTTCATCGGCGGTCTGGGCGGTTCTGGTTGCACGTTCATCGTTCCTATTATCCTGATCATGTTTATGCGCTCCAAGCAGCTTAAAGCCATGGGCAAGGCATCGATTATCCCGGTGATTTTTGGAGTTAACGAGCCCGTTATCTTCGGTATGCCGATTGTTCTCAATCCCTATATGTTCGTGCCCTTCCTAGTGGCTCCTATGGTCAACGCCATTATCGGTATATTTTTCATTGACGTCATTGGAATGAACGCCCCCATGTATACCATGCCGTGGGCGCTTCCCGGCCCAATCGGTGCATTCCTCACCACGGGTCTCGATCTGCGTTCTCTCATATTGATGGCAGTGCTGTTGGTCGTTGACTTTGTGATTTACTATCCGTTCTGCAAGGCGTATGACCATCAGCTTTGTTTGGAAGAGTCTGCAAAGGAGACTGCAGGAACCTCGGATGCAGATGCTATTGCCGCACAGGAAAATGTCGCAAAAGCTCTCGAGGCGGTAAAGGACAAGGCGGAGCAGATCCGCGTGCTTGTGCTTTGCCAGGGTGCCGGCACTTCGACTCTCTTGGCAAATGCTCTTCGCGAAGGTGCCGCTGCTAAGGGTATTGATCTGGTTTCTCAGTCCGGTGCGTACGGAAGCCACTATGAGACGATGGATCAGTACAACGTGATTGTTCTGGCGCCCCAGGCACGCATGTACTATGACGCTATGAAGGCCGATACCGATCGCCTTGGAATTAAACTGCTCACCACAAGGGGCAAGGAGTATATCGACCTTACCAACGATCCCGAAGGTGCAATTGACTGGATCGTTCAGGAGCTGGCCAAATAGTGGATGCACTCCGTCGTTGATTCGTCGGTGTATAGTACGGCCCCGCAGCTTATTGAACTGCGGGGCCGTATTTCGTTGAGTATCTAATTGAGACAATGAGCGCAACCGTCGTGAGGTCGCATTGGCGCTCTCCGAGTCACCGACAAGCTGCCTTCCATCTATGTGACCAATTCGCTTTCGGTCTTTAACCTGCTCGAGGCGCGCGAGGGCTGCGACCTGTGCCTCGTGGGCGGTATGTACCGTCGCCGCACTGCCACTTTTGTGGGGCCAACGGCCGAGGATGCCCTGCGTGCGCTGGGCATCGACGCGGCGTTTATCGGTGCCAACGGCATCTTGGACGGTGACGTATCTACGTCCAACATGGACGAGGGCCGTATCCAGCAGCTCGCCTTTAGCAAGGCCGATGCGCGCTATCTGATTGCCGACTCCAGCAGAATCGGCAGGCGATACTTCTGCCCCCTGCCGGCGCAGGGGTACCGCTTCATAATGACGCGCAAATAACTTTGGGCAACAAGGATGAGGCTATTCTGAGATATGACTAGACTCCGTATCTCGTCTTTATGTCCCTTGAGAATGAGTCGTAGTCTTCATAGAGCCCTTCTCTGCTTTCATCCTCGGCGTGGTTTACACGTTCAAGGAGCTTATCCTTTGGAGCCTCTTTTGTTATTGCGGCCTCGCCATCGGGTATTGTGGCTTGCAAGAATAGTTCTAGAGCATGGACGTCTTTGAGTATGTAGCCCGTCGAACGACCCGCTCCTGTTTTTTCGATTGCGCTGCAACTAACAAGCTGGCCGAGGGTTCGTTTAACGGTTACCTCGCTGATATCGGGGCAGCTGGACCGGATGTCGGATTTCTTAATGACGCCGGGTCTCTGTTGAAATAGAACAGCGATGCGCGCTTGCTTCGACATGGGACGAGTGCTTGATTCAATTAAGGTACGCTGCTCGAGCTGTCGGTAGGCGGCTAGGGTTGTTCCGAGCATGAAACGGATAAAAGGTGCTTCGGTGTTTTGATTTTCATTCCATCCAGTGGAGCTTGCAGCGAGGGCGTTGTAGTAGAGCGCCTTGTTGTCTTCAATAAGTCGTTCGATGCTGATGTAACGCGCAACGTCGTATCCAGTCTTTTCGAGCAGCAGCGTTGTAAGGAGCCGGCTCATCCTGCCATTGCCATCGTTGAAGGGATGAATGCTAACAAAATCGAAGATAAAGCGGAGCGATATAAGGAGGGGATCGCAAACTTGGCGAGATAAAGCATCGTTGAGGGACTGGCAGGCTTCTTTAATAAGTCTCGGGGTTGCTAGAGCCGAAGGGGGCCTAAAGCGCACAAATCGATTACCTTGATCGTCAATGGAGACGATTTCGTTATCGCCATCTTTCCAATGGCCTCCATACGAGATTGCCGTGTGCGCCATGAGGTCACGATGCAACTGCAGAATGACCGATGGCGTTACGGGAATGGAATCGTGTTGCTCGTGAATAAGCGACAGCACATCTCGGTATCCAGCGATTTCTTCCTCTGCGCGGGAGCTTGGCTTGGCGGAATACGCCATGATCGCTTTGAGTCTTTTTTGGGTGGTAACAATTCCTTCAAGTCCGTTGGAGGATCGGGTGCTTTGGATCTTAGCCTCCTCCATTAGGGACGATAGAAGCTCGGGTTTGACTTGACTCAGAGCAAGCTGACGGCCTTTATGCTCGCGTATCGAGAGGAGGAGGTTGGTGATTGGAGTTGCTTCGAGTTCCGCTGGGACTGTGGTGTAATCGAACTGGCGCATGCGGCTCCTTTCGGTATCACGAACATACTTTCGATATCATAATATCATTAAATGATACCGAAAGTATGTTCGTGATACCGAAAACTAGAAACCATGCTTCATAACTGCTTGGAAAGTTTGGATTTGACTATCTTATTGTCTCGATCTGTAACAGTTAGACGGTTAAAAGTGGGCTATGTGTTACAGATTGAGATATTTCTGCTCGGGCGTTCTGTTTGTCTTGATCTGTAACAGCTAGGGCCGAAATACTCGACTAGATGTTACAGATCGAGACAAACGGCCTGCACGGGCCGAACCAAAACAAAAAGGCCGCATGCGAACCCGTGGAGGGATTCGTATGCGGCCAACAGGGGGTATGCGGCAAAAGTTAGGCCATAAGCAGGCCGGTCTCCGCGACGTTCTTGTACCAGTACGCGCTCGCCTTGGGATAGCGCTTCTGGGTCTCAAAGTCGATGTAGAACAGGCCATAACGCTTGTTGTAGCCGTTGGTCCAGGAGAACTGGTCCTGCAGCGACCACACAAAGTAACCGTCGACGTTTACGCCGCCGTCGATTGCCTTGAGGATCCACGCGAGATGCTGACGCATGTAGTCGATACGAGGGGCGTCATCGATAAAGCCATCCTCGAAGTCGTCCTTATAGCCCATGCCGTTCTCGGTGATGTAGATCTTCTTGTAGTTGGGGTAATCGTTCTTAATGCGGAGCAGCAGGTCGTAGAGGCCCTCGGGATAGATAATCCAGTCCCAATCGGTGGTGGGTACGCCTTCGCGCACGCATGACTCGCCCACGCCCTTGAGGAACCAGCGCGAGGAGCCCTTGTCGCCGGTGCCATTGTGGTTGATGTCGTTTTCGCCCTCGGCGGCACGCAGGAACTGGCACTTGTAGGTGTTGACGCCCAGGCAATCGTTGTAGGGGAGCGCGGCGGTCAGCGCGGCGATGTCCTCGTCGCGGACGTCGAGTTCGCCGCCGGCGATATGGGCCAGCTTGGTCGCAGCCTCCAAGGTATCAGCTGCATAGTGGCCGCGGAAGGTGGCGTCGAGTACCCAGCGGTTGTTGATGACGTCGGCCATGCGAGCTGCCTCGCAGTCGGCGGCGTTGTTGGGGTCGAGGGGATACTTGGGCTCCAGGTTCTGGACAATGCCGATCTCGCCCTCAAAGCCGCCCTCGTGGAAGGTGACGACGGCCTTGGCATGGGCCACCATCATGTTGTGCATGAGCTGGAAGGCCTTATCCAGGCGATACTTCTCGCCGTGCGGCCAGTTGCCGACGATAAAGCTGCCCTCGGCGGTCGCGGGGATCTCGTTAAAGGTAAACCAGTGCTTGACCTCGGTGAACTCGGCAAAGCAGAACTTGGCGTACTCGACAAAGGCGTCGATCGTCGTGCGCGTCAGGAAGCCCTCGCCGCCGTTCTGGTAAAAGGCCTCGGGCGTATCAAAGTGATCGAGCGTGACATAGGGGATAACGCCGGCTTTATTGCAGGTGGCAAAGAGCTCGTGATAGAAGGCAACACCCTCGGGGTTAATCTCACCAGTGCCGCTGGGGAAGATACGGCTCCAAGCGATGGAGACACGAATGCCGTTGATGCCGAAGCGCTGGCACAGGTCGATATCGACCGGGTACTTGTTGTAGAAATCGCTTGCGGGGTCGGGGGAGAAACGGCCCTGAGCAGCCAGGAAATCGTCCCAGGGCACTTTGCCCTTGCCGTGTGTACGGGTCTCGCCCTCAACCTGGTAAGCAGCGGTGGCGCCACCAAACACAAAGCCGTCGGGGAACTGCATGGGGTTGGTCATGAGTCATCCTTTCTGTGGGATACGAATAGGGAGAGGTGCCCGAACTGGGGATCCGGGCACCAACAGAGGGAGGAACTAGTCGAGGTTCTCGCGGAGCCACTTGATGGCGCCAGCGGGGTCGCGGGTAAGGTCGATATATTCCTTGCCGCGGGGAGCGAGCAGCTTAATGCCCAGACGATCGGTGTCGGCCTTCATGTCGTTGTAGTAGCTACGGACCTGCGGGGCAAGCACGATAACGTCGTACTGATCCATGATGGCAGTGTGCTGGCCATAGGCGCCTGCGGAGGAAGCGATGTTCTCTCCGGTCTGCGCAGCACCTTCCTTGATGGCGTTGGCAAGCATGGCAGAGGTGCCGGCGCCGGCGCACAGGACGAGGACCTTCAGGCCATCGACATCCTTCTTAGCGGATGCGTCAGAGGCGGGCTCGGGCTGATCGGCGACAGGCTTGCTGTCGGCGGCAGCGGCGGTCGGCTCGACGGAAACGGTAACCTGCTCGACAGCGGGCGCAGGGGCGTTGGCAGCGATGGTGGCAGCACCATCGGATTCGAGACCCAGCTCGGCGGCGCGCTCGGCCTCCTGGTCGCAGAGCAGCTTATCGTATGCCTTCAAGAACGGCAGGTAGATGATAGCGTCCAGCAAGATGATGATTGCAACAAACACCAGGGCGATAAGCTGGAAGTTTGTGGTGATGAAGATGCCGATGGGGGCAGGGGTAGCCCAAGGCACCACGAAGGAGAAGCCGTTCATGCCCACATTGTCGATAAAGAACTTGGCAACACTCACGTTGACGCAGCCGGCGGCAACAAAGGGGATGAGCATGTAGGGGTTAAGGATCATCGGCGCGCCAAAGAGCAGCGGCTCGTTGACAGCAAAGGCAACAGGAACAATCGAGGCCTTACCGACGGCTTTGAGCTGCTTGGACTTCATAAAGAGAATCAGCAGGAGCGGCACGATGAACGTAGCGCCAGTGCCGCCGAACTCACCCACGAGCGACATGTTAAAGGTGAGGGAGTGGGCGGGGTGGCCACCGGCCAGCAGAACCTGCAGGTTCTCGGCCTGGTTGGCAAGACGGATGGGGTCGATGCCCGGCTGGACAATCGAAGGGCCGTGGACGCCGATGAACCAGAAGAACGCGGTGGCTGCCTGGATAAGGATGAGGCCAGGATAGGTTTCTGCCGCAGTGAAGAGCGGGGAGAGCAGCTTGATGAGCAGCTCGGAGAACGGAACGCCCATGAGGTTGCGCACAACCACATCGATGATGCCGCAGATAATGACAGCGCCGCCAAAGGGGATAATGTCGCGGAAGTTCTGAGCGATGGCGCCCGGGACCTCCTTGGGCAGCTTAATGGTCAGATCGCGCGAGACGCAGAATTTGTAGACCCACACGGTGATGAACGCGGCGATATAGGCCGAGAACAGACCGCGCGTACCCATGCTGGTGCAGTCGAAGACCGAAAGCTCGGAGCCGTTGAACTTGGTGGTGAACTGCGTAACGGCGAGCAAAAGCATACTGCACTGGGCGGCCACCATGGTGGAGCCGTCGTTGAGCACCTTGCCGGCGGGCATGCGACGGTTCATGGATGCCGTGAAGTTCTTGGCAGTGGTGCCGGCAACCATGATGCCCATGACGCCCATGGTGAAGTTGTAGAGCTTGTTGCACCAGTCGATGAGCGGCTGGGGCAGCGTGATGCCAACTACGCCGGGAAGGGTGGCAATGAGCAGAAAGATCGAAGAGGTAAGGACGATGGGCATGCACCCAAGGAATCCGTCTTTGATGGCCTGGAGGTAGATGTTTCTCGAGATCTTCTCGAAGAACGGTTGATGCTTTTCGAGCATCTTTACGATGGCGTCCATAAAGCTCCTTTGCTACTTGATGCGCGATGCATGTGGATGGAACTGGTCGTCGATGGATGGTCAGGACTGCCCGGAAACCTTCCTGCTTAAGGAAGGCATTGCGAAATGACAACGTTGTCATTTCGTTAATGACAACGTAAGACATTTTTGGAAGAGCAACAAGGATATACGGGTGAGCGGTCGATATTGTCCGGTAAACGGTTGATTTATCAGTCAGGCAGGTAGTGTATGCTAGAACGCAAAAAACAAGCGATGCAAAACCGACTGGAGAAGTAGTGGCAACGATGGACAAGAAAAATGTCTCGATGAATGATGTGGCACTTGCCGCGGGCGTTTCTCTCAAGACGGTGTCGCGCGTGATCAACGAGCCCGATAGCGTGCGAGAGTCGACACGCGATAAGGTCCATGTTGCCATGGAGGCGCTTGGGTTCCGGGCGAACTTTGCCGCGCGTTCACTCAAGTTGGGCCGTTACGGGTGCATCGGCGTGGTGATGTTCCACTTGTCGGGCGGTGCCGTGGACATGATTGACGGTATCGCAGATGCCGCCGAAGAACGCGGCTTTGCGCTCACGATGATCAAAAAGCGAGCGGGGGAGAAGATGACCCTTGCCGAAGCGGCGCGTAGGATGTCGCAGCTTCCCGTCGACGGCATGATCTTCAACCTGCGCCAGATGGTCGATGACTTTGATACCTTTGAGGCTCCGAAAGACCTCAAGACGGTGATTATTACGCCGATGGAGCATCCTGCCTGCTCCACCGTCAGTGACGACCAAGAGGGCGGCGCGCGCATGGCGTGCGAGTACTTCTTGGATCATGGTCACAAGAACGTGTATTTCGTTTCGGGTAAGAAAGAGTCGCTGTCGAGCCAGTGCCGTATGAAGGGTTGGCGTGCGGCACTCGAGGCGCGTGGCATTGAGCCGCCCGAGCCTCTGCAAGGCGATTGGAATGCGGATAGTGGCTATGCCGCGGGCCTTGTGCTTGCCGATAAACCCGATTGCACGGCGGTCCTCGCTGCTAACGACTGCATGGCAAACGGCGTGATGATGGCTCTACGTGACAAAGGGCTCAGTGTGCCCGACGACGTGTCCGTGATCGGCTTCGACGATGAGCTCTACAAGACGATTCCCAACTCGATTCTGACGTCGGTGAAGTTTCGCCACCGCGAGCTGGGCATCCGTGCGCTCAACGAGGTCGTTGCGGGCCTAGAAGCTCCGAGCTCCAGAAGCCGTACGCTTGTCTCGGGCGTGCTGGTCGAGCGTTCCAGCGTAAAGGACTTGCGGGCGTAGACGTGCTCGGCCTATTCCGTTTGTCTCAATCTGTAACAGCTAGGACCCAAAAACTCGGCTAGATGTTACAGATCGAGATTTTTGGCCCGGCTTATTCCGTTTGTCTCGATTTGTAACAACTAGACGGTCAAAAGTGGTCTACATGTTACAGATTGAGATTTTCGGCTTGGCCTGTGCGTTCATCTCGATCTGTAACAGCTAGGACCCAAAAACTCGACTAGGTGTTACAGATTAAGATGAACAGGAGGACGGGTGCGGTCTAAACAAAATGGCCCGCGCATCACGCATCGATGCACGGGCCATTTTTTTTCTGCGAGCGGCAGGTGGCGTCAGCGTCTTATGCCTCGAGGTTTTCCTCGATCCAGGCGACGGCACCCTTGGGATCCTTAGTGAGGTCGATGTACTGTTTGCCCTTGGGCGACAGCAGCGTGATGCCCAGGCGGTCGGTGTCGGCCTTCATCTCGTTGTAATAGGTGCGAACCTGCGGAGCCAGGACGATGACGTTGTACTGGTCCATGATGGCGTAGTGGCTGCCGTAGGCACCGGCGTTGGCGGTAATGTCGATGCCCAGCTCGTCGGCGCCTTCCTTAAGCGCGTTGGCGAGCAGTGCAGAGGTGCCGGCGCCAGCGCACAGAACCAGAACCCTCAGATCCTTGCCCTTAAGGGCGGACGGAGCTGCGGAGGCCTCAGTGGCAGAAGCGGTCTCGACAACAGGAGCCTCAACGGCGGGGGCGGCAGCGGTCTTGACGGCCTTGGTCTCCTCGGCCTCTTCTTCGGCCAGGGTCTCGGCCTCCTGCTTGCACAGGACGTTGTCGTAGGCCTTGCAGAATGGGTAGTAGATCAAGAAGTCAACGACCAGCAGGACGACAACCAGGACCAGAGAGATCGGCTGGAAGTTGGTGTCGATGAAGGTGCCGATCGGTCCGGGGAGTGCCCACGGCATGGCATAGATAAAGCCGTTCATGCCCAAAAAGTCGATGAAGAACTTACCAATGAGGACGTTGGCCACGGGGGCAAACAGGAACGGGATCAGGAAGTACGGGTTGAGGATGATGGGCGCGGCGAACAGCAGCGGCTCGTTGACGGCGAACATCACGGGTACGACAGAGGCTTTGCCGACGGCCTTGAGCTGCTTGGAGCGCATAAAGAGCAGGAAGATGATCGGGACAATGAACGTGGCGCCGGTGCCGCCGAGTTCGCCGATGTAGTTACCGAAGTTCTCGGTCAGGGCGAGGGCGGGGTGACCGCCGGCCTGCAGCGTGGCGAGGTTGGTGGTGATGTTGCCAAACAGCGCGGCGTTGAGGGCAGGCTTAACGACCGAGGGGCCGTGGATGCCCATGAACCAGAACAGCGGGATCATGAACCAGATGAGGGCGAGGCCGGCGTAGGAATCGGCAGCGGCGAACAGCGGGCTCACCAGCGTGGAGATGACGTTGGCAAACGGGACGGCCAAGCAGGTGCGGCAGATAACGTCGATGACGGCGACAAACAGGATGGAGAAGCTGAAGGCGAAGATGTCGCGGAAGTTCTGGGCGATGGCGCCGGGGACTTCTTTGGGCAGCTTGATGGTGATGTCTCGCTTAATGCAGAAGGCATAGATGTTGACCGTGGCAAATGCGGCGACAAAGGAGCTCAGCAGGCCCTTGGTGCCCATGTTGTCGGTAAAGAACACCGAGACATCGGCGCCGTCGATCTTGGCACTCGTCTGGGTAACGGCCAAGATGAGCATAGCGCACATGGCGGCGACCATGGTGCTCGTGGCGTTGATGGCCTTGCCGGCAGGCATGCGGCGGTTCTTGGAGCCGGTCAGCGCGCTTGCGGTGGTGCCGGCGACCATGACGCCCACGACGCCCATCGTGAAGTTGTAAACCTTGTTGCAGAAGTTCACGACGTCGACGTTCCACCAGTCGGGCAGCGTAAAGCCGCCGACCGTGGCGACAACGCCCGGCAGGGTCGAAATAAGCAGGAAGACAGAAGAAGACAGGATGATGGGCATTGCTGCCAAAAAGCCGTCTTTAATGGCCTGAAGGTAGATGTTCTTAGAGACCTTGTCGAAGTACGGCTGACCTTTCTCCAAGAACTTAACGATCGATTCCATAGTTCACGCTCCTCTTTGCATGAAATCTTAAGGCTCTGTTAGACCAGGATTGACATTCCGCCCCGTCATCTTCTTGCGATTGC